>Ga0209642_10003268_pt1 | contig 10492 bp, 15 predicted proteins | sample RifCSP19_2_FD_184025 | JGI IMG/M metagenome (GOLD analysis project Ga0209642, IMG submission 184025) | Soil microbial communities from Rifle, Colorado - Rifle CSP2_sed 19_2 (SPAdes) (version 2) | ecosystem: Environmental > Terrestrial > Deep subsurface > Rock core/Sediment | place: Rifle... | reverse complement strand
ACGACGAGGTCCTCGCCAAGACGCGCATCCTCACGGCGGCTCGCCCCGCGTTCGCGCTGTTCGAGACCCTCCGCCACGACCCGAGCCAGGGGTTCCTCCACTTGGCCGAGCACCTGGAGCGGATGGGCGGCTCGGCCCGCTACTTCGGCTTCCGCTTCGATCGCGAGGCCGCGGTCGCGCTCCTCAAGGGCGCGGTCGCCGACCTGGGCCCGGGACCGACCCGCGTGCGGATCGAGCTCGAGCGCGACGGCACCATCCGATCCGACGTCCGCGGACTCCCTCCAGCGGCGGATCGCCCCGTTCGACTGGCCCTCGATGACGAGCCCGTCGATCCCGCGGACATCTGGCTGTTCCACAAGACCACCCGCCGGCAGCCCTACGAGCGTCGGAAGGCGCGGCGCCCGGACGTCGACGACGTCGTGCTCGTCAACACGCGCGGAGAGGTGACCGAGTCCGCGATCTCGAACCTCGCCGTCCGCCTGGGCGGTCGATGGGTGACTCCACCCCTCGATGCCGGACTCCTGCCCGGCACCTACCGGGCGGTGCTCCTGCGAGAGGGCACGCTCGCCGAGAGGCCGGTCGCGATCGACGAGCTCCTCGGGGCCGAGGAGGTGGCGCTCGTCAGCTCGGCGCGGGGGTGGCGGGCCGCGGAGCTCGTGCCGTGAGCCGAGGCGTCCGGACCGTGCACCTCGGGCAGTTCACGCATGAGCACGCGAACCAGATCGCCGAGGAGCTGGAGAGGGCCGGCATCGTCTGGTGGTACAAGGCGCCTGGGTTCCTCAGTCAGATCTGGGAGCACGGCGTACGGCTGTTCGTCGACCGCGAGCGGCTGGAGGAGGCCCGCACGATCGCCGATCGTGTACTGGCCCGTCCCACTCACTCCGAGGGTGAGGGCTCTTCGTCGGGCCAGCCGTAGGGCCGCATCCGAACCTCGTCGATCGGACACGCGCAGAGCGGACACGCCGGAGGGTATTCATAGACCAGGACCATGTTCTCGCAGAACGGGCACTCCGCCTCCTGCATCCGGGGAGCCCCATCCAGGTCGTTCGGCATCCATCGGTCCGCTCGTCGGGGGGAGCGGTCCCTCGATAGGAGTTGTCGGGAGCGCCTGGAGCTTCCTTGATGAGACGTTCTCCCTAGGCCGGAAGCCCTCCGCGAAGGGAGGGCTTCCGTGGGGGGTTCCGGGGAGCAGGAACGCTCAGGCGGCCTCCATCTCCTTGCGGCTCCGACGCTTGCCGCGGGAGATGTACGTATGGACGGGTTCGTGCTGCCAGCAGAACTGCCACTTGTTGTAGATGGAGAGCTTCGTGTTGCACCCGTCCGCCCCGCAGACGCGACCACCGGGGTACGTGCGGTTGGCCCGAGGGAGCTCGCGGACGCGGGCTCCGCGGTACGCAGTGTCTGTCATCGCCACGCTCCTCGGTTCCGTTCGAGACGGCCCGGCCATCGCTCCGGGTCGTCTGATATTCGAACCATCGTGGCGTCCGGTTCGTTCCCGGAAGAGATCATCCGGCTGAGTGCATAGGTTCCACCGGGATCCGGCGGACACCCGGGGGGAGGTGAGGGTCAGCCCTGATCCAAGCGCTCGAGCAGGTCTTTCGTCGGGCTCGTGAGCTGCACGACGCGCGCAGCGAAGCCGAGGCCCTCCCAGAACTCCATCGCCCCTCGATTGGGCGCGAAGGTCTTCAGCTCGACCCAGGCGATCCCGCGCTCACCCGCGAACCGAGCGGCCTCGTGGACGAGCTCCCGGCCCACGCCGCGCCCCCGGTAGCCGGCCCTCACGACCACGCCCGAGACCTCCAACGCGCGCTCGTCGGAGAACCGCGACGGGACATGCGCCTCGCCGTAGGCCATACCGACCACCTCACCCTCGTCGTCGACGACGACGAGCACGAGAGCGTCCGGGTTGTTCAGCGCCTCCCCGTACTTGGCACCGACCTCGTCGTAGAACCCTGGCCTCGGTGTGAACACCCGCCAGTCGGCCTGCATCCGATCCAGCTCCTGGAAGAGCGCGACGAGCGAGGGCACGTCCTCGGAGGTCGCCTGGCGCACCTTCACCTGATCCTCCTACCTGCCCTCGAACCTCGGCTCGCGCTTCTCGAGGAAGGCCCGCATGCCCTCCTCCTGGTCCGCGGTCGAGAAGAGAGGCGCGAACGCCTCCCGCTCGACCTCGAGCCCGCGCGCGAGGTCCCCGCCCGCCGCCGCGAGTGCGCGCTTGGCCGCAGCGTAGGCGAGCGTCGGTCCGGCCGCGAACCTGCGGGCCTCCTCCAGCGCCGACGGATGCACGTCGGCGGCCGGCACCACGCGATCGACCAGGCCGATCGCCAGCGCCTCCTCGGCACCCACGTGGCGGCCGGTGAACACGAGCTCGCGGGCCCGGGACAGACCGATGAGGCGGGGCAGCCGCTGGGTGCCTCCGGCGCCCGGCATGATGCCCAGGAGGATCTCCGGGAGGCCGAGCTTCGCGTCCTCGGCCGCGACCCGGAGGTCGCAGGCGAGCGCCACCTCGCAGCCACCCCCCAGCGCGAACCCGTTGATCGCCGCGATCACGGGCTTCGGGATCGCCTCGAGGTCGCGACAGGCCTGCTCGAGCGCGCTGACGTCCGGCGCGATCTCCTCCGGCCCGAACCCGACCATCGCCCTGATGTCCGCCCCGGCGGCGAAGATCCGCTCTCCTCCCCACACCACGACGGTGCGGATCCCTCGATCGGCCGCCACGGTCTTCGCCGCCTCCGACAGCTCCAGCGAGACGGGCCGCGCCAGCGCGTTCGCCGGCGGCCGGTCCAGCCTGATCGTGACCACCCCGTCGTCGCGCTCGATCGTCACGAACTCCCCCATGGCGCGCCCTATCCTCGCAGACCCTTCGGCCCACGTTCGGCGGGCGGCGGTGGCTCCCCTCCGTCGGGACGTCCCTCGGCGCCGTTGCACCTGCAACGCACTGCTATGATCGTCCCGTGGAACAGCGAACGCTCGACGAGGTGATCGCGATCCTCCGCGGCCGCGGTCTGCGCATGACGCCGCAGCGGCGAGCCATCGTGGCCGAGATCATGCGCACCCAGGGCCACATCTCCCCGACCGAGCTCGCGCGGAAGGTGCAGGGCGAGATGCCGGGGGTGAACGCCTCGACGATCTACCGGACCCTTTCCCTGCTGGAGGAGGTCGGGGTCCTCGCCCACGCCCACATGGAGAGCGGCGCCGAGTACCACCGCGCCGAGGAGGCGGGGCACATCCATCTCACCTGCTCGAACTGCGGAGCCGAGGACGACCTGTCCATCGAGGAGGCCGAGGCGCTCGAACGGCTCATCGAGAGCCACCGCGGGTTCCAGCCGGACCTCTCGCACTTCGCGATCAGCGGCCTGTGCGCCGACTGCAGGGCCCGGCTCGCCGGGTAGCTCAGACCGGGTCGAGCCGCGCCCCGCGCATCGCCTCGGCCGGATAGAAGCCGAACGGCAGCTCCAGGCGGTTCGCTCGCATGAGCTCATCGTCGGACAGCAGGTCGACCGTCGGTCCGTCGGCCACGATGCTTCCCCCGTTCATGACGACAGAGCGAGGACAGAGCTCCAGGGCGTACGGCAGGTCGTGGGTGACCATGAGCATGGTGATGTCGAGGCCCTTCAGGATCTCCGCGAGCTCCCGGCGGCCTGCGGGATCGAGGTTGGACGACGGCTCGTCCAGGACCAGGATCTCGGGCTCCATCGCGAGGACGGTGGCTACGGCCACGCGGCGCCGCTGACCGAAGCTGAGGTGATGCGGCGCCCGGTCGATCGCCTCCGCCATGCCGACGGCGGCAAGGGCATCGAGCACGCGCGCCTCGAGCTCCTCCCCCCGAATCCCGAGGTTGGCGGGGCCGAACGCGACATCCTCCTTCACGGTCGGCATGAACAGCTGATCGTCGGGGTCCTGGAACACGACCCCCACGCGGCGCCGGATCTCGCGCAGGCTCTCCTTCGACACGGACAGCCCACCTACCGAGACCGAGCCCGACTGGGTCGTCAAGATCCCGTTCAGGTGCATCACGAGCGTGGTCTTGCCGGCCCCGTTCGGGCCGAGCAACGCCACCCGCTCCCCACGGTCGACCGTGAAGTCCACGCCGAACAGCGCCTGGGTGCCGTCCGGATAGGCGAACAGCAGCCCCATCACCTCGAGGGCGGGCTCGGTCACGCCCTCACCACCCAGGCGATCGTGGCGATGGCGGCCGCGGCCGCCGGAACGGTGAGCGCGGCGGCCCACGTCGCACCCGTCGCGGGCGCCTCGTCCACCCTGGGAAGCGACCCCGTGTACCCGCGCGACAGCATCGCCTGGTACACGCGCTCCCCTCGCTCATACGAGCGGATGAACAACGATCCCGCCGACGCCGCCACGGCGCGAGCCTGCCAGAGCCACCGGGGGTCGTACCCGCGCGCCTGACGCGCCACCTTCATCCGACGCATCTCGTCGGCGATCACGTCGAAGTACCGGATCATGAACGAGGCCGTGGAGGTGAACGCCTTCGGCAGGTGGAGGCGCTCGAACCCACGGAGGAACTCGGGCATCGTCGTCGTCGCCGCGACCAGGATGCTCGCGCCGAGGCCGATGGTCGCTTTGGCGAGGATGTTCCACGCGCCCCAGAGACCCTCCACCGCCAACGAGAGTCCGAAGATGTCCGTCCGCTCGCCTCGGCCGATGAAGGGCAGCAGGACCGCGAACAGCACGAACGGCACCTCGATCACGAGGCGCTTGAGGACGAACCCAACCGGCAGCTCGGCGAGCCGGATCAGCCCCACGAGGATCGCCGCATAGATCGCGAACGCCCAGAACGCCTCGCGCGGCGTCGCGACCACGGCGATCACGAACAGCAGCTGCGCCGCCAACTTGCACTGAGGCGCGAGCCCATGCACCCGCGTGTGGCCGTGCACGTAGAGCGCGTGGGCGTGCGGCCCGCTCATGGGCCGGGCGAGGGCTCCGGCTGCCGTCGGGAGCGGACAACCCGCAGGAGCCCGAACAGGAGCATGCCGACGCCGAAGGTGATGGCCACGCCGATGATCCCCGCGAGCCCGGTGGAAAGCCCCTCGTCCTCCACGCCCTTCACGCCGTAGTCGGCGAGCGGGCCCTCCGCGAGCGCGTGGTCTTCCGCCGTCTCCGCGAAGCCCTTGTCGATGGAGACCTTCTCCAGGCCGTCGGGCGAGCTGCTCGCGAAGGGGCTGAGGAAGAACGCCAGGCCGAGGGCCACGATCAGCCCGCCGACCACGAAGATCGCGAGGGCCTTCCGGTCCATCGCCCTACCTCCCCGCGACATGGGCCCGGCGATGCTCGAGCCGGGGCATCAGGCCGAGGGCCCCATGAACGAGGTCGGGACGGACCGCGAGCACGGCACTCACCGTCAGCCCGGTGATGACAGCCTCTCCGATCCCGATCACGGCGTGGACGCCGACCACAGCGGTGAACACCGCCCCGAGCGAGGCGTCGCCGACCCCGCCCAGCGCGTACTCGACGAAGAACCCGATCGACGCGAGCACGACCGAGAGCCCGGCGGCGACGCCTGAGGCCACGACGATCATCGGGCGGCTCTTCGGCAGGGCCGCGCGGACCACGGCGAAGATCGCGTACCCACCGAGGCCGCCCAGCACGGCCATGTTGAGGACGTTCAGTCCGAGCGCGGACAGGCCCCCGTCGGCGAAGAACAGGGCCTGGACCACGAGCACGAGGGTGATACAGATCGCGCCGGCCCACGGTCCCACCAGCACGCCGGCCAGCACGCCGCCCAGCAGGTGCCCGCTCGTCCCGGCCGCGACCGGGAAGTTCAACATCTGCACCGCGAAGACGAACGCGGCCACCAGGCCGGCCAGCGGCGCCTGCTTCTCCTCAAGCGCGTCGGCCGATCTCCTCAGTGCCACGCCGATGCCACCCGCGGACACGACCCCCGCGCCGAGCGACACGCTGGCGTTGATGAACCCGTCCGGGATGTGCATGACCCGTGCTCTCCTTCCCGGCGCGGCGTTCCCGGGTCCAGGCGCGGACCCATGCTGCTACGCGTACATGCAGATGCAGTTTACCGCAGCACCGTCCCTGCACGGTAGGCGCTGGCACCACGAGCGTCAAGGCTCAGAACCTGGGCGTCTCCGTGTACTCGCCGAAGACCGTGCGGAGCGCGGAGACGATCTCGCCCTCGGTGCACAGCGCCCGGGCGCAGTCGACGAGGGCCGGAACGAGGTTCTGGTGGGTCGCGGCGAGCTCCCCCAGGCGACCGAGCGCGCGCTCGGCGGCCAGCGCGTCGCGGCGGTCCCTCACGGCTCGCACCCGTCGGACCTGCTCGGCCTCGATCTCGGGCCCGATCTCCAGCGTCTCGATCGGGGTCCCATCGTCCTCCACGAAGTCGGTGACGCCGACCTTCACCAGGTCGCCCCGCTCGTACCGCTCTTGCTCGCGGAAGGCGGACTCGGCGATCTCCTGCTGGAAGTACCCGCGATCGATCCCCGCGAGCACTCCCTCCAGCATGGATCCCCGTCCCATGGCCAGGATCCGCGCGAACTCGGCCTCGGCCAGCTCTTCCATCCGATCCGTGAGCGACTCCACGAGATAGGAGCCACCGAGCGGGTCCGCCACGTTCGGCACGCCGGTCTCGTTCGCGATGATCTGCTGCGTTCGGAGCGCCAGCGTGGCGGCGTCCTCGGTCGGCAGCGCGAGCACCTCGTCGAGCGCGTTCGTGTGCAACGACTGCGTTCCGCCCAGGACCGCGGCCAGCGCCTCGATCGCGGTCCGGACCACGTTGTTCATCGGCTGCTGTGCCGTGAGCGACACACCGGCGGTCTGGGTGTGGAACCGCAGCCGCATCGAGTCCTCGTCCTTCGCGCCGTACCGCTCCCTCAGCCAGCGCGCCCAGATCCTCCGCGCCGCCCGGTACTTGGCGATCTCTTCGAAGAAGTCGATGTGCGCGTTGAAGAAGAACGACAGGCCCGGCGCGAACCGGTCGACGTCGAGGCCGCGCTCCTGCCCGAGCTCGACGTAGGCGAACCCGTCGGCGAGCGTGTACGCGAGCTCCTGCCATGCGTTCGCCCCGGCCTCGCGGATGTGGTACCCGGAAACGCTGATCGGGTGCCACTTCGGCACGTGCTCGAGGCAGAACTCCATCAGGTCGCCGATCAGGCGCAGGTGCGGCCGGGGCGGGAAGACCCACTCCTTCTGCGCGATGTACTCCTTCAGGATGTCGGTCTGCAGCGTCCCGTCGAGGCGCTCCCACGGCGCGCCCTGCCGCTCGGCCGTCGCCAGGAAGAACGCGAACGCGATCACCGCCGGTCCGCTGATCGTCATGGAGGTCGTGATGTCGCCGAGCGAGATCTGGTCGAACAGCTCGACGAAGTCCTCCAGGGAATCCGTCGCCACCCCGCAGCGCCCGACCTCGCCCTCGGCTCGCGGGTCGTCGGAATCGCGCCCCATGAGCGTCGGCATGTCGAACGCGACCGACAGGCCGCCCCCGCCACGTTCGAGCAGGAACCGGTAGCGCGCGTTGGTCTCCGCGGGCGTGCCGTAGCCGGCGAACTGCCGCATCGTCCACAGTCTCCCCCGGTACATCGAGGGGTAGACGCCCCGGGTGAACGGGTAACGGCCGGGCTCACAGAGCCTGGACGCGGGATCGGAACGGGCGAGGTCCTCCGGCGTGTAGGCGGGCTTCAGGGGTTCGCCGGACAAGGTGAGGCGGTCGCGTGAGGCGGCCGCATCATCGGCTCGGGGCCTCCCCTGCTCGGCTATCGGTCTCGCCTCCCGTTCGAACCGCCTACGGGCGCGCCGCGATCCGCCGCGTCAGGATAGCCGCCGCGCGATAGGGGTCGATCCGGCGCTCCACGAGATCGTCCGCCAGCGACTCGTCCTGGCCGAGCGGTTCGCGTAGCTGCATCCGGAGCTGCTCGGCGGCCAGGCTCTCAACCTCTCGGAGCAGCCGAGCGCGTCGCCCCGCGGCCAACCCCCCGCTCACCTCGAGGTGTGCGTGGTGATCGCCGATCGCCCCCCACAGCTCCTGGAGCCCCTCCCCCTCGGCGGCAGCCGTCCTCACGACCGGCGGCGTCCACCCCAGCTCCGGCCCCATGCGGATCATCTGCACCAGGTCGCGGGCTGCTTGGTCCGCCCCCTCGCGGTCGGCCTTGTTCACGACGAAGACGTCCGCGATCTCCAGGATCCCCGCCTTGGCCACCTGGATGGCGTCCCCCCAGCCCGGGGAGACGACGACGAGCGTGGTGTCGGTCGCGGCCGCGACGTCCACCTCGGCCTGCCCGACCCCCACCGTCTCGACGACCACGAGGTCGTGACCGGCGGCATCCAGGATCCGAACGGCCTCGGGGGCCGCGAGGGCCATCCCGCCCAGGTGCCCGCGGGTCGCCATCGAGCGGATGAACACACCGGGATCCGTCGCATGGGACTGCATCCGCAGCCGATCCCCCAGGAGCGCCCCTCCGGTGAACGGGGACGTCGGGTCGATCGCCAGCACCGCCACGGATCGTTCGCGTTCCCGGGCGACCCGGACGAGCTCGCCCGCCAGCGTGGACTTGCCGACCCCCGGCGCTCCGGTCAGGCCGATCGTGTGGGCCCGCCCGGTGGACGGGAACAGGGCGCTGGAGAGCTCCTCCAGGCCTTCCGCGCCGTCCTCGACCATCGAGATGGCGCGCGCGACCGCACGCCGGTCGCCGGCTCGAACCTGCGCTGCGAGCTCGGACGCGTCCATCCCCCGAAGGCTACTCCGCCCTGCGCTCGTTCCCCGGGTCTCGTGCCGACCGGAAGGTCATGAGCGCTCAGACCACGGACAGGAGCCGCGCGAACCGGGAGAGCACGATGGGGTGGCGGAGCATGCCCGAGATCCGGACGTGCCGACGCACGAGGCGGCCCAGGACGCTCCGACCGTCACGGCGGAGCGGGTCGGGCAGACCGAACAGGAGCGGAGCGGCGGCCATCGCCAGGAGGTCCTGCGCGCGCGCTCGGACATGGACCTCAGCCCGCGGGGTGGCTGGGCCGTTCGCGATCTCGACCACCCCAGGTGAGAACCGCACCGTTGCCCCGACGTCCGCGTCGACGACCTCGATCTCGACCACCGCGGGTCGGAGCAGCGACGCGCGACGCGGGTGGGCTATCAGGTTGGCCTCGAGCAAGCCGGCGAGCATCTCGGCCAGACCGTTCGGATCGCGATCCGTGAGTGCGATCCTCGCGCTCACGGGAGCAGGAGCACCTTCGTCGCCCGGCGCGAGTCGAACAGCTCGTAGCCGTGCGCAGCGTCGTCGAGCGGGAGGCGGTGGGAGACGAGCGGCGTCGGGTCGATCCGACCTTGTTCGACCTCGGCGAGCGCACGCTCCCACCAAGGATGCACCGGGCAGACGCCGAGGAATCGGACGTCGAGGCCCCTGGCCCACCAGACGCCGAGCTGGACCTCCACGGTCTCGGACGCGTACATGCCCGCGACGACGACCCGCCCCCCGCGCCGAACGAGCTCGAGCGCCCGCTCGAACGCCGGAGGTGAGCCCACCGCCTCGATGACGACGTCCGCGCCGCGGCCCTGGGTCCGCTCGGCGACGGCGGCCTGCGGGTTCTGCTCGGCCGCGTTCACCGCTACGGCGCCGAACCGTTCGACGAGGGCCAGCCGTTCGGGTTCGAGATCGACCGCGATCACCCGACCGGGGCCGTGGCCGAGCGCTGCCTGGACGCTGAAGAAGCCGACCGGGCCCGCCCCAACGACCACGACCGTCTCACCGGGTCGGATGTCCCCGCGCAGCGCCGCATGGAACCCGGTGGTCAGGACATCGCCGACGAACAGCGCACGCTCGTCCTCCATCCCGTCGGGCACCGCCAGCAGGTTCACATCGGCAACAGGGACCCGAACGAGCTCGGCCTGCGCCCCGGCGAGACCACCGCCGAAGATGCCGGCCCCGAGGTTGCGGAAGTCCTCGCAGAGCGCGGTCTGTCCGATCGAGCAGAACCAGCACTCACCACAGGCGATGACGAAGGCCACCACGACCCGATCTCCCGGCGCGAACCGGCGCACGGCCGGCCCGGTCCGCTCGACCACGCCGACGGCCTCGTGCCCCATCGTCTCGCCTGGTTCGAGCGGGGCCTTGCCGTGGAAGAAGTGCAGGTCCGATCCGCAGATGGACGATGCCCTCACCCGGACGATCGCGTCGCGAGGATCCTCGAGCGCGGGAGCCGGGACGTCCGCGACCTCGACCCTGCCTACATCGCGATAGACGACCGCCCGCATCCCGCCTCCCTGAGGCCTACAGGCTCGCGGCCGGCGGTTCGTCCAGGAACTCGGTGGGCACCTGCATCGTCAGGTGCACGAGCTCGTTCGCTGCCCGCACGTACCGCACGATCATCGCCAGATCGCCCTTCAGACGGAGCTTGCCCTGCATCATCCCTTTGACCGGGTCGAGCTCGCCTCGAACGACCTCCTTCCAGCGGAAGTACGGCGCGCGGATCAGGTACGGGGCGCGTTCACCTTCCTCGGGCGTGACCATCCGGGCCTCTCGGCACGCGCCAT
>Ga0209642_10003261_pt1 | contig 10511 bp, 9 predicted proteins | sample RifCSP19_2_FD_184025 | JGI IMG/M metagenome (GOLD analysis project Ga0209642, IMG submission 184025) | Soil microbial communities from Rifle, Colorado - Rifle CSP2_sed 19_2 (SPAdes) (version 2) | ecosystem: Environmental > Terrestrial > Deep subsurface > Rock core/Sediment | place: Rifle... | reverse complement strand
CGAAGGAAGTCGTGGAAAAGGAACGCGTACGCGAGGAGCCCGAGGATGGGGACCACGAGGAGCTCGATCACGCCGAGCGTCTGGATGAGGCCGAGCGTCGAGACCTCAATCTGGAGGCTCGTGAGCAGCCCGGGCGCGAGCACGAGGATTGCGCAGGCCGCGCCGGCGTGGACGAGCGTCTCGAGCGGCCAGAGGAGCCGGGGGAACGTGAGCGGGACCCCACGGGTGCGCATGAGGAACCGGGTCCCGAACACGGCGCCGAGGAAGAGGAGGAAGGCGGCGGCGGCCCACAGGCCGAGCATGATCGAGGCCGCCCGCCGCAACCCTGCGAGGTCCGGGAGCTGGATCGCGCCGCTGAAGGGGGTCGGATAGAAGGAGACGATCGCCGCCAGCGCGCCGCGCCACGCCAGGGTCACGAGGAGCCAGAGGGCGAGGAACAGGGTCGCCAGGAGGCTGTAGAACGCGAGGGAATGACGCGCGGAATCGGGGCCCGCCAGGCCCGTCTCGGCGCGCGCGGCCCGCGTGTGATGGTGGAAGGACACGATGAGAAGGCTGACGCCAACGAGATCGAACAAGAGAGTGAGGCCGACGAAGATCGCCGCCACGTCCGCGATTCCGCGCGCGCCGGAGAGGTCGCCTCGGGTCGCGATCGAGAGGGCGACGAGCGCGATTGCCCCGCCGACGAGCATGAACGCGCTCTGCAAGCCCATGAGGAGGGCGCCCGCCATGCCCACGACGGAGGCGTTCCGCCGCCGGAGGGCGCGGCGCTCCCGGAGGAGATACACGGGACGGCCGCAACGCGGACACACCATAGCAGCGCGCGGGAGCGCGGACCCGCAATTCCCGCAGATCGGCGGCGCCGCCACGAGGCCTCCCCCCCGGCCGACGGACGCCGAACCTATTTCACGATTGTGGAGCGCGCGGTTGTGGGCCGCAGCCTACTCCCACCGGAAGAGCTTGACCGCGAGCGCGAAAATCACGAACGCGAACACGGTGAGGACAACCACGTCCACGGCGACGTCCGCGAGGCCGGCCCCATGGAGCATGATGTTGCGGAGGGCGTCCGAGAAGTACGTGAGAGGCATCGCGTTCGACACCGCCTGGATTGCGGGGGGGAGCCGGTCGATGGGGATGAACACGCCGCCGAGGAAGAACATCGGGAGCGTGATCACGTTCGTGAGGGACTCCGCACTGTCCACCGTCTTCGACACGGACGAGACGAGGAATCCCAGAGTGACGAAGACAAGGGAGCCGAAGCCCACGCTAAGGACGAGTACGCCGACGTTCCCCGTGATCTTCACACCGAAGCCGAAGATCGCAATCGAGAGGAGCACGGCGGTCTGGACGAAACTGATGAGGATCGCGGGGACGATCCGGCCCGCGAGGATGTAGCCCGCGCCCGCGGGCGTCGCCTGCAGGCGCTTCAGGATCTTCCTCTCTCGGGCGGAGACGACGAAAAGCGAGAGGCCGAAGACGCCGTTTTGCATGATCGACATCGCGACAATGCCCGGCGCGAGGAAGTCGATGTACTGGAGGGATTGCTGGTTCAGATCGGCGCGGGCGACGGTAAGCTTGAGGGTGCTGTTCGTCGCGTTCCGGTAAAAGGCGTCGACGACCTGCTCGAACGCGCTGGCGCCGATCGCCCCCGTCCCCTGTTCGGAAACGCCCACGTAGATAGGCAGCGAGAACGGGCCGGTGCTCGCGTTCGTCCTGGTGCGGTTGAGCCAATCCTCGAACCCACGCGGGATCACCGCGACGAGGTCGAGGTCGCCCTTCTCGACCGCCGCCTTCGCGACGTCCATGTCCGTGTAGTTCGACACCTTGAACGGGGGAGACGTCCGGTCGAGCGCGTGCCACAGCGCAACGGACGAGGGGGTGTTGTCGTTGTTGACGACCGCGAGGCGAACGTCGATCGACTGCGCGCGTCCGAACCCGAGGCCGAGGAGGCCCATGAGGAGAATCGGGAACACAATCGCCCAGAACAGGGTCGTTCGGTCCCGAAAGAACATCTTGAGGTTCGCGACGACCCAGAGCGGGAAGCCCCTCATCATTCTCGGACCCGCCTCCCGGTCAGCTGGAGGAATACGTCCTCGAGAGACGGATTGCGCACGCGGAAGGCGTCGAGCGCCATGCCGCGCTGTCGTGCGAGGTCGAACACCGCGGGCAGGGTGCGATCGATCTGTCGGGTGTACAGGACGACGAGGCCGTCCTCGACCTTCATGTCCTCGACGCCGGCGAGGGCGCCGAACGCGACCGCATCGCCATTGGCGGTGAACTCGATCGCATCCCGCTCTCCGATTTGCCGCACGAGCTGGGCTGGCGCGTCGAGCGCGAGAATGTGCCCGTGGTCCATGACCCCGACCCGGTCACAGAGCCGCTCCGCCTCCTCCATGTAGTGGGTCGTGAGCATGATCGTCTTCCCCGTGTTCCGGAGGTCCGAGATCACGTCCCACAAACTCCGACGCGCCTGCGGGTCCAAGCCGGTCGTGGGCTCGTCGAGGAACACGACCGACGGATCGTTGACGAGGGAGAGCGCGACCGCCAGCCGTTGCTTCTGTCCCCCCGAGAGCCGCTCCGTCCATTCGTCCGCCTTCTCCTCGAGCTGCGCGATCGCAAGGAGCTTCTTTCCGTCCATGGTCTTCCTGTACATGCCGGCGAAGACGTCGAGAATCTCCCGCACGGTGAGTTTCTCGAACAGTGCGGTCGCCTGGAGCTGGACGCCGATGACCTCGCGGAGCTTCGCGCGGTCCTTCCTGACATCGAAACCCGCGACCTTCACGACGCCCGCATCCGCGTGGCGGAGCCCCTCCAGGATCTCCCACGTCGTCGTCTTCCCGGCGCCGTTCGGCCCCACGAGGCCGAAGATCTCGCCCTTCTCGACGGCGAAGGAGATGCCATCGACGGCCTTGAGCTCCCCGTACGACTTCGAGAGCTTCTGCACGGTCACGACGTTGGGCACGGCCCGCCTACAAAGACGGTCGGTAATAAAGTTAGGCGACCCGAACCGAGGATCACGGTGCCCCCGCCAGGTCGATGTCCGTGGCGCCGACGACGGACACGTCCACGAACGCGCCGATTAGCAGGGCTCCCGGGAGCACGACCTGCTTGTAGCTGTCCGTCCTCGCGAGGGTCGTCCCGGGCTTCCCCCGCTCCGTCGTGAGGACGCGAAGCCGCCGTCCCACGTACGCCTCGTTGCGCCTCCGCGCAATCCACGCCTTGGCGGCGACGATGCGGCGGGACCATCCCTTGACCCGCCATCCCACCGGGGCCTCCCACGACGCGGCCGGGGTCCCCTGCCGGGGCGAGAACCGGGTCACGTTCACGATGTCCGGCTGCACGCGCTCAAGAAGGTCGATCGTCGCCTGCACCGTCCCCTCCGTCTCTCCTGGGAAGCCGACGATCACGTCCGTGCTCAGCGTCAGGTCGGGGAGGCCGCTGCGGAAGCGACGAACGATGTCCTCGAACTCCGCGACCGTGTAGTCCCGCCCCATGCGGTCCAGGATGGCGTCGTCGCCGCTCTGCACGGGGAGGTGGAGGAACTTGAACACCTTCGGAGACCGGAACGCGCCGAGGAGCTCGACCGCAATCGGCCGCACCGCCAGCGGGTCTGCCATGCCCACGCGGATCCGGAACTCGCCAGGGATGGCGGCGATCGCCGCCAACAGGGCCGCGAGGTTCGACCCTGCGTCGACTCCCCACGCGGCGGTGTCCTGCCCGCTCAGCTTGATCTCCCTCACGCCCCGCTCGACATGCTCGCGGACCTGGACGACGAGGTCTTCGGCCGCATACGAGGAGACCCGCCCCCGCGCGACACGCGTGAGACAATACGTGCACCGGCCCACGCATCCCTGCGCAATCGGGACGATCGCATCGTGGTATCCGAGCCCGACCGTCTCGCCGGTCCTGGCGCGCTCTGCGCAGGCGGTATCCGCCTCGAAGAGGGAGACGACCTCCCGCCAGCGCCGCGGCGGGATCAGGTGCGCCCCCGGGACGAGCTCCTTGACGAGCCCGCGTCGTGCCCCGGCCATGCACCCGGCCACGACGAGCGGCTTCCCCGTCGCCGCCAAGGCCTGCATCCGCTTCAACATTGCGCGTTCGGTCGCCTCGATCACCGCACAGGTGACGAGGACGTGCGCATCCGCCTTCGCCTCCGCCGCTAGGACGTCGTGGCCCTCGCGCAAGAGGAGCTGGGACATCATGCGGGCCTCCCCCACGTTTTGCGTGCAGCCGTACGCCTCAACATGGACCCGCATCCACGAGGCGAACGCCTCCTGCCTCTCAAGGGTTTCGGCGGCAGCCGGGCGACGTGTCGGGGGAACCCTGATGTGGGGCCTTGGCCATCGAGGCTCCGGAGATGACCGCGCGAATCGAGAAATGGTCGCACCGCGAGATAGCCTTCAAGCTCGTGTCCGTCGTCTCCGTTGCGGGGTTCGGCCTCCTCGCTGGACTCGCCGCATCGGCATTCGCTCTGGGGTTCTCGCCTCTTCCCGGGACGACGAGCGCCACCTGGGCCTTTGGCGCTGTTCTCTGGGGGGGCCTCGGCGGGGGCCTCCTCGTGTTCCTCCTCGCCGACCTTCTTTCCCCCCGCGAATCGCATGGCGCCTCCCGCCAGCGGCCTCAATCGCCGTGTCCACGGGGAACCTGGCGATGGCCGCAGCGGCGATCCCCTTGGCCGGACTCTCGGGGTACGGAGAATTCCTCGGCGAAGTCGTGGACACAATGTTTCTGGCGTTCGTGACGAACGGGCTCCTCATCTGCGGAATCACGTGGATCGCGACGGCAACGACGGGACGGGCGGCGTGGGCCGCAAGGATCTTGGGACTCGCGAATGGCGGCATCGCCCTCCTCCTCGCGGTCGTCTTCTCTTGGGCGGTGCTCCACCCGCCCGTACTGTAGAGTTGCCGCCACCCTTATGGTCTCCACCGACATGGCGCCTCCGTGACGAAGGCCGCGCTCGACGTGCGGACGCTGAAGGTACAGGCGAGGGGACGGGAGAAAGCCGCCAAGCTCCGTGCGGAGGTGGCGAAGATGCGGCTCAAGGTGATGAAGCTCGAGCACCGCGTGACCCGTCTCCGCCAAAAGATCCAGGATTCCGAGGAGAAGGCGAACCGGCTCGACCAGGGCTTCGCGCCCTCGCAGCCGCCGAGACCTTAGTCCTCGTTCAGCATGCGGATGCGCGGCCTGAGATCTTCCTTCACGACGGGGGGCGTCTGGAGGTCCCTCGCGAACACCTCGGACACGTATGCCGTCTCGAGGACGAAGTTCAGGAGATCGCTCCTGGTCTTGATTAGCTTGCTCACGCGCGCATGCCCCGCGGCAGGTCTAATGGGGCCGCATCCCTATAAGTAACTTCCTAAGTAACTTCCCTCGGAGGCCGAAACGCTTCGGAAGGGTGCGGCGGCCATTTCAGCCCGCTGGCCAATCCTTTTCCAATGGGACGGAATCCTGTCGCGGGGGCGTCCATGGGCGACATCGTGCCGGATGGGATCGAGGCGTACGTCGACGCACATCTGGCGGCGCGGGACCGCGCGTTGGCGGCGGTGGAGGTCCAAGGCGACCGCGAGGGGTGGCCGATCGTCGGGCCCGCGGAGGGCACGCTCCTCCACCTGCTGACCCGCCTCGCGAAGGCACGGCGCGCGCTCGAGCTCGGCACCGCGATCGGGTATTCGACGACGTGGATCGCGCGCGCGCTCGAAGCGGGCGGGGAACTCCTGACGGTCGAATGGAACCCCGACACCGCCAAACTTGCGGCGGAGAACCTGAAGCGCACGGGCGTCGCGGACCGCGTCCGCATCCTCGTCGGGGACGCCCGCGAGATCGCCGCGGATCTGACAGGCCCCTTCGACTTCGTCTTCAACGACATCGACAAGGAAAGTTACCCCGCCGTTCTCCCGATCCTGGCGGACCGGCTCCGCGTCGGCGGCGTGCTCGCGACCGACAACGTGTTGTGGAGCGGGGAGGTCGCCAAGGCTCGGAAGCGGGACAAGGCGACGCAAGCGATCCGCGCGTACAACGACGCCTTGGCGGCGGATCCTCGGTTCGCCTCCGTCATCCTGCCCCTTCGCGACGGGGTGTCCGTCGCCCTCAAGGTCCGGGACTGACCGCCGACCGCGATGCCGTCGGACCACCGTGTTCTCGCATCCAAGAATCGCTCGTGGTTCCCGCGTGCCCGACCTTAAGTAGGGTCTCGACAGGGAAACGGGAATTAGGGTTTCCATGAAGCTTGTGTACCTGTTGGGAACGCTGGTCCTCCTCGGGGCGGGGTTCCTCGTCCTGGGTGCCCCGGCCGCGACTGCGCGGTCCGGAGGCCTGAGTTCTGCAGAGACGTCCGTGAACGCCGCACCGCATCCGGTCGCCACATCGGTCGCGACGCAGACCACCCCGGCGACGAACTCCCAGGGGCTCCCCGCGCCCACGTCGGACACGAGGATGATCGGGCCGCAACCCTCGCCGGTCCCGGTCACGGGGGAGCCTCGGAAGAACGATCCCCAGCCCAGGGTCCTGCCGAGCGCGGGTGAACCGCAACGGATCAATCTCCAGCCCCGGTTCGTCCCTGTCGCGGGGGAACCGTCGCCAATCCGCGGGTCCGGGAGGTTCTCGCCTCCTGGGGCGCCGCCCGAGGTGCCGCAGCCGATCCGGACGGGCGCATCGTAGGAACGGGACTCAGGCAGGCCCGCCGCCTTCGACAACCCGACGTCTGTGTGGGGCCCTCCCGCGAGGAGCGGCCCCTCCCCATTTCTCGGACGGTCTCCTCGAGCCGAAAGGCTATAGGCCGGCCTCCGCTTGTCCGCGTTTCCGAGCATGGCGACGAGGAGGGCCGAGACGTCCGATCACCTGTTCGCGGAGACGGACGGCCAGGTGTACCTCGTCCGGCACCGGGGCGCCTGGCGGTTCCCCACGATGAAGGAAACGGTGCCGTTCCGGTTCACGGAGACCGCGCGGATGGATTTCGGGGCGGAGGTCGTGCACCGCGTGAAACCGCTGCTATCGTACCATCCCGAGGAATGGTTCCAGCGGGACGAACTGTTCTCCCGGTCCGATGTGGACGGCCTCGTGAAGAAGGCCGTGTACATGACGATGCCCCGGCTCGTCGCGGAGGTCGTCTTCGTGCGGGACGGGAAGATCCTGATGGAGAAGGCGGCACGCGGATTCTCGAAGGGGTACTGGAATCTGCCTGGCGGGTTCCTCGACTACGGCGAGCGGCCGGAGGACGGCGCGCGCCGCGAGGCCGAGGAGGAACTCGGCGTGCGCGCGAGGGTCGGCGCGCCGATCGGCACGTACCTCTCCGGGTTCCCGGGCAAACCGACGTTCACCCTCGGGTTCGTGTACCGTGGCACCCTCCTCTCCGACCGGTTCCGCCTGAAGCGGGACGAGATCGAGGCCGTCGACTGGGTCCCCGCGTGGCGTGCGCTCGAGCTGACGCGGAACCCTTTCGCGAAGTGGGCAATCGTGGACGCATACCGCCAGGGAGACCTCCCGCCGATCCCCGTGCGGCGGCATCGACCGCCCGCGGACCCCCGGCGGGGGGGCGGGCCCGTCGTCTTCCTCGACCGGGACGGCACGATCAACCGGGACCGCAAGGGCGCAATCCGGAGTCCCTCGCAGTTCGCGTTCCACCCGGGCGTCAAGGCGGCCCTACGTGCGTTGCGGACGATGGGCTACCGGCTGGCGGTGATCTCGAACCAGGACGCGATCGCCTGGGGCTTGCTGTCCGAAGCTGCGCTGCGGCGTATCCACGCGAAGATAGTCCGCGAGCTCGCCGCCGCCGGCGCGCCGCTCGAGAACGTCTACTACTGTCCGCACAATCTGGAGGACCGGTGCGCGTGCCGGAAGCCGAAACCCGGCCTGCTCTTGGCGGCGTGCAAGGATCTCGGCGTGAGTCCGCGGGACGCGTGGATGGTCGGGGACCGGCCCAACGACGTGCTCGCGGGCAAGGCGGTTGGCGCACTCACCGCCTTCGTCGGCGACGCGAAGCACCGGGAGACGTACACGGTCGAGCTGGAAGACGCGAGGCCGGACCTCGTGGTCGAGGGCCTGACGGCATTCGCGAAGGTCCTGAAGTCCGGCAGGGTCGCACCTCCCGCGCGGCCTGCGTACACGTGAGTCCCGACGTCCGATGGGCGGGGCAGACTCTCTCCGTGATTGCGACCCGAAAACAGCCAAATAGGGGGACCCGCCGTGGCGGGTGAGACCCCCGATGGAGTTCCTCGTCCTCCTCCTCTTGCTCCTGCTGGCCACGCGCCTCGCGGGAGAGGTGTGCCGGCGCGCCGGGCAGGCGCCCTTGATCGGGGAGGTGATCACCGGGGTCCTCCTCGGGCCCGCGGTGCTCGCGTGGGTCAACCCGGACCCGACTGCGGCGCTCGGCGCCGCCCTCGGGGTCGTCGTCACCCTCGGGATCCTGTTCCTCGTCCTTTCGGCGGGGCTCGAGGTCGGGGCGGAGGGACTCCGACAGGCCCTGCGGGACCGCACGTACATCGTCGCCGCCACGGAGTTCGTCTTCCCGTTTGGCCTCGGGTACGCCCTCGCCCAGGGGCTCGGGATGGACTTCGTGGGCTCCCTGTTCCTGGGGACCGCGATGTCCGTGACCGCCCTCCCGGTCAGCGTCCGCATCCTGATGGACCTGAACCTGCTGGGCACGCGCTTCGGCCGAGGGATCGTGTCCGTGGCGGCGGCGAACGACGTGCTCGCGTTCGCCCTCCTCGGCATCGTCGTCGAGGTGCACCTGATGGCGGGCGTCGGGTTCCCCACGGGCGAGCTGGCGGTGAGCGTCGTGAAGGTGCTCGCGTTCATCGGGTTCATCTACTCCATCGGTTGGCTGTTCCGTCGCGCCCCGCGAGGGACGGAGCGGCGGTACCTCGCGAGCGTGGTCGCGCGCCTCCGGACTCCCGAGGCGGCCTTCGCGGTCGTCCTCCTCGCCGCCCTCGCGATGGGGGTCGGCGCGGAGCAGCTCGGGCTCCACTTCGCGATCGGCGTCTTTTATGCGGGCGTCTTCCTCACGCGACAGACGATCGGGGAGGGCCCGTTCGTCCTCGTCCAGAACAGCATGCGGTCCGTGAGCCTCGGGTTCCTCGCCCCGTTATTCTTCGCGTTCGTCGGACTGAACGTCGTGCTCGTGACCTCGAACTGGTCTCTCGTGTTTGCGGTCACGGCGGTCGCGTTTGTGGGGAAGGTCGTGGGTGGCCTAATCGGAGGATCCCTGGCGGGCTTCCGCGGCCACGCGCTTGCGGCGCTCGCGGTCGGGCTCAACGCGCGCGGGATGATGGAACTCCTCCTCGCGCAGGTCGGGCTCGCGACGGGGATCATCGGCGCGGACCTGTACTCCGCGATCGTGATCATGACCCTCGTGACGACCTTGTCCACGCCGCCCATCCTGAAGTACATCCTGAAGGGACAGACCGTCGACTGATTATGTGTCGAGGCTCGCCTGCTTCCCCGTGGGCTTCTGCAGGTTCGAGACGCGCACCCCGAGCATCCGGACCGGACGCCCCCGTTCGCGGAATTCCGCGATCTGTTCCCTGACGACCTCCAGGAGGACCTCGCGGTCAAGGGTCCACGTCGGGAGGGTGCGATCCCTCGTATGGGTCACGAACCCCTCGAAGCGGATCTTGATCCCCACGGTGCGGAACGACATCTGCGCGTTGCAGGACCGCACGTAGACGTTGTCCGCGACGCTGTCGAGCGTGTCCAGGACCTCGGACCAGTCCGACACGTCGTGCTCGAACGTGCGCTCGACGGAGATCGACTTCGGGTCCGGTCGTTCCTCGACGGGAAGCTCCTCGATCCCGTTCGCGATGGCCCACAGCCAGACCGCGTTCCGCCCGAGGACCTTCGTGAGGTCCTTCCCCGGATACGCCGCCAAGTCCCCGATCGTCCGGATGCCGAGGTCCGCGAGCACGCGCTCTGTCTTCTCCCCGACGCCGCTGATCGCGTTCACCGCCAACGGAGCGAGGAACGCCTTCACCTCCTCGGGCGGCACGACCGTGAGCCCGTCCGGCTTCTGCTGGGCCGCCGCGATCTTGGCGGTGGATTTGTTCGGCGCGGCGCCCACGGAACAGGTGAGGCCCTCCCGGTCCCGCACGGCCCGCTTCACCGCCATCGCGTGGTCGCGCACCCCCTTCCAGGAAGTCTTGGCGGTGACGTCGAGGTACGCCTCGTCGATGCTCGCCTGTTCGAACCGGTCCGCGAACTCACGGAGGGCGTTCATCACGCTCTCGGAGACGGTCCCGTACAGCTCGTAGTTCGGGCGCCTGTAGACGGCCTCTGGCAGCTTCCGCCACGCGAGGGAGATCGGCATCCCCGCCTTCACACCCTGCGCGCGGGCCTCGTACGACGATGCCATGACGACGCCGCGTCCCTTCCCCCCCTTGGGGTCCGCCCCGACGATCACGGGCTTCCCGTGGAGCTCGGGATGCTTTCGGACCTCCACGGCGGTGTAGAACGAGTCGAGGTCGACGTGGAGCACAATCCGGGCCACAGAGGGCTTATCCCTTGCCCGCAGAAAAAGGCTAGGC
>Ga0209642_10003260_pt1 | contig 10512 bp, 13 predicted proteins | sample RifCSP19_2_FD_184025 | JGI IMG/M metagenome (GOLD analysis project Ga0209642, IMG submission 184025) | Soil microbial communities from Rifle, Colorado - Rifle CSP2_sed 19_2 (SPAdes) (version 2) | ecosystem: Environmental > Terrestrial > Deep subsurface > Rock core/Sediment | place: Rifle... | reverse complement strand
AACTATGAACCAATAACCAAACGGTCCCCATCGTCTAGCCCGGTCCAGGACACCGCCCTTTCACGGCGGCGACACGAGTTCAAATCTCGTTGGGGACGCTTTCAATTAAAGGCAAAAGGCGAGAGGCAATAGTCTAAAGGCTAGGCTGACTTGAAAAAGTTGTAAGCTACTCTTTGAGATCGGTGACATACAAACTGAGTGCTGAATAATGAATAATAAAGAGTCTTATAATATCGCGCATTATTGCGTCAGCTTTATCGATGTACTGGGTCAAAGATTGGAGTATAAGGATGAACGCTTTTTGCCGGAATTCAAAAGTACTGAAGAAAAAGAACAATTCGAGATAAAAGTTCGAAATACAATCGGGAAAATTGATTTTCTGCAGCGTTCTACAGATATTTTTCTGGATAAGGTATTAAACTACAAAAGTCCTGATGTGGAGCAGTTACCTCCGAACCAAATAGATATTTACAATAAAATAAAAGAAGTGCATCTCTCGAGGCAAAGATGGTCAGATGGACTTGTTTGTTTCATCTCATTAGAAGAAGGAAATGTTAAATGCCCTATTCAGGGTGTCTATATCCAATTAATAACTGCATGTTATCAATGTTTTTTTGGATTAGCTAATAAAATACCTTTGCGGGGGTCAGTAGACATTGCATGGGGTGCAGAATTACATAAGGGAGAACTGTACGGTGCTGTGGTCGCGAAAGCATACGAATTAGAAAACTATGTTGCACAATATCCAAGAATTGTTGTTGGACAAAGTGTCATTAATTATCTAAATGATAATATAAATAAACCTGTTTCTAATATTTATAATGATGTTGACAAAACATTTGCAAGAATATCCTTAGGTTTACTTGCTCAAGATTTTGATGGATATTATGTTGCGCATTATTTAGGTGGGGCTTTCCAGCAGATGGTTTCGCAGAATCTACACAAAAGTTTGTATCAAGAAGCTATGAATTTTATACAAGTGCAATGTAAGAAGTGGAAGGATGAGCGAAACACAAAGTTATCATCGCGCTATAACCATTTATTATTATACTTTCTCGCTAATCCACCATCTGAACCTGAGTCAGGAACTACGAGTTCCAGAGACTATTAAAGCTTCGAACTCACCCCCATACCCCCTCTCTTAGAAAGAGAGGGGAATAAAAGGGGTGAGTTGGCAGAAATGGATCGAAAGCCCTGTGCTTCTGATACTATTAAAGGTTTTGAACTCACCCCTATATCCCCTCTTTTAGAAAGAGAGGGGGATCAAGGGGGTGAGTTCAGCAGCTAAGAGGTGAGCATTATGATCTACATGTTATGTCGAAACCGGGTTCGTAATTATGAGAAATGGAGGACGATATTTGACTCGCATGCGAGCGTTCATCGGAAAGCCGGGCTAAGCCTTGTCCATCTCTGGCGTTCAGTGGATGACGCTCACACTGTATTTTTCCTCTTTGAGGTACATGACCTGGAGCGGGCTAAAGCCTTCATCATCGCGCCGGAGGGAGCAAAAGCCGGAAAGGGGGCTGGCGTCATCGAGGGTGAGATACGTTTTCTGGAAGAGGTCGATGGTTAGTAATTCGGCGGATAGTCAAAGATTATGAACTCACCCTTAACCCCTCTCTTAGAAAGAGAGGGGAATAAAAAGGGGTGAGTTGGCGGAAATGGGTCGAAAGCCCTGTGCTTCTGATACTATTAAAGGTTTTGAACTCACCCCCATACCCCCTCTCTTAGCAAGAGAGGGGGATCAAGGGGGTGAGTTTGGCCTTAGTATTATTCATTTGCCTACACGGCTTCATAGAAAATTAAAAGATGGTAAAGAACAAACTAAATTGCGCACGTGTTTTCTGCATTGGCAGGAATTATGCGGAACACGTTCAGGAGCTGTCAAACACTATACCTGAAAAACCCGTTATTTTTATTAAGCCAGCAACATGTTTAGTCAAGCCGGGGGAGAAGATTCATTTTCCCAAACATGGGAAGGAACTGCACCACGAGGTCGAGATTATTGTCAAAATCGGTAGCGAGGGGAGAGTAGCGAGGGAAGAGGAGGCACTTTCGTTTGTGTCTGCCGTTACGGTTGGTTTGGATTTGACCTTGCGGGATGTTCAAGCTGACCTGAAGAAAAAGGGTCTGCCCTGGGAAATTGCCAAGGCATTTGACCAGAGCGCACCGATTGGTAGTTTTGTTCCTTATAATAAGTCAATTGACCTGAACAACATCTCATTTGGATGTAAGGTCAATGGAATTGAGAGGCAGAGAGGAAACAGCCGGGATATGATATTTAGTATCCCAAGGCTGTTGGTGGAGTTGAGCAAGATATGGATGCTCAGGCCCGGAGATTTGTTATTTACAGGCACGCCCTCAGGAGTTGGTCCGCTGAAAGTCGGAGATTCTATTGAAATTAAAAGCAATTTGACTGGATCGTTTTCATGGAGTATTGTTGAATAAATAGTAGGTCAGGAAGTCATAGGCTCCTGATATTATTCTTATTTCGAAAGAGGTAAATATGGATATGAATCACGTTAAGGGCAAAAACAAGGGTCACATCTCGCTCTATGCGCTGAGCACATGCGGATGGTGTAGAAAGATCAAGCGTCTACTGGATCAGGCAAAGGTCGAATATAATTACACAGACGTTGATCTTCTGAAAGGTGAGGAAAGGGAAAAAGCGATGAAGGAGCTGAAGCGCTGGAATCCCGCATGTACGTTTCCCACTCTGGTGATCAATGGCAAATGCATTATCGGATACCAGAAGGATGAAATCAAGGAGACGATTGGATTATGAAAGACGAAATCGAAGTATCTGAAGAAGAAGTTGACAAATTATACAAGAAGTTGAACCGGGAGGCTGAAGCAGGTGGGTACCATCTCAATCCGGATGTGGAGCATACCAAAGACCTCGTCAGGGGTATTCTGGTGAACGAGAAAAGGTATGGATACTGGAATTGTCCTTGCAGATTATCATCTGGCATCAAACAGGATGACCTGGACATAATTTGCCCCTGCGATTACCGGGATCCGGACCTGAATGATTATGGCACCTGCTATTGTGCGCTGTATGTATCGCAGGCAGTTTTAGAAGGCACGCAAAAGTTGAGGTCAATACCCGAAAGACGACTTCCGTTACAGGAAAGACAAAAAGCACGGACCAAACCCGCGGGCGCAGGCACGTCGTCTCTTCCGTTTCCGGTTTGGAGATGCAAAGTGTGCGGCTACTTATGCGCCAGAGATGAACCGCCAGAGGTCTGCCCGGTGTGCAAAGCAAAAAAGGATCGATTCGAGCTGTTCATGTAAGTAGGCCAGAAACCTCAAAACTCCTGACCCGCAAACGGGGTTCCGTTTCAAAAATAGCTTGACTTTCCTTCTTTTTATGCTAAAATATCTGCGTCTTCTCCAGTATGACAAATTAAGAAGATCGATAGTTCTGTAGGTTAAAAGGGAGGTTCGAACAATGCCGGAACAATCTTACACATATATTATAGTGGGGGCAGGACTGGCGGGCGGATGCGCAGCAGATGCGATACGGGAACATGACAAGAAAGGCTCGGTCCTGCTGGTCGGAGACGAGAAACATCTTCCGTACGACCGTCCGCACCTTTCCAAAAAACTATGGTTCGGCAAGAAAAAAGTGGAAGAAATATTTTTGCACGATCAGAATTACTATGATGAAAACGGAATCCATATAAAGCTGGGTACCAAGATAGTAGAACTGGATGCCAGGAGAAAAGCGGTGAGAGATGGAAATGGAAGTAGCTTCCGATATGAGAAATTGCTTCTGGCAACAGGAGGCATACCTCGAACTCTGCCCATTCCTGGAGGGAATTTGGAAGGCGTCTGTTATTATCGCTACCTGGATGATTATCTCAGGATCAGATCCGAGGCAAAAGAAGGAAAATCTGCCGTGGTAATCGGTGGAGGATTCATCGGGTCTGAAATAGCAGCCGCACTTAATATTAACAAGGTAAACGTGACCATGATTTTTCCGGAGCCGTACCTGGTCCAGCGGGTGTTTCCTGACTATTTGGGAAAAGCGATTCAACAGCACTACATTGAGCGAGGAATCAAGATTCTCAATGGTGATAAACCTTCTTCTTTCGTCAAAAACGGAGATAAATTTCTTACCCAGACCAGCAATGGAAAACAGGTCGAGTCTGACCTTTTGATCGTAGGCATAGGTATAATACCGGTAATTGATCTTGCTCAGCAGGCGGGGTTGAAAGTTGGCAACGGAATAGTGGTAAATGAGTATATGCAAACTTCTGATCCCAATATATATGCTGCAGGGGACAATGCCTTTTTCCCTTATCAGGCATTGGGTCAGAATATGCGGGTGGAGCACTGGGATAATGCTGTAAACCAGGGCAAATGGGCAGGTAGAAATATGGCTGGCGCGCATGAGCAGTTCGATTATATGCCTTACTTCTTCTCCGACCTTTTCGAGTTCGGATACGAAGCCGTTGGAGAGGTGGATTCACAGCTTAAGACATTTGCAGACTGGCAAAAAGAAAATGATACCGGCGTCATCTACTACCTGAAGGAAGGAAAGGTCAGAGGCTTGATGATGTGCAATGTCTGGGGCAAAGTGGATGCAGCTCGCGAGCTAATCAAGAAAGGGGAGAGAGTAAGACCAGAAAATCTGGCAGGGATTATCCGTTGATTGCCAAAAAGGAGACAAAATGAAATTAACAGATGAAAACTGCAGGCCGGTGATGACCGGGGAAAACTCTCTATCGGACAATGCTGTCAAGGAACTGCTTGTTCAGATCCCAGAATGGACGCTCAGGGAAAAATCCATAGAGAGAGAATTTCAATTCAAGGATTTCAAAGGGAGTATTGCTTTTGTCAATAAAGTAGCAGATTTAGCCGAAAGACAGAATCATCACCCGGATATCTGCATCTATTATAACAAGGTAAAGTTAGTACTCTCCACTAACAAGATAGGCGGGCTCTCGCGGAACGATTTCATTTTAGCGGCGAAGATAGATCTATTAGTTTAAGCAGAAAATCAGCAGAATGGGAGTAGCTTGAGCAGGATGAAAGAGGAAAAGTTAAAGGGAAAGACTGCCTTGGTCACCGGGGCATCTAAGCGGATTGGACGTGAGATATGCCTTGCCCTTGCCAGGGAAGGGGTGAATGTCGTCATTCATTATAACAACTCCAGAGAAGAAGCGAAAAAACTGTGTGCTGAAATATCTGATTATGAGGTGAACTCCTGGCTGGTGAAGACTGATTTTGAGAATTCAAGAGAATACAATAGTCTGATTCACAGAAGCTTGAAGATTGCCGGCTCACTGGATATTTTAGTGAATAATGCTTCGGTTTTTCTTCCCGGCAGACTCAAACAGATGTCTTTTGAAGACCTGAGGCTGCATATTCAGGTGAACGCCTGGGTTCCTCTGGTTTTGAGCCGTGAATTCGCTCGATTGGCCAAAAGGGGGAAAATTATCAATCTGCTGGATGCCAGGATAAAGGGATATGACTTTCTGCATGTACCGTATATTCTGAGCAAACACCTGCTTTCAATTTTGACTAAAATGATGGCTCTGGAATTCGCCCCGGAGGTTACGGTAAATGGAATAGCTCCAGGGTTGATACTTCCTCCACCCGGAAAGGATAAACGCTACCTTGAAAGGCTAATGCAGACGGTACCTCTAAAACGGCACGGTAACCCGGATGATATTGCCAATGCAGTAATCTATCTTCTCAAGAATGATTTCATAACCGGTCAGATCATCAATGTGGATGGTGGTCTGCATTTGAAGGGGTACGGTAATGGACCGAATCCTGATAAGTGACCTTTCTGCCCGCTGTATTATCGGCATTAACGAAGAGGAGCGTCGAGAAAAGCAGGATGTGGTGATAAACCTTGTTATCTTTGCTGATCTGGGTAAAGCTGCCAAGAGCGATAGATTTGAGGACTCAGTGGATTACCGCGCACTCAAAAAGAAAGTCCTGAAAATGGTGGAAAGCTCAAAATATTATCTGCTTGAGGCATTGGCTGAATCAATTGCTAAAATCTGCCTGGAACAGCCAGGAGTCATGCAGGTACAGGTGAGAGTTGACAAGCCCTCAGCACTTCGCTTTGCGCGGAGTGTGGGAGTAGAGATCGAAAGAAAGCGTGAAGGTTAGCTATGGTGCGTGCATTTATCGGGGTGGGCTCCAACATCAATCCGGCTGAGAACGTCAAAAATGCAATTCGACTATTGTCAAAAAAAGTGAATATCCTGGGAATCTCAACTGTTTATCAAACTCAGCCAGAAGGTGGGTTAAAGCAGCCCCCATACTATAATTGTGTTGTAGAAATTGAAACTAAAGCTTCACCAGAGGAGTTAAAAAATAGAGTGTTAAGGAAGATAGAAAAGGATTTAGGCAGGAAAAGGAGCAGGGATAAATATGCTTCGCGGACCATCGATCTGGATTTGATTTTATATGATGACCTGGAATTAAAGAAGGATGATTTCACTCTTCCTGATCCGCAGATAGCAAGCCGTCCATATCTTGCTATACCACTGTACGAGCTGAATCCGGACTTAGTGCTGCCAGGGTCAGATTTGCGCATAAAGAAACTTGCTTTAAACCTTTCAAGGGAGGGCATGCAGCCGCTTTATAACTACACAGAGCTTTTGAAAAAGGAGATAATCGATGGACAGAAAAATTGATTTTGATAAGATTGAGAAGCTGGTAAAAGAGCTTTTGATAGAGTTAGGAGAGGATCCGCAGCGAGAGGGACTTTTAAAAACTCCGGAGCGAGTTGCTCAATCTCTGGCTTACTTGACCTCTGGTTACGGGGTCGACCGAAAAAAGCTGATCAATGAGGCGCTTTTTACCCAGGAAACAAACAGCATGGTCATAGTAAAGGATATTGAGATTTACAGTCTATGCGAACATCATCTTCTGCCTTTTTTTGGACGTTGTCATATCGGCTACATTCCCAAGGGAAAAGTCTTCGGTGCCAGTAAATTAGCACGTCTGGCAGATATGTATGCCAAGAGATTACAACTCCAGGAAAGGTTGACTGAGCAGATAGCCTATGCGGTGCGAGATTCCAGTGACGCTATTGGCGTAGGGGTGATGATAGAGGCACGTCATCTATGTATGATGATGAGAGGCGTGGAAAAACAGAATTCTATAATGGTGACCTCATCGGTTTTAGGAAGCTTCCGCGAATCAGCAGTTACCAGACAGGAGTTTCTTTCTTTAATACATAGGCAACAGCATTAAGTAGTAGTAGTAGGTCAGGAGCCCTGTGCTCCTGACAACCCTCTAAAATTTTCCTCCTACTCCAAAAACCAGATGGCTGGTCTTGAGTTCAGTTTCAGCATGTCCATAAGGAATCTTAATACCTTTTGCATTGGTGAAAGTGTATTTGTATTCTAATAAAAGATCAATTTTTTCCCAGATATTTATTTCTGAGCCGACAGCTAACTGGTACGCTGGTCCGTGAAGTTCGTACTGTGCTTTTTCTTCCCCTCCGATAACGCTTTCAGTGTGGGGAATTAAAGGACCAATTCCTACCCGTCCATAAAGTCCGATTTTGTCCAATCGGTCGTTTTTGTTTTTAAGTGTTCCAACCCTGCCTACTAAATTAAAAAATAAAAAATTCAAGCCGTGGCTCATGGAAAAGCCTTGTACTATATCTCCAAGACTTATGACTGAGTCCATAGGCTTCCCTTGTCTTATCCCGGAAACATGAACTACTTGTTGAGCATCTGAGTATATCTTGGCATGAATGAATTCAGCTTCTAATCCAAGATGTGAAGAACCGGTGGGAAAATAGCTTACTCTTAAACCATAATATAAAGGAGTTTTGAAAGAGGCGTCGCTATACTTGACATCATGAAATGTAAGATCGTTCTGTCTTGAAGGCTGCTTAAGTCTAAGGTCGCTCTTTAAGGTAAAAGATTTTCCAAGAAATAACTGAATCTTCCACTCTGCCCTCGTATAAGAAATGGGTAAAGATGATAAGAACATTAAAAAAAGCAAAATCTTTCTGAAAAGTCGCATTGAGCACCCCGCTCAACCATACTTTATTACTTTTTCCCGGTTAGTCAAGCTTAATATTTAAACCTTAAAGAAATAAATCATTGGCAGAATTACCCTTATAAAGTGTTAGTTTAAGAAATAATTCTAATCCGTTACGAAACAAGGAATTCAGCAAGGGATGATTAATAGCAATGCACGCCAAAAAGGAATAGGCACCTAGTAAAAAAAACTTGATTTTTATGGTTTTGTCATTATACTATCTTTAGCTTATGGTAAGGCTGGAGTTAAATGCCCTGGCAGGTTTATATTAAGAATCTAAACTTTAGTCTCATATACGGAGAGATTATGAGAAGATTGTTTCAAGTCCTCGTTGTTTTCGGGTTTATTGAAATGACGGTTCCTGGTGTTACTTATTCGGTCGACCTTTCCAGGGGCATTATTCTGGACATACCTCAAGAAAAACTTGAAAGGCAGTTCGGAAAGATTCCGGTATCACTGCTGACACATCAGGATAGTGTTAATATGGCATCATATCGTTTTACCGCTGACACTCTCAAAGTCTTGGCTATTATGGTCGATTGGTCTAACCGGCACGGGACGTATTCAAGAGCGACTTTTGACAGCATGCTTTTCTCAAGAAACGTTTACCCCGGCGGGTCAGTGGCTGATTATTTCTATGAAGTCTCCTACGGCAAACTGAATGTGACCGGAGACGTGATAAACTGGTATAATGCCGGATTCTATACGCCGTCTTTTAATTTTGAGTCATTGTTTCCAATACTGGACCCGGTCATTGATTACTCGAAATATGATGGGGATGAAGATGGCAACGTCGATGCAGTCGTTTTCATTCGTTCTGGCAATGGACAGGAGGATTCACAGGATCTTTACGATATTTGGTCTTATGCCATGGTCTATCCGCTGGGCTCAGGACCGGGACCTTACGATGGAATGCGAATCCCAAGATGGAATACCTCTCCTGAGACATTTCCTTTGCACGACTCCCTTTACCCGCCGGGTTTTTCAGGGGTAAGCAAATTGAACAAAATCCGGGTGTTCTGTCACGAATTAACCCATAATGTGGGGTTGCCTGACCTGTATGATTACGACTCGAAAACGGACGTCTCCACTTTTGACACACCCAACGACGCCAATGATCATCCAGTAAACGACCAGTGCGTTATGGGATATTATGGCTATGGTCTACTTTCGATCGGGTCGGAAATTCCTTCTCACCTTTGCGGCTGGAGTAAGAAGTTAGCCGGCTGGATTACTCCTTTAGTTCCGAGCGCAGGTACTCACAACTCGGTCGTGATTTACAACATTGAGACGACCAAGGACAGCTCTTTATATATGCTCCCTGTAAAGCCCTCCCAGGGTGAGTATTTTTTACTTGAATATCGCAACCCCCGTTCCGCAGGCAAATTCGATAAAATAGATTCTGATTTCAGTTGTTATCTCTGGCCCAATTTAAATTATGGCGGAGACACTCTGGATCGTGGGCTGATAATTACCCATGTTGACGAGTCGTCGGGTGCGCCTTTCTGGAGAATAAATAATGGGACTCCTGTTTATGCACACTACACCGTCGCCATTGAAGATGCGGGATACAATCCGTCAAGGGACGCCACCACTAACCCAGGTGGACACGTTTCAGACAGCGCCCAATGGTGGTATCCTTACGAGACCAAAAAGGCTGCTGCTTTTTCCAATAACGTGCCGGGTCAGGAGCTGTTCAGTCCGACTACTTACCCTAATAGCGATGGTTATTACGGACCATCCGGAATAATCGTCAGAGTAGACTCGATCATAAACGATAAGCTGTATGCCTATATTTATGTTCCGATCCCGGCTTTTTCTCTGCTCACTCCGGTGGACAGTGCATTCATTCCTTATAACGTGACTTTCAACTGGAGTGATCCGAATCCCTGGGAACAGCTCAGATACGACTTGTATGTCAGCACCTCAAAAATCTTCAATCCTGATTCCACGTCGATTTATGATAGTCTCTTATCTCGACAGTTTATTGACACCCTGGCAACTGGAAGATATTACTGGAAAGTCAGAGCTTACAATAGCTCAATAGAGAGATGGTCCAGTCAAATCAGAACTTTGATGTCGGTACTGCGCGGGGATGCTAACAATGATGCCAAAGTGACAATCGCAGACGTGGTCTATCTGGTGAATTATCTGTTCAAAGGGGGACCTCCTTCTTACCTTTTAGAAGCAGGAGACGCCAATTGTGACGGAAATGTGACTGTCAGCGATGTCATATACCTTATCAATTACCTTTTCAAAGGCGGACCGAAACCCTGCTGAGAACAGTTTGGAGTTTGTAATAGGGATCTAATATGGAAGATATTTTGGACCCGCCTTGAGGGCAAGGCGGGTCTACCTATTTCTTAGCGTCTGAGTTTATGTTGTGACCGTCGGGTCCCCTGACCCGACGGTTTTTCATAGAACGAACCTCACCCTTCCCTCCCATTGAGAAGGAGAGGGGATTGCCCGTAGTGGCAGGTTTTAGTTCGG
>Ga0209642_10003258_pt1 | contig 10513 bp, 11 predicted proteins | sample RifCSP19_2_FD_184025 | JGI IMG/M metagenome (GOLD analysis project Ga0209642, IMG submission 184025) | Soil microbial communities from Rifle, Colorado - Rifle CSP2_sed 19_2 (SPAdes) (version 2) | ecosystem: Environmental > Terrestrial > Deep subsurface > Rock core/Sediment | place: Rifle... | reverse complement strand
ATGTTGTTTTCGGTTGTTTTCTGAACAGTGTGAGTAGAAAAACTAGGTTTTCTGTTGACTGCACTGCGTGTGGTAAGCCTTTGGGCATGTAGAACCACGCGTTTGATTTGGCTTCATAAGTTTGGTTTCCCAGCGTAATTATGCCCTTGCCCTTTAGCACGTGGATTATTGCTGGAAAACTTGCTGAGTGAGCGGACAACTCTTGCCCCGTTTGCATGCAGAAAAGTGTTATGTCGCTCCCTGCCTTCTTGGCGACTGTTTTGCTGACTATGCCGTCTCGGGCAAACTCTATCATACCCTCTAAGTCTACAAAGAAGCCTTGTCGCGATTCACGCTTCAAACCTTCCAGCGCTCCCTTCAGCGATATTGGTCTCTTTCATTGAAAAACCTTTTCAAAATGCATCGTTTTCCTCTTCGCAAAACTTAAGAATTCAATCAGCCTCAAATGGGCTTTCTCGGATTAGTTAGGATGAGGGTTAGGGTAAGTGAGCAAGACCGTTAGTGAGTCTAGAGTGAAGAAGTTTCAAGCCTTGATGGAGAAGAACCGAATCGACGCGGCTATGATTAGGAACATTTACAGCTTCGTCTACTTCACTGGCACTCAATGGTGGCAGCCTTCTGTTCTCATACCGCAAAACGGCGAGCCGACAATCTTTGTTTTCGAGGATGAGGTGGAAGAGCTTCAAGAAAAAACTTGGATAACCAACATTCTGGGTTACAGAAAAATCGAAGAACTGATGAGAGCCGTGGTGGATTCAATTCGCAAATGTGGCGCTCAAACAGTGGGTTTCGACATAGACGTAGACGCGTCCGCGTTGTTGTATGAGCAGTTTAAAGCCATGCACCCACATCACAAGATAGTTGACGCCCACGGCTTAATCATGCAGCTTCGAATGGTCAAAGATCAAACAGAAATAGAAAATATTCGCATGGCTTCCGAATGCGCACAAGCTGGACTAGAAGCCGCAGTGAAGGCGGTGAAGGAGGGAACAACAGAAACAGCCGTGGCAGGTGAGGCAGAAAACGCTGCGCGCAAGAAAGGCGCAGAGCGAGTATTAGTCTATGTGAATTCTGGAAGACCACGAGTGCATGCGCATCCACGAAACAAGAAAATCGAGACAGGCGACACAATTATGATTGATATCATGCCTGCTTTCAATGGATATCACTCTGACATTTCTCACACCGTGTTCGTCGGCAAGGCATCAGGCGAGAAGAAGCGAGCGTACCAAGCCTTTGTTGAGGCCGTGGGTTCCTACATTGATGGGTTGAAACCTGGAATCGGCTTGGACGAATTGGAGACAATCCCGCAGAATGTCTTCCAAAATCATGGGGTGGAAAAATACTATGTTTACGGTTTCGCCCACGGTGTTGGTTTACGATTTGAGGAAGATCCGATAACAACCATAGTTGTTCCTCAGAGAAAGGCAAAAACCTTGGAGAACATGGTGTTGGGAGTTGGTCATGCGCCACTTTCGGGAAAAGAGGTAGGCGCCATAAAAACCGAGGGCACGGTCTTAGTCAAGAAAGGTGGAGCTGAAAAACTCACCGAGTTCAAAAGAGAACTACTAGAAGTGTGAGATGTAAACCACTGCGGGTTTGCCCTCAACGTATTCGAAATCAACTGTGGCTCCGTTGTTTTCCTGCTTGATCGACTTTATCTTGAACTTGAGTCCGGTCTTTTCCTCAAGCAAGATTTGAAAGTCTGCATAATATTCGTCTGGGGCGCAAGAGAGGCAGAAAGGTCCTGTAAACCGCACATGCAATTGACTCTTATCTTTCTTGTATTGTTTCAACACTTCAATGTGCGCCTCCGTTCCATGTTGCCTGTTGTATTCTTCAGCTGCTTTTTCCAGCGAATTTCTCTTCATCAAATCTCTCATTTCCTCGCTTATAATCAAACTTTCAGTTTTTCAAGTATGATGGAAGGACAGATTTTTCTGACGCCTTCAATTGTTCCTATTTTCTCAGAGATGATTCGAGATAGTTCTTTGCCATCTCTGGTCCAGATTTCAATCATAATCATGTGGTCGCCAGTTGAAATCGCCACGTATCTGGCTTCTCGAATCTCACACATTTTTTGGGCGGCGTCCAGAAGTCTTGATGGATCAACGTCTACGCCGACTATTGCGACAGTGTTTAAACCAATCTTAGAAGGGTCTACGACTGCAGTGAATTTCTGAATGACTCCTTCTTTTTGAAGCGACATCACTCTTTTTCTGATGGTGGACTCGTTCAGTCTTAGTTTTCGGGCTATTTCAGTGAAAGAGAGGCTTCCATCCGCCTGTAGGAGTTCGAGGATTTTCAAGTCCAGTTGATCAACCATTTTTCAACGCTCCGTTCTACTCCGATTCTAGTGCGATTTGATTGTGTTTCTATCCGATTTTCGTCCATAATGCTTTTATATTCGGATGAATTTTTAAGGTTATCGGATTTGATTAAGTGATGACAACAACGAGAGGTGTAAAGTATGAGAAAAATGAGCGAAGACAACCTTAAGAACGCGTTTGCTGGCGAAAGTCAGGCGCACATGCGCTACATAATCTTCGCCAAGAAAGCTGAGGAAGAAGGCTTTCCCAACGTCTCGAGACTTTTCAAAGCCATATCGTATGCTGAGCAGGTTCACGCCACAAACCATTTTGACGTCTTAGGCATGATTCGGGGTTCAACTGACAACTTGCAGGCAGCCATAGACGGTGAAACATACGAAATTAACGAGATGTATCCAGCGTTTAACACAGTCGCCAAGCTTCAAGAGGAAAAGGGAGCTCAGAGAACAACGGATTGGGCACTTCAAGCCGAAAAAATTCACGCAAGCATGTACCAGAAAGCACGACAGGCAGTAGAGAGCAGCAAAGACATCAAGCTGGGCACAGTTTACATCTGCGACAGTTGCGGGTACACAGTCGAAGGCGAAGCCCCAAATCGATGTCCAGTGTGCGGAGCAACCAAGGAAAAATTCAGAAAGTTCTAAAACCAAGATTGCATGCAGTTAGTTAAACAGGAGGATGATAAAATGCCATATGAACCCAAAAACTTTGATCATTTGCTTGGAACAAAAGGCTTTAGCGACCAGCTGCTGAAAAACCATTTCACACTGTACCAAGGCTATGTCACCAACACGAACAAGCTATCTGACGCTTTAAGTGCTCTGCTAAAAGAAGGAAAGACCGGAACTCCCGAGTACGCGGAAATCAAGCGGAGATTCGGATGGGAGTTCAACGGAATGAGACTTCACGAATACTATTTCGGAAACAAGACAAAGAGCAACGCAGAGCTCGACAGGAATTCAAAATTTGCCAAAAAGGTCACCGAAGATTTTGGCTCATACGAAAACTGGGAAAAAGACTTCAAAGCCACAGGAACAATGCGAGGAATCGGTTGGACAATACTATACTATGACTTAATAGCTGGACGTTTCTTCAATGTCTGGGTTAACGAGCACGATGTCAGCCATCTTTCAGGCGCAGTTCCGGTGCTGATCATGGATGTTTTTGAACATGCCTTCATGATCGACTACGGATTGAAGCGTGCAGATTACATCGAAGCGTTTTTCAAGGCTATTGACTGGGCGGTTGTAGCAAAAAGATTCAATGATGCAGCAGTGAAAAAATAGGCGCCATACAGACCTGTGAAATAAGAAACACACATTTCCTTTCTTTTTTGCCAGTTTTCTTTATTCTTCCACTGTACTTTCTCCGCAAGTAGGCGACTGCATAGTTTTTTATATCGTTAGGTGCATGTGTGTATCCTCTAAAGTGGGAAGGTTTTTGGAGGCGTCGTTGTATGTCGATTGATGAGTCGGCCGTGCTTGAGGTTGTTGAGAAAGTTACCAAAAGCGTGGTTAACATAAACACAGTTCGGCTTCTTCAAGACTACTTTTATCAAGTTCATCCAATTCAGGGCGTGGGTTCAGGCGTGATCATCGATCAAAAAGGTCACATTATTACAAACTATCACGTGATTGCGGGTGCGGAAAAAATTGATGTGACGTTGGCCTCAGGCGAAGTGTTTTCTGGAAAACTTGTTGGTACTTTTGCCAGCGAGGATGTTGCGGTCTTGAGGATTAATGGAGAAAAACTTCCAACGGCTGAACTTGGGGACTCCGATCAACTCAAAGTGGGGCAAACGGTCTTCGCTATCGGCAATCCGTTCGGTTTGGCAGGGGGCCCATCGGTCACGAAGGGAGTGATAAGCGCCGTGAAGCGGTCGATACGGTCTGAGAGGGGGCTGATCGAAAACCTTGTTCAAACTGACGCTTCGATTAATCCTGGAAACAGTGGTGGTCCATTAGTCGATGTGCAGGGAAGGGTTGTTGCCATCAACGAGGCTATTGTTCCTTTCGCGCAGGGTATTGGCTTCGCGATGCCGATTAACACAGTTAAGAGATGCGCCACTGAAATAATTACGCATGGGCGAGTTTTGAGGCCGTGGCTGGGGGTGAGCGGCTTGAGCGTTACGCCTGAAATTGCATCGTATTACCGTTTGCCCATTGACAGAGGTGCGCTCATCGCCGATGTGATGCCTGGCAGTCCAGCTGAGAAGGCTGAAATGCGGAGGGGCGACATCATCATAGGGTTCGGAGACAAGGCCATCAATGGGGTTGACGAACTGGTTAAGGAGGTTCAGAAGAGAAAAATCGGAGAGAAAACCAAGGTGCTCTTGCTCCGCGGCGACGAGAAGTGGATGGCTGACATCACTTTAGAAAAGACGCTGTAATTATTGGGGTCGCTTTCGAAGAATCCTCTTCTTCGGCAACTTTGGTTTTTTCGTCGCGTTTATCTTCTTTAACTGCCATAGATTTCAAGCTCTATATTATTTCTCGGTCTTGGTTATGTAAAAAGGTAAGTGTAACAGCGTCGATGTTATAGCTTGTTTTAGAGAGCATAGTACATCTAAGTCAAGGATGGCACGCTTTGATAACTGTGGCTTCTATCTGTGCCTATTGCGGTTGCGGTTGTCGACTGTTGTTTATGGTTGACGATGGCAAGATTGCTAAGGTTGCTCCCGACAAAACTGACGAGCCCAGCGAGGGAATAGCCTGTATCAAGGGACTGACTATTCATGAAGCCTTGGGCAACAGTGAAGGTCGAATTCTCAAACCGCTTATCAGAACGAGCAAAGATGAGCCGTTCAAAGAGGCGTCTTGGGACGAAGCCTACCGCTTCATTTTTGAGCGCACTCGAGACTTGGCTCCAAGCGAGGTGTTCGTGAATGCTTCTGGGAAGATAACGAACGAAGACTGCTATCTGACTCAGAAGTTCGCCAGAATAGCGTACAAGACAAACAACGTCGACGCTTGCTGCGCCCGACTTTGCCATGTCACAACTGTTCAAGGTTTGGAAAATTGTTTCGGCAGTCGAGCGGCTTTTTCTAAGATGGACGACGTTTACAGTGTTGACTGCTTGTTTATTATAGGTTCGAACCCCGCGTCCAACTATCCTGTCTTGCACAATCGTATATTGAAGGCGAAGCGAAAGGGCATGAAGGTTGTTTCCAGCCAAGCTGTTTACAACGTGACAGCCAAGTTTTCCGACGTTTCTCTGCTCATCTACCCTGGAACCGAGCTGATTCTGTTGAACGGGATTATGAGGGCATTAATCCATCAGGGCGCCTACGACAAGTCTGTTGAAGCGGTTGAAGGGTTTGATAGGCTGCTCCACGTCGTAGAATTGTACCCCATCGATTTTGTGCACCAAACCTGCGGCGTAGACCTTGAACAACTTAACCAGCTGATAGAGCAAATCGCCAACGCCAAGTCGCTTGGTATAATCCACGGTATGGGTTTGACTCAGCACGCGACAGGTTCAGAGAACGTTCACGCATTGTTAAACCTAATGATTCTCAAGAACGCTCAGCTGCTGTCGCTGAGAGGCGAAATCAACGTCCAAGGCGTTGGCGACATGGGCTGCCTGCCAGACCGATTGCCGACAGGTCCTCTTGCCACCGCGCCTCTTCTTGAAGAAAAATGGAAAACAGATGTGCCCTTCAGTAAGGGCAAGACTATAGTTGAAGCCTTTTTGATTTCTCCTCCAAAAGCAGCGTTTATTAGCGGCATGAATGCGGCGCAGTCTTTGCCCAACCTGAATGTGGTTCATCGAAACCTGAGGGACATGTTTGTGGTGGTTCTTGATCACTACTTCAATTTGACAACCAAGTTTGCTGATGTCGTGCTTCCGACGCCTCTGCTTTTTGAAAGAGAAGGAACCATCACAACCGGTGAACGTAGAGTTAGGTTGGTGAGAAAAGCCGCCGACTCTTGCGGAAGTTGCAAGCCTGAGTGGCAGATATTCAAGGAGCTTTCAGCTTTCTTCGGATGCTCCGAGCATTTCAACTATAAAGAGCCAAGGGATATTACGAGGGAAATTGTGAACGTTGTTCCTGCATATCGGCAGATAGATGTTGATGATGTTTATCATGGTTCTGACGGTTGGCCTGAAAAACGAATGCACTTCCGAAGGTTTATGCCCGAGCACTTTAAAGGGGTGGAGGACATTCGCAGCGACAAGTATCCGTTGATATTGACTTCGTTTCGTTCGCAACATCATTTTTTGACGGGAGAGATGACAAACAAGTCAAAGACGCTGATGAGCTTCAAAGAGGGACCGTTCTGTTACCTCAGCGCATTGGACGCTGAACGATTCGGCATGGCAAGTGGCGACTTCGTCGAGGTTTCGAGCAGCGTAGGCAGCATCACGTGTAAGGCTCAAATCGATGAAACCATCCCAAAGGGCAGAGTTGGCATGCACTTCCACTTTGAACAACTCTTGGTCAACAAGCTGTTTCCAACACAGTTCGACGAGAAAACGTTCACACCAAACTACAAAATGACAGCCGTGGGAATACGAACACTCTCATCGAAAAATTCGCGTATTTGATATGCGCAAGTATTCGGTTCGGTATCCCTCCCTATACGTAGTATAGGTGGGTATACTCACTCTGGGAGCGCTTCTTTTCTGATTCCATCAACCAAAAGTGCGTCTACAATATTGTATTTTCCATTCGCCTTAGAGAGTAGGCTTATTTTAACTAATGTGTTAAGCAAGTTCGAAACAGTGGAATTTGTCACCGAGTGCTTTTCTTTTGCCTCAATTACAGCTTTAATTTGGGCCCAATTCGCTGAACCGACCTTCGCCAAGAAATTAAGAATAACACTATAACGAGTGGACATCGTAGCGAGTTTGAGAGCTTCAGCTCTAGCCAGCTTGCCGCCTTCAGAAACCACCTCGTCAACTATCTCCCTAGAACAGCTTTGCTTATCAAGGCATCTCGTACCAAACAAAGTAAGCCACCCAGCAACTCCATCAAGGTTCTGCACCGCATAATGAATAACTTCCGAAGGCGCCGCGACCCTGATTTGCTGAAAACCCAGAGTCAAAAACTCCTCAGCCTCACTAGCAGAAAAGTTCCCCCTCTGGATCTGAACATTGCTTTCCATACAACGGAGAACAAGGATTCTCAAAACCCAAAAAACAAACAGATTAAGCTCAGTCAAACACAAAAAATTGTTCACAAACTCATACCAATAGGTCGCCAAGTAACTGCCAACAACTCTAAACAACTGCAAGTTACCAAAAGTTACCAAAAACCAACCAAATTCACGGGCTACGGTCATTCTTATATATTCCCGCCCTATCTGATATGCCTTGAGAACAATGCCTGAAATCTGTCCAACATGCGGGCTACCAAAAGACATATGTGTCTGCAGCGAAATCAGCAAAGAACAGCAACGCATCAGAGTTCGTTTAGAAACAAGAAAATTCGGAAGAGCCGTAACCATCATCGACGGACTAAACGACAAAGACATCGACCTGAGCCGCCTAGCACAAAAAATGAAAACCTACTGCGCCTGCGGCGGAACCGCCAAAAACGGTCAAATCCTACTCCAAGGCGACCACAGAGACCGAGTACCGGAATACCTCATGCAGGAAATGGGCTACCCAAAAGAAAACATCGACGTCACATAAACCTGAGAACTGCGCACTCTTCAAGGAGCCAACGAACACCTATGGGAATACTCCGAAACATCCGTGAAGTAGTAGGAAATCTAAAACACGATAGACCAACGCCTAAACTCTGCCCCAGATGCGGCAACCCAAGACTGAGACTGTCAAGCCGTTTTGACATCTGGCTTTTTCCAGAACAATACGTGTGCGAGCAATGCGGCTACAAAGGACCAATAACGTTGGAACTGGAAAAAGAAGAAGCAGACGATAACGTTCAGGCTTAGTCTGGGAGCTCCAAGTCGAGTTGACGCTTCAGGCTCTTGTAACGATTCCTAACCGTAACCTCAGTCACACCCGCAGCTTCAGCAATGTCCTTCTGAGTCTTCTTCTCATTACTCTGCAGACAAGCAATGTACAAGGCAGCCGCAGCCAAACCCATAGGATCTTTACCCGACGCAGCACGCCTCTTTTTGGCTTCTATGAGAATCTTGATGGCTTTACCCTGTGTCTGACCACTAATACCAGTTCGCTCAGCAATCTTAGAAAGATACGTCATCGGATCAGCAATAGGCATCTGCATGTCAAGCTCTCGAAGCAACAGCCGATAACAGCGAGCCACATCCTTCTTGTCAACAAGACTAGCCTCAGCAATCTCCCGCAGAGTCCTCGGAGTCTCACTAGTTCTGCAGGCAGCGTACAACGCGGCAGCTGCGATTGCGGCTATCGACCTGCCACGAACCAAACCTTTTTCCAAAGACTTTCGATAGATCACTGCAGCCTTTTCTTTTATAGGGCCAGGAATGTACAGTTTGTCTGCCAGTCTGTCTAGCTCAGCCATAGCTTGGGCTAAATTGCGGTCAACCGACGAATGGACTCTGGATCGGATTTGCCACTTGCGCAGTCGCCACATCTGCAGTCGTGTGGACAATGGCAGTTTGCGTCCGAAGGCGTCTCTGTCAACTCTGCCTATGGCTGTGGACAATCCTTTGTCGTGAACCGAGTATGATGTGGGCACGCCAACACGGCTTCTAGAATTCTTTTCTTCCTGCGTGAACGCGCGCCACTCTGGTCCCTTGTCCATCATCTGATCGTGGAGAACCAGACCGCAGTTGCTGCAGACAGTCTCGCCACTATCATAATCATGAACAAGATTTGTGCTGCCGCATTCTTGGCATTTGTCTGCTATTTTCGGTTTTGTTTCTGCCTTTGCCATGGTGTAGTTCCTCCATGGACTTTTATGGGCGAGAAAACCGTCACCAAGCGAATAGTTCTTGATCAGAACCTTCGGGTTGAGAATTCGTCCATCTGGCCCCGCCGTGTTTGTTTCTTAGGAAATGTTTAAATATATAAACCTTGCGATTTTGCTAAACTTATCTATTTTATGATTTAAACTCCCTTATTGTCGCTCTTTCTTGATAGTTAATCATTATACTCTACGTTCTGCATCAATGATGGGTTGCCTCAAAATGTTGATTCAAACCAGAAAACTATGTTATAATTTATTAGCGTGTTATTGTCTCATTCTGTCTTAGCCCGGCGCAGCCCGGTCGAGGCTACACGGAGCCGAGTAGCCGCCGAATCTAGCGGTCAAGGATGGCGGGCTCTGGACCCGCTGACGAGAGTTCGAATCTCTCCCGGGCTACCATTACTTGGTCTTGAATTCGTACTTTTTACATTGAAGTTTTCCGGAGAAGAGATTAAGCGAGAATGGACATAGAATTCGCGCAGATGTCCAACTGGTCATGAAAAGACATGTTAGAGGATTGTTCCATAAGCCGTATAAGGCGTTAGAATCAACCATTGTCTTAATTATGATCGAAATCTGATTAATGTCATCGAAGAGAAAAAGGAGGTGAGGATCAAGTTTGATTTTCATAAATTTGGGCAAAATGAGGAAGAAGCCCACCAAGGAAATGACGGTTGACGCTGCCAAAATGATTGAGGGATTTAAGAAAAGGGGGATCAAGATCATAGCATGGTATTGGACTCTAGGTCGCTACGACACTGTTATAATCGCTGAAGCCCCGAACGAAAAAGAAGCCATGAAAATAGCAATCGAAGCAGCAGATTTCGTGGTCACAGAAACCCTAGTCGCCATCCCGAGAGAAGAGGCAATAAAGCTCCTGTAGAAAAGCTAAAGAAAAAAATGTCACCCTCTTACTTTTCCTTTTTTCGTATAAGCAACTGCATCTCCAGAGCTCCTAAACCTCCAGTTGTAGAAACGTTATATTTCATGTCGAATCAAAACATAATCAGTTAATTGCATGGGTGTGGTAAACATTGACAAGTAAGAATTCAACTCAGACAGAGGCGGTTTCATATTTTGAGAAAGGATACAACTGTGCCCAGAGTGTTCTCCTTGCTATGCAGAGCTTTTGGAAGGTGAAGAAACCTTTGGAGCCCAAAGTTGCCTCAGCGTTTGGAGGAGGAATTGGAAGAGCAGGATCTGTTTGTGGTGCTTTGACTGGAGGAGTAATTGCAATTGGCTTGAAATATGGAACAGACAACCCAGTTGCGGAGGAAAGAGAGAAGGCATACTCCATAGCGAGAAAGTTTTACATTGAATT
>Ga0209642_10003253_pt1 | contig 10519 bp, 12 predicted proteins | sample RifCSP19_2_FD_184025 | JGI IMG/M metagenome (GOLD analysis project Ga0209642, IMG submission 184025) | Soil microbial communities from Rifle, Colorado - Rifle CSP2_sed 19_2 (SPAdes) (version 2) | ecosystem: Environmental > Terrestrial > Deep subsurface > Rock core/Sediment | place: Rifle... | reverse complement strand
AACTGGTTGGAAGGGCGTTATGGGTAAGTGCGGCTAACCAGGTATTGCTGTCACGAAAACCCTGGCCGATCCCGGCCAAATCGCTGATTAAATGGCTCGTTCCATCTACGGCCATTGGCAGCAGGAACAAAACGAGTCCCCACCAGGCTAATGGCTTTAGCCTCCGACGCACCGGCCGCCACAACAAGCCAAGCAGCCAGATACTGGTGAACATCGAGACCATCCGGTCAGACCAGGCTACTTTCCAGCCCATTTCGGGGTTTCCTATGAACTGGCGTAACACAATTAGGTTAACCGTATTTTGCCATGCCGACTGGATCTCAGGTAAGGTATACGTTGCCTTCGATCCAAACAAGAAGAACGAACGCTGCGGTAATTGATGGCAGAGGAATGTGTAAATGAAATAAATCCCCCTGGCTGGGACAGCCCAGCCAATTTGCATGAAGAGAGGTGCCAGAAATGGTAAACCCACATAGAGTCCCAGGATGATACTGAACGCGAAAAACCAACGCCGGCTGATCTGGTAGCTCAATCGTTCTAAGCGAGTGACACGGATGAGTGTGGCAGAAGTGATAACTGGTGCAGTGCTAGACACTGAACACTCCTTACTGTCCCCTGGCCTGACGTTTGACACGTGAGGTGATGATCGGCATACTGACGATCAGGCTAAGCAACCCGACCCAGATCATCCCGCCAAACCTGGCTACAGGAGGATAGCCACCACCCAGGCTGGCAGCCAGGTAGAATAAGATTGCTGCGCCAAAAGAAACCGGTAGATATATCAACGCGCTGCGGCGTGCTACTTCTTTCTCTAATCGTTTATATTCCATAAGAAACCTCTTGTCTAAAAATGTTGCGATTTGTTTGGCGAATTATCGTGATTATCTGTCTAATCACTGCTTGCAGCGACTGGTGAAAAGCGTGATTTTGACTCGCCAGCGCCACGTTGCGGTCTACCATCACGCCGGATGGTGGGTTTAAACCCTTTCAAAAGTAGAGTGTTTAAGGTGACGGTAATAGAGCTAATCGCCATCAGCAGTCCCGCCAGCTCCGGACTGATGATCAGGGAGATGAACGGGTAAAACAACCCGGCACCTAGAGGAATGCCCAAACCGTTATAGATAAAAGCCCAGAACAGGTTTTGCTTGACCTTACGCATGGTCGCCTTAGCGACTTCTAGCGCCACCACCACATCGCGGATGTCGTCTTTAATCAGGATCACATCGCCCGTCTCTTTGGCGACGTCTGTACCGGAGCCGATGGCCATTCCGACGTCAGCCTGGGCCAGGGCAGGAGCGTCGTTGACCCCATCGCCCACCATAGTGACTTTCTTACCCAAAGCCTGAAGTTTCTTCACCTCCTCAGCTTTATCCTGGGGCAGAACTTCAGCATGTACGCGGTCGATGCCCACCTGCCGGGCAATGGCCTCTGCCGTGCGACGGTTATCACCAGTGATCATGGCCGTCTCTAGGCCAAGCTTATGCAGTCGTTGGATGGCTTCGATTGTGTATTCCTTCAAGGTATCGGCCACCGCGATCAAACCGGCAGCTTGCCCACCGATCGCCACGAACATCACTGTTTTGCCATCGGCTTCCAACGCCTCAGCCTTGGCCATCAAAAGAGTAAAGTCCACGTGACGCTCGCGCATTAACTTGCGGTTGCCCAACAGGACTGCGCTACCTGCAACCTGGGCCTCCACGCCGTGACCAGGGATTGAGTTGAATCTTTCTGCCTCACCAATGACAAGCCCACGAGCTTCTGCACCGAGCACAATTGCCTCGCCAAGCGGGTGTTCGCTGTTCTTCTCGGCAATGGCAGCCAGGTGAAGCAAGTGATCAGTGTTCAGTATCCAGTGATCAGACTTACTGATCACTACTAACTGATCATTGATAACTACGTCGGTAACAGACGGTTCGCCTTTTGTCAACGTCCCGGTCTTGTCGAAGACGATCGTTTGCAGCTTGCTGGTGTTTTCAATTGCTTCAGCGCCTTTGAATAACACCCCGTGTTGAGCAGCTTTGCCTGTCCCGGCCATCATGGCGCTCGGCGTAGCCAGACCCACCGCACACGGGCAAGAGATGACCAACACTGTCACCGACAGCAAAAGGGAGAAACCAAAAACGCCGATCTCACCCAATGAATACGGAGACAAGATGAACCTGGAGTTCGGGTCGAAGAACAATTGGTAGCCAAAGAAAAACCAGAAGATGAACACCAAAACAGCCAGCATATGAACACCGAGGATGAAGTGTCCAGCCACCCAATCAGCGAGTTTCTGAATAGGCGCCTTACTTGCCTGAGCGTCTTCCACTAACTTGATGATCTGTGCCAGGGCGGTATCTTTGCCAACGCGGGTAGCGGTGAACTTGAAGGCGCCGGTCTTATTTAAGGTACCGCCGATGACGTTGTCACCAGCCTTCTTCTCCACGGGCAGGCTTTCCCCCGTGAGCATGGATTCGTCCACCGCGGAATAGCCTTCAGCCACTGCTCCATCTACTGGGATGCCCTCTCCTGGGCGAACCAGGATCAGGTCACCGATCTCTACTTCGTCGGCAGGAATTTCCTCTTCTTTACCGTCGCGAACGATGCGGGCGATCTTGGGCTGGAGTTTCATCAGCTTGCGGATGGCTTCGGAGGTACGCCCCCTTGTGAGCGCCTCAAGCCAGCGCCCCAAGATAATGAAGGCGGTGAGAAGGGCGGCGCTCTCAAAGAACGTGGCCCCTTCGCCGCCAAAGCCTGCCTTGGGGAAGAGGGTATTGATCACGGCGATCCCGTAGGCTGCGCCGATGCCGGTGGCGTAGAGCAGGTTCATGTCGGTGACCCCGTGTCTCAGGCCACGCCAGGAGTTGGTGAAGAACTGCCGCCCGGGACCAAAGACGATCGGCGTGGTTAGCAAGCCAATCACCCACTTGTAAGAGAGAAATTCTGGGACAAAGGCTTTCAATGGGCCGAGCATTTCGTAGAATGTGCCGATCATGACGATCAGGCCGATGGCTCCGGCGATGATTAAATTCCGTCCCTGTCGTTTAATTTCTTCTTCACGCGCCTGTCGCTCACGGTCGAGCGCATCCGCGCCTTCACTGCGTTCGCTGGCTTCGTAACCCACCTCTCGCACAGCGCGTTTCATCGTTGAAGTTGTTATCAACCCGGGGATATAGGTCACGCGAGCTGTACCCAGTCCCAGGTTTACGACGGCCTCCTTCACACCGTGCAATTCCTTCAGTGCATTCTCCACGTGTGCCACGCAGGAGGCGCAGGTCATCCCGCGCACATCCAGAGTTAATTCTGTCGTTGGGACAGAATAACCCACGTCTTCGATAGCTCGCTGCATATCCGCCAGTCCCGCTTGTTTAGGGTCATAAACCAGGTTAGCTTTGTTGGTTGCCAGATTGACAATAACATGGTCAACCCCGGGGAGTTCTTTAAGTGCGCCTTCCACGTGGGAAACGCACGAGGCGCATGTCATTCCAGAGATTGGCAGGGTCAGGTTCGATGTAGATTCATTCATGTGGTTATCTTCCTATCGTAATCAGGATATTGAGCCAATAATTGGTAAAGGCTACGTAATCGAGTTAGTTCTGCAGCCCGGTCTTCAGGAGAAAGGCTGTTTCGGATAACATCTTCGCTGTGTTTCACCTGGCAGGTGAGCAGCCTGGCTCCAGCAGCGCGCAGTGCGGCCTGCACAGCGCCAAGCTGGTGAAGCACCTGCTCGCAAGGCTCACCCGATTCCGCCATGCCGATCACGGCTCCAAGATGGCCTTCGGCTGAACGCAAGCGTCGGATAATTTCAGCCTGTTCATTCGGTTGCATGGGACCAGGTAGCCTGATTCAAAGGAGGAATACTTTGTGAAATAAGCACCTGTTGGATAGACGCTGCCAGGCGCGGGTCAGCATGCTGCTGCGGGGTGTCCACCAAGGAAAACCATGTCTTTCCATCGTAGCTATGGGCTACTAAGCTGATAGGTTGGAAGTCCTCCGCATAAACCAGTAAGATGACCATCTGGCAATCACACTGGTCGGTTCCATGGTGAGGACAGGGGCATTCCGTATGCGCTTGTCGGGCAACTTGTAGGTCAAAGGTACGATGTACCTGCAAGCCAATGCTACTCACCTGCCGGGTTACCCAGGTTATGGCTTCATCACACTGTTGTTCGAGAATCAAGATAGTGTCACTCATATTTCTGCTTCACTCTGCAACTCATCGCACTCAGTATACAAGTTGGCGCCCAGAAAACCTAGCGCCATCTATCGCATTCGTAAATAGGCATTATTGCTTATTAAACAACCTTCCCCCATTCAAGCAACAGTGGAACAGGGGAAGGAAAACTAGGAGGGAACAGTGCGTCTTGGTCAGGGTGTCATCCCTGGCACACCTTTCATAGCGTCGTTATCTTCTGGCAGGGGAAGTTGGATTAATCCTCACGGCACCCAATTGGACAAAACAGTCAAAATATGATCTGGTTGCCGGGGGTCATTGCTGGGCAAGTGCACGCGGAAATCGTGCATACCCTCCATGCCTTCGTGCATCATGAACTGCATTGAAACAGCTGTACTTTCACCAGATTTGAGTACCATCGAACCGATGGCTGGAGTGGGCGGTCAGCACCCCGTTGCGACATCTATGTACGGTTGTTTGCTGAAGCGCAGCGGCTTGTCACCGACGTTGGTGAGTTGAAACGAAACTTCAACGGTCTGGCCCAGCTTCACGTCTCCCAGGTCGATCTTCTCTTTGTCCGCCTTCAAGCTAGGGAAGCCTTTGACTTCAATGGGAACCTTGGGCGCTGGTTTGTCGCGCAGCGCTAAGAAAGCCCCGGCGACAAGCAGTATGCCCCCCAGGGCAATCAGGATTGGCAGCCATTTAGCTTTTTGCCTCTTTCGCTTTTTAGAATATTTCTTGGATTTATTTTGGCTCATGGTTGATCCTCCATAATGGTTCCACTCAATTGGCATTATATATGTGATAACTTGTGACTTGTAGCGCAATCTGGCTGGTTCGTAAACAGGCAATATTGCTTAGGATAAATAAGGCTACGTAGCGCATGACAATCGAGGCGATCCGCGGTTATGATAAAAACTTAACAACTAATTTTGTCGAACAGGAGTTGTTATCGGATGTTCATCTCAAAACGTATCTTATTACCCCTAACAACTGGCTTGTTCGGAGCGCTGTTTCTGACCGGCCTGTACTTCAGCATCGTCTCCTGGGCCGAAAGTCCCCAACATGCCATCGAATTGTTCTGGGATGACCGCTGGATCGTCTTGCCGATCATCTTGGGCTTTGGAGTGCAGGTCGGGCTTTATACCATCCTGAAGAAGCGTTTATTTGTACCGGAGGCTACCACCGGTCCAAGCGGCCCCCTGATGGGTGCGGGTGGTACAACGTCCACGATTGCAATGGTCGCTTGTTGTGCCCACCACGTCACCGATGTCATGCCCATCCTGGGGCTGACCGCCGCAGCGGCTTTCCTGGCACAGTACCGGATCGCTTTCATGCTGGTAGGCTTAGGGACAACACTAATTGGAATCGTTGTGATGCTCGTTATTCTTGTCAAAGAAAGGCGCAAAGCCGTACAAATGATGTCTATCCCACCTGTTCTGGAGACCCTATGAAACCAGTTTATGTATTGACTGTAGCCCTACTTGGAATGGTTCTGACGGCTTGCAGCTCAGCAGTGCCGGCTGTACAAACACAAGGAGTGATTGAACCGAAGACGACATTGACCTTGCAAGTCCCTCCTCAGCCCACCGAGGTTTCTCCGATTCAACCGGATCAGCCTGCTGAGTCAACCAGCTTGCAACTCCCCGGGCTCACCGATGAGCAGGGAGCAGTCATAGTTGTGGTCAAGCCACTTAACCTTGGCAGCTCTGAAGAAACAATAAAATTTGAAATCGCTTTAGACACACACTCACTAGATCTGAGCATGGATCTGGCTCCGCTTGCCACTCTGACGACCGATAACGGCCAATCTGTACAGGCCACCCAATGGGACGCGCCGCTTGGCGGTCACCACGTCTCCGGGACGCTCTCATTCCCGGCCAGGGTAGAGGGAAAGGCGATCTTGGATGGTGCCTCAAAGCTGACCCTGACGATCAAGGATGTAGATGCCCCAGAGCGATCCTTCGCCTGGGATTTGAACTAACCACTTTTTACTTAAGCCATGAGGGGAGGCAATGGGTAGAGGATTCTATATGAAATCAGAAGCCTGGATTCTGTTAGGGCCGCTGGAGAATTACCCGCTTGGAACGCCGGCCCCCTTCAACTTCACGCGTACCAAAGTCAATGGTTGGGAGAAAACCATCATCAGCCATGGCTGCTTCGTTCTGCGCAAAGACGAAAGCCAGGTCAAGGTTTTCTCGAATATCTGCACCCACCTGGGCTGCCGGGTCTCCTGGCATCTCGACCTCCAGGAATACGTCAGCCCGTGCCACGATGGGCACTTCGATATCGACGGCAAAGTCACCAAAGGTCCACCACCACGGCCATTGGATCAATATGAGACCAGAGTGGAAAATTGGAATTTATTCATCCACCTGCTCAATGGTTAATGGAGAGCTCCTAATGTCCAAAAAACACATTCTGATCATGCTGGTTTGCTGCCTGCTCCCCATTGCAGGTTTGGCAGCGATTTTTTTATTCAATATCCCGGTCAACACGGTCTTGTGGGTTGGACTACTCCTACTCTGCCCGTTGTCCCACCTGCTGATGATGAAAACCATGAGCCACGAACCCAACCCTGGCCTGCCCACTTCTCACATTCACCACGATCGTGAATAGAGTTTGTTCCAACATCAGCCGCAGAGATTTCTTGAAAGTGGCCGCCCTGAGTTTGGGCGGCCTGGCGTTCCGCCCTTGGGATCGATTCTTTGACCTGCCTGATTTCCCCAAAGCTGAGAAGTTGGGAAGAGTCAATGTCGGTAAAGTAGAAATCAAAACCCGTCCGGATACAGATGGTCAGACTGTAGGCGTGTTGTATCAAGATGCAGTTGTCCCGTGGCTGCGCGACGTCGTCGGTAAAAACCTTTATCGCACGAACCAGCGTTGGGTTGAAACGCCAGATGGATACATCTGGTTTCCATACCTGCAGCCTGTGCGTAATTTGCCTAACCCACCGTTGATAGACTTGCCCGTAACCAGCCTGGGGACGGGGATGTGGGTAGAAGTCAGCGTACCTTATGTTGACCTTATTCTTGACAATCCGCCACCGCGCTCGCCAGGGCTAAAAGAACGACTGGAATCAGGTCTCTTACCACGGTTGTATTACAGCCAGATCGTGTGGGTAGATCAGACCCGATCCGATGCCCAGGGCCAGACCAGGTATCGAGTAAACGAACCATATGGGTCTTACGGCGACATTCTTTGGGGCGATGCACAGGCCTTTCGTCCGCTTTCATCCGATGAGATGTCCCCGATCAATCCTGAGGTCAAAGAGAAACGAGTAGTCGTAGATATTACCTACCAGACATTATCCTGCTACGAGGGCATTACTGAAGTTTATTTCACCCGAATTTCCTCGGGGGCGTTGTATAATGCCAAGGGAGATAAAGTAGATGTATGGGCTACGCCGGTGGGAAAATTCCCGATTTGGCGTAAGCTCGTTTCATTGCACATGAGCGGTGGTACGACTGGTGGTGGATGGGATTTACCCGGTATAGGTTGGGTATCGCTCTTCGTGGGTAGTGGTGTGGCAGTGCATTCCACTTTCTGGCATAACAATTTCGGTGAACCGATGTCGAATGGCTGCGTGAATGCCCGTCCAGACGATGCAAAATGGGTTTTCCGTTGGACGCTGCCCCCCGTGTCCTATGATCCCGGCGACGCCACCGTGGCCTGGCCAGGAGGCACCACTGTGGAGGTAATAGAAAGCTGATGATATCTGCGAAGCCTGATAAGAAGGCAACAACACAAACGCGAGCCCGTTACCAACGCCTGTCGCCTATATATGATCGGATGGAAGGGATAGCCGAACGGCGTTATGTCCCCTGGCGAACGTATCTCTGGTCTCGAGTGCGCGGTCCTATAGTTTTGGAAGTGGGCGTAGGCACCGGCAAGAACATGCTTTATTATCCACCGGGATTGCAGATCACGGCGGTTGACCTGACACCTGGTATGCTAGAACGTGCTCGAAAACGCGCCGTAGATCTAAACCTGAGTGTAGAATTGCTCCTGGGGGACGTGCAAGCTCTTGACTTCCCGGATGCCAGCTTCGACAGCGCCGTGGCAACATTTGTATTTTGTTCTGTCCCCGAACCTGTGTTGGGTCTACGGGAGCTAGCCCGCGTAGTGAAACCAGGTGGACTGGTCTTGCTGCTTGAACACATGCGCTCAGCCAACCGCCTGCTCGGTGCGATCATGGATTTTCTCAACCCCGTGGTCGTCCGTGTGATGGGAGCGAATATCAACCGCCGAACAGTAGAGAACGTAGAGAAATCGGGGCTGGTATTGGAAAGGGTAGAGGACCTGGGGATGAGGGGCATCTTCAAGCAAATTACCGCCCGCGTTGCTGATATCCCGGTACATACAGGAATCCATGGACTTTCATCTACTGGCATTCCTTTATGGGAGACGACATGAAGAATGCCTGGTTATTGATCCTCACCGGAGCTGTGTTGATTGCTTGCGGAATGGTGTCACCAATGCGTTGGAATACCGGCTCTATTCCAAGGTCTCCCTGGGAGGGGGTGAGTTCCTCGTCAAACGGGGAGAGCATTTACATCACTGCCACCAATGACCAGGGAGAATCTATCCCATATGTAGGTGGCCCAGTGTTTGGGGGTATGATGATGCAGCCCCAGATTGCTTGCGTCACCTGCCACGGCGCGGATGGGCGGGGTGGCACGCATATCATGCACATGCAGGTGATGGATGCCCCAGACATCCGATACGTGACTCTGGACGCCGAAGAGGAAGAGCATGGAAATAATGGCGAGTCTATGGACCATGGCCAGGGCGATTACAACCTCGATACGTTTCGCCAGGCGGTAGTGGATGGTAAACACCCAGATGGGGAAGCGCTTAGTACAGACATGCCCCGCTGGAAGCTAAGCGATCAGGATCTGGCCGCTCTATTTGAATATCTGAAATCTTTCCCGTAGAGTTGAGGGGTGGCAGGCTTTACCCAACATTCGTCTAATCTTCATCTGAACAAATCAGGGATTCCAACAACGCCAGCGGCTGCGCCTGGCAGGACCTGTCCCAATTGCGGCAAGCCCGCTCAGGTTGACTGGAATACTTGCCCTCATTGTGGTCAAACGTTATCCTGAGGAGCCTTAACATGTGCGGCGGAAATTTCTCCCATATGCTCACCCCACCCTTGACGACACTCACTCAAATATCTGTCAAACCATCTTAAATTGTTGTGGTTCTCTGGTTGTATTAATTACGTGATACTTGTATAAACAAAAACGACCCAACATCTCGCGATGTGGGGTTGTTTCTAGTTTTATTCCTATAGGCGCCCGCGGCGCGACTCGAACGCGCGGCCCTTTGCTCCGCAAGCAAATGCTCTATCCACTGAGCTACGCGGGCTAATGATTTGGGGTGACTAGAGGTTATTTTAACTCAGAAATGACACAGGGTCAATCCTGGTTGGAATTCAAATGGACCTCGGGGAATCCGGTTAAAGCATCGAATCCCTAGAAACCCACGGAGGTATTCGCTTTTGAACTTGATTTTATAGTAAGATTGGAATAGATTAAATTTAGGTCGAAATACTCCGAATACACTCCGTCTCGATGATCCTGCGCTCTATGAAAGACTATATCCTCTCACTGGCGGTTAACGCCGTGCGGATCGGCAATTACTCGGACGACAGCCAAGAAGATCGGCTTCGGAAGACACTGCTGGTGGGCGGTAGCTACCTGGTGATCCTGGCGACTGCTATCTACGGGACAATCTATTTCTATTTCAATGAACCAATGGCAGCCTCGATCTCTTGGCTTTACACGATCGTGACGACGTTCAGCCTGTACAGGCTGGCCCGGACAGGCCAATACCGCTTCCACCGCATCAACCAGCTGGCGCTCGGCCTGCTCTTACCCTTCATTCAAACATTGGTATTAGGGGGATTCATGAACTCCAGCGCAGTGCTGCTATGGTCGTTTATCTCCCCAATGGGTGCCATGCTGTTGTACGAGTCAAGGCAGGCGATGCGCTGGTGGTACGCTTATGTCGCCATCCTGATCGTGAGCGGATTCCTGGATCCGCTCGTGCGGGCGGGCAACAATCTGCCGCCAGGGTTGATCACGACATTCTTTGTCTTGAACATCGCCGGCGTTTCGAGCATCGCCATCGTCTTTCTGAAGTATTTCCTGGATCAAAAGGACCTGGCTTACCGACTGTTGCGGATCGAAGAAGCCAAGGCTCAAGACCTCCTGTTGAACATCCTGCCCAGAGAAATCGCGGGGATCCTGAAGGACGGGAAGCGGACGATCGCCGACAATTTCGAGGAAACCAGCATCCTGTTCGCTGACCTGGTTGGGTTCACACCCCTGACCGCTGAGTTGGCACCCGTGGAAATGG
>Ga0209642_10003252_pt1 | contig 10520 bp, 8 predicted proteins | sample RifCSP19_2_FD_184025 | JGI IMG/M metagenome (GOLD analysis project Ga0209642, IMG submission 184025) | Soil microbial communities from Rifle, Colorado - Rifle CSP2_sed 19_2 (SPAdes) (version 2) | ecosystem: Environmental > Terrestrial > Deep subsurface > Rock core/Sediment | place: Rifle... | reverse complement strand
CCTCGACCTGCTCGCGATCGCCACGTCGGCCGGGCTCCCACCGCAGCTCGCGGTCCGAGAAGCAGTCGTCGGCATCCGCGGGCCGCTCGGCGACGAACTCCGGGCCGCCCTCCGGGCGGCGGACCTCGGTGGGAGGTGGCGGCTCGAGCTCGGAGCGGCCGCCGAGCGTCTGACCTTGCCCGATCTGCGGCGGACCGTCTCACTCCTCGCGAGGAGCGAGTCGCTCGGCTCCGCGCTCCAGGAAGAGATGGCACGCCTCGCCGTCGACGTTCGTGAGTCGCGCCGTGCAGCCGCGACCGAACGGGCGAGGACCGCGCCGGTGAAGATGCTGTTCCCGCTCGTGTTCCTGATCCTCCCCGCCTTCCTCCTCCTCACGGTGGTCCCGGTCCTGCTGACCACCGTCCGTTCGATCGGTTGAGAGGAGGTGGCTCCGTGGTTCTCTCGTGGTACGTGCGTCTGCGCACTCGCTTGTCGGATCAGATCGGGCAGACGACGGCGGAATACGCGCTGGTGATCCTCGCCGCGGCGGCGATCGCGGTCGTCCTGATCGCGTGGGCTCGCTCGTCGGGCAGGCTTCCCGCGTTCTTCGACGACATCATCGATCAGGTCGCCGGCAGTGCGTCTTCGTAGCCACGGTGGGGAGCGGGGCTCGGCCGTGCTCGAGTTCGCGCTCCTCCTTCCCGTCCTGTTCCTCGTGCTGCTCGCCGTCGTGCAGGTCGGTGCCATCGGAAGGGACCGACTGCTCCTCTCGCAGGCCGCGAGGGCCGGTGTCCGCGAGGCTGCGGTCCAGGACTCGGATGACGCGGTGGTGCTGGCCGCCCTGTCCGGTGGGCCTGGGCTCGATCCGGCGCGTCTGCGGATCGCGGTCGCCAGGACGGGGGCACGCGGCTCGCCGGTGACCGTTTCCCTCGAGTACGAGGTGATCGTTGCCGGCGCGCTCGCCGGGTGGCTCTTCTCGGACTCGGTCACGCTCCGGGCTGATGCGACGGCGCGCCAGGAGTTCGGGTGAAGGACGATCGCGGCTCGGCGTCGGTCGTGGTCGCCGCGGTCATGGCTGCCCTCGTGACGCTGGCGATGGGCGCGGCCGACGTCGCGCGGGTCCTGGGAGCGGCGGCCGACGCCCAGACCGCGGCCGACGCCGCCGCTCTGGCCGCCGTCCACGAGCAGGCGATCCCCTCCGGGGTGGAGCCGTCGGATCTGGCGGCGGAGTACTCGGCCCGCAACGGCGCCGAGCTCACCGCGTGCGAGTGCGACGCCGGGGCGTTCGAGTCGCTGGTCAGCGTTCGGGTCCCGGTCGGTCCCCTGTTCCTGTTCCCGGACGATCGGGTGGTGGTGGGCGAAGCCCGGGCGGTCGTGGACCTTCCGACGTGAGGGCGCATCGGCCGTTCCGGCCGGGAGAGGGCCGGGTGGGGCGAAGGGGTGATGGCCGCCCTCCGGTGCCGTTCGGACTTTCGGACGATTGACCTGGCCGTCCGTACCGCCTTGACTGGTGGGTTCAGGCAGGGGAACCCCGGAGGGAGCGCCATGCGTGCCATGCGTCGTTCGACCGCACTCGCGAGCCTCGCGTTCGTCATCACGCTGCTGCTACCGGGCACGTCCCAGGCAGCGCCCGATCGGAAGGGCGGCGAGCGTGCCGCCCGTGCCGGCGTCGAGCGAGAGGCGGTCCTGGCCGACCTCGATCGCGACGGGGTCTCGGACGCGCTCGAGGTCCGCCTGCGCGGGCTCGCTCCGGGTCTCCGGATCCAGGTCGTCGTGACCTTCGACGGACCCGGCGGGGCCCGCACCGCGCAGGACGCGGTCGGCGCGTTCGACGTGACGCGGAGGTTCGAGCTGATCCCCGGGTTCGCCGCCACGCTGACGAAGGCGCAGGCGCTCGCCCTCGCTCGGGTCCCGGGTGTGTTTCGGGTGGAGGAGGACGTCGAGGTCCACACGTTCATGGACTCGGCCGACTCGGACTTCGGGACCCAGCAGGCCCGGGCCGACTTCGGCGTGACCGGCGCCGGCGTCGAGGTCTGTGTGGTCGACACCGGCGTCGACCCGAATCACGAGCAGCTGGACGGCAAGGCGCCGATCGCGTTCCGCGATCTGATCAACGGGGTCTCGAATCCCTACGACGACAACGGGCACGGCACCCACGTCGCCGCGATCGCGGTCGGTGACTCCACCGGCGGCCCCGACGCCGCCAGGTACGGCGGCGTGGCGCCGGGCGCCTCGCTCTCGGCCGCCAAGGTCCTGAACTCGGCGGGCTCAGGGTCGCTCAGCCAGGTGATCGCCGGGATCGACTGGTGCGCCGGTCGCGCGAGCGCCCGGGTCATCTCGATGAGCCTGGGAACCTCGACGCCGTCCGACGGCTTGGACGGCGTGAGCCAGGCGGTGAACAGCGCGGCCGCGGCGGGGAAGATCGTCGTCGTCGCTGCCGGGAACTCGGGCGACGACCCGACCACGATCGGGTCGCCCGGCGCCGCGGCCGGTGCCATCACCGTCGGCGCGGTCGCCGAGTGGTCCGCTCCGGTCGGCGCCTCGAACCACTCCGACGGCATCTACCTCGCACCGTTCTCGAGTAGGGGACCCACGCTGGACGGCCGCACGAAGCCGGACATCTCCTCGCCGGGCGTGTCGATCACCTCGGCCAGGGCCGGAACGACGAGCGGGTACATCACCTACAGCGGCACGTCGATGGCGACGCCGTTCGTCTCCGGAACGGTGGCGCTTGCCCTCCAGGCCGCCTCCGGATGGGGACCGACCCAGGTGCGGAACGCCCTCGAGGGTTCCGCGGCCGACCGGGGCGCCGCCGGGAAGGACGTCGACTACGGTGCTGGTCTCGTGGACGGCCGTGCATTCGTCGCCGCGGCCGCCGGGTCGACGGGGGGCACGACCTTCCCCGCGTACGCGCACCTGAACGGGACCGTCGCCGACCACGGCCTGTGGACCCACGCGTTCACCGTCGATGCCCTGAACGTTCCGATCGCCGTCACCGTGCTCATCGAGGGGGCCCCGGTCTGCGTGTTCGGGTTCTTCGGCTTCTGCTTCGACTACGACTGGGGCCCGGACCTGGAGGCCCGGCTCGTCGATCCGAACGGAGCCGTGCTGGACCTCAGCACCTGCCCACTCGGGGACGAGTGCGGGAACGGACGGCAGGAGACGGTTCACTCGATGCCGACTGTCGCGGGCACCTACAGGGTCGAGGTGTTCCCCACCGAGGATGCTCCGCACTACGGCCGCGGGGGGTCCTTCGGCGTGGACCTGTCGACCGGCCCCGTCGGCGGCTCACCGCCGCCGCCGCCGCCACCACCGCCGCCGCCGCCACCTCCACAGACGCTGCACGTCGGCGATCTCGATGGGAGCGCGGCGCCCAGCGGCTCGCGCTGGTGGGCGACCGTGGTCGTGAAGGTGGAGGACGCCGCGCATGCCGCGCTCGGGGGCGTCACGGTCACGGGGGCGTGGAACGGTGGCTCCTCCGCGACCTGCGTGACGAGCGCCCAAGGCACCTGCACGGTGAGCAAGCGGTTCGGGAGCAGGAAGGCCAGCGTCACGTTCACGGTGACCGCTCTGTCGCTGAGCGGCTACACCTACGGGTCGGCGGAGAACCACGATCCGGACGGAGACAGCAACGGGACGTTGATCACGGTCCTGCGACCCTGACCCGGCGCACCCCGGACCCGTCGCCCGCCTTCGTCGCGGGGCCGGTGTACGATTCCTCGACGATGGCCAGACGGGCGGCGAGGCCGAGGGCTCGGGGCCGGCGGGCGGTGCTCGCGACGGTCGACTACACGCTCGCCAAGCGCGCCCTCCTCGGCGAGTGGCGGACCGGCATGATCTCGTGGGCCGATATCTGCGACGCCCACCCGGAGCTCGTGCGCGCCGCCAAGCACGTCGGGGAGAGCTCGCGCCGGGACTGCCCGGTCTGCGAGCGGACCAAGCTGAAGCTCGTGACCTACGTGTACGGCGACGGGCTGAAGAACGACAACGGGCGCGTGTGGTCGCTCGACGTCGGGCTGTCGATGGCCGCCGACCGCCCGGGCGCCTGGTGCTACGTGGTCGAGGTCTGCACCGAGTGCCAGTGGAACCACCTGCACGAGGCGTTCGTCGCCCGGGCCGTGTGAGGGCCCTTCCGCCCGGGCCAGGGCGCACGTCGCCACGGGAACTCCACGTCGAGGCGCACGCGTCGGGTCCCGGGGAACCGCCTGCCCGAGGCTAGACTGACGACGCCGTGGCGGTCGACACCGCGCCCGCGCGGGCCCGCAAGGGCCGCAAGCACGCCCCCCGGAAGAAGCGGAAACCCAAGGGCTTCAAGGCCTGGCTCCGCCGCTGGTGGTGGGTGTTCTTCGTGGTACCCGCGGTGGCGATCCTCGGGGTCATCGGGGTCCTCACGTACGTCTACTCGCGGCTCGAGCTGCCCGAGACGCCCCCTCCGCTGCAGACCACCTACATCTACGACCGCGACGGCAGGCTCCTCACCACGCTCCACGCGACGGTGGATCGCACGGTGATCCCCCTTTCGGAGATGCCTCGCAGCATCCGCGACGCGGTGATCGCCGTCGAGGACAAGGACTTCTACCGGCACGGGGGGATCGACCCGTTCGGGATCGTCCGGGCCGCGTGGACCGACCTGGTGGCGAAGGAGGTGGTCCAGGGCGGCTCGACCATCACCCAGCAGCTCGTGAAGAACATCTACGCGGGCAGCTACGAGACGGACCCGGAGACCGGCGAGCGGACCTACGTCGTTCCGCCGCGGACGATCGGGCAGAAGGCGCGCGAGTCGCTCCTCGCGATCAAGGTCGAGCGCGAGTTCACCAAGGACGAGATCCTCGCGACGTACCTCAACACCGTCTACTTCGGCCGGGGCGCGTACGGGGTCCAGGCGGCGGCGCAGACCTACTGGCAGAAGGACGCGGGCGAGCTCACCCTGCTCGAGTCGGCCACGCTCGCCGGCTTGATCCGCAGCCCCTCCCTGTACGACCCGGTCGAGTACGAGGACGAGGCGCTCGTACGCCGCAACTACGCCCTCGACCGCATGGTGGCCCTTGGCTACCTCGACCGGGCTCGAGCGGAGGAGCTGAAGCCCACGCCCGTCCGCACGGACCCGATCGAGCTCGGCGTTAACTTCCCGCCCAGGCTCGGCTACTTCCTCGACCACACGCGGCGGACCCTGATCGCCGTGTACGACGAGGCGACGGTGTTCGGCGGGGGACTCCGCGTGACGACCACGCTCGACATGGACATGCAGCGGGCGGCCGAGCGCGCGGTCGCGAACCAGCTCGGCACCCCCGGAGGCCCCGAGGCCGCGCTCGTCGCGATCGATCCGCAAACCGGCGGGATCCTCGCGATGTACGGGGGGAGGAACTTCGACCGGTCGAAGGTGAACCTCGCGACCGGGGCCGGAGGGACCGGTCGGCAGGCCGGCTCGGCGTTCAAGCCGTTCACGCTCGCCGCGGCGATGGAGCAGGGGTATTCCCTGAACTCCCGTTGGAGCGGCCCGGGCACGATCCGCATCCCCGACCCCGCGTGCTACACGAACGGCGAGCCATGGCAGCTCTCGAACGCGAGCGACTCCGAAAGCGGCACGTTCACGCTGCTGTCGGCCACCACGCACTCGGTGAACACCGTGTACGCGCAGGTCGCCTCGGCGGTCACGCCCGCGGCGGTCGCCGACGTGGCGCGCCGGATGGGGATCCGGTCGGCGCTCGAGCCCGTGTGCTCGATCACGCTCGGGACCCAGTCGGTCACCCCGCTCGACATGGCGAACTCGTACGCGACGCTCGCGGCACGTGGCGTCCGACACAAGGCCACCCCGCTGCTCGAGGTGCGGGATGCCCAGGGTGACGTCGACCTACGGATCAGCGAGGAGGGCCGGCAGGTCCTTCAGACGAACGACGCCGACCTCGTGACCTATGCCCTCCGGACCGTCATCACGAGCGGGACGGGGACGCGCGCGAACATCGGCCGCCCGGCGGCGGGGAAGACCGGGACCGCGCAGAACTACTGGGACGCGTGGTTCTGCGGGTACACCCCCCAGCTCGCGGCCTGCGTGTGGGTCGGCTACCCGGCGGGGCAGATCCCGCTCACGAACGTGGAGGGGTACTCCGCCGTGTTCGGGGGCACGATCCCCGCCTTGATCTGGCACGACTTCATGCTCGAGGCTACGGCCGACATGCCGGTCGAGGACTTCCCAGAGCCCTCCTTCGAAGGCTACACGCAGGGCCCCCCGACGCCGGTCCCGGCACCCTCGCCGAGCGCCACGCCGACGGAGTCGCCGAGCCCGGAGCCCTCGCCATCGCCGAGCCCCTCGCCCCCGCCGAGCCCCAGCCCCTCGCCCCCGCCGAGCCCCAGTCCCTCGCCCCCGCCGAGCCCCAGCCCCTCGCCCTCGCCGACGGTGAGCCCGCTGGCGACGGATCCGAACGACGAGGACGGGCCGTAACGGCGCGTCGGCGGCTAGGACGCTTCGCTGACGGAGAACTCGCGCGCCGCCGGGACCGCGTCCAAGGGGAGCGTCGCGAGCACGGTGGTGCCCTTGCCCGGCGTCGAGTGAACCATGAAGGTCCCGTTGGCAAGCTCCACGCGCTCGCGCATCGATGCGAGGCCCACCCGGCCCATCTGGAGGTACTCACGGGCCTTCGCCGAGTCGAACCCGACGCCGTCGTCGGAGACCTCGATCCGGAGCTGCCCCCCGACGCCCTCGACCGCGACCATGACCGAGCGTGCCCTGGCGTGCTTCGCCGAGTTCGCGAGGGCCTCCTGCACGATGCGGAAGGACAGGGTCTCGAGGTCCTGAGGAACGTCGACGACCGCGCGCCCAACGAAGTCGGTTCGCACCCCGTTGTCGTGGCCGTACTTGTCGAGGGTCTCCCGTAGCGCGGGGATCAGGCCGCGCTCCTCGAGCAGGGGCGGCCGCAAGCCCGACATGAGGCGCCGGAGGTTGTCGGCCTCCTCGGACAGCTCGCGTCGGACCTTCGCGAGGACCTCCAGGCCCTCGTCCATCTCGCCGGCCCGCAGCATCAGGAGCACGGCCTCCAAGGAGAGCGACGCCGCCGAGACGCCCTGCACCGGCCCATCGTGCAGGTCGCGTGCGATGCGGTTGCGCTCGCCCTCGATCGCGGCGTTGGTCCGACGCATGATCCGCGTGCGGTCCTCGTCGCGATCTTGGAGGAACTTGAACAGCGAGCGGATCGTTTGATCCGCGACGCGGGCGGCGGTCACATCGCGAACGAGCAGGAGGCGGCGAGGCGGCTCGCCGGGGACCTCCGACATCCGAGATTCGAGGTAGACCGCGTGCCCTTCCCTGCGGAGCGTGCCCTGGCCGGTCTGCGGCAGCGCGGCGAACGATTCATCGGCCTCGATCGATGCGGCGAGCGCTGACCACGGCTGTCCCTCGACGAGGGATTGGGGCAGCTCGATCATGCGGCAGAAGGCGCCGTTGGCTCGGACGATCACGTCGCGCTGATCGAGCTCGACGATGCCGTCGACCGCTGCCTCGAACACCGTCCTCAGGCGTTCCTCCGACTCGCGGAGCGTCTCGTTGGCACGTCGGAGCCGTCCGAGCGCCTTGTCGGTCTCGCGGAGGGCGATCTCCTTCTGGTCGAGCGCCTCATGGACGGTCCGCTGAGCGTGCGCCCCGCGGACCTGGTTCACCAGGATCCGCACGACCACCGCGACGGCCAACAGGCCGATCAGCGCCGAGCCCAGGACCGGGCCCACGTGGCCGTCGATCTCCATCCAGGCGACGAGGCCGAGCGCAGCGCACGCGGCCGTGACGGAGAGCGTCGTGAGCAGCGTCCGCCCGTAGCGCGCCGGTAGGGTGGGCCGAGCGTCTCGACCGTGGCCCGGTGCGAGCACCACGAGCGCTGCGAGTGCCAGGACGGAGAGCGTGAGCGGCACGTCGACCCAGGGGTCGCCGAAGCGGAACGAACCGGTGACCCAGGACTGCGCGAACCTGAGCAGGGCGGCCGAGAGCCCCGCCATCGTCACCGACAGGGCGAGATGGGCGGGGGTCGGCAGCCAGAGGGCGAGCGCGCCGAAGGACGTGAAGCCGACGGCTGCCACGGCGGCGAACACCGCCGCGGAGACCGAACCCGCCGGCGCGGCCATGTCGGGCCGGAGGTGGAGGTAGAGCAGGGTGCCGAGCGACACGCTGATCAGGGCGATGTCGCCGGTGATCTCGCGCCGGTCGTCCCGCGGCACGTGGGTCTTCAGTTCGAGGCTCGCGGCCACGACGAAGAGGACCCCGGCGACGAGGAGGGTCGCATCGTACGCGGTGGGCCGGGCCGGATCCGCGTCGCGCAGGTCGAGGATCAGGAAGGTAGTGGCGAGGACCGCGAGCGCGAGGGCTCCGAGTCCGAGCCACCGCGCGCTCCGCCACGATCCCGGGTGGCGCGCCTGGAACAGGATCAGGAAGGCGGCGAGTCCGGAGGTGGAGGCCACGATGGAGGCCGCCAGGCCATCGATCCGCCGGATCTCGTGCAGCGACGTGGCGTAGGCGGCCACGATGCCGGCGCCTATCAACAGGAGGGCAGCCGGCATGAACCAACCATGGGCGCGTTCGGTCGGCGTCGACATCTGGGACCCACATGATGACCCAGGAACCCCGACGACTCCATCACCCGAGCGGGGTTCCTCGACGACGGGCCGGCCTAGGCCGTCCGACCGAGCCTCCCTGGCGCGGGAACGGGCCGAACCGGTATCGTGGGCGGCTACTCGATGAGGCGGCGGCGCAGAGCTTCTGCCACCGCCGCGGTCCGGTCCGAGGCGCCGAGCTTCTCGAAGATGTGCTCGAGGTGGGTCTTCACGGTATCGGGCGAGATGTACAGCCGTTCGGCGATGTCGCGGTTGGTGTGGCCGAACGCCAGCAGCTGGAGCACCTCGACCTCCCGGGCCGTGAGGGTCTCGGCGCGCCGGTCGCGTTCCTTCGCCTGGGAGAGCTCCTCGGCCAGAGCCACGACGAGCTGGGGGTCGATGACCATGTTGCCGCCGGCGACCAGGCGCACGGTCTGGATCAGGTGCTCGGCGTCTCGCGCCTTCAGCACGTAGCCTCGCGCCCCCGAGCGCACAGCCTCGACGACGAACTGCCGGTCGTCGTAGGCGGTCAGCATGATCACCCCCACGTCCGGGAACCGGTCCCGGATCTGGCGGGCGGCTTCCAGGCCGTCCATCTCGGGCATGCGGATGTCCACGAGGGCGATGTCGGGGGTGGAGCTCTCGACCAGATCGACGAGCTCCTTGCCGTTCGCGGCCTCTCCCACGACCTCGATGCCCTCCGCCATGTCCAGGTATCGACGGAGGCCCTGCCGGACCAGGGAGTGGTCATCCGCGATGGCTACCTTGATCGTCACCATGCCTCCATCTTCCGGCCGTGTCGGCAGGGCCAATCCTATATGTCTGCGCCGACCCTTCAGAAGATGTAGTGCCAGTTGACCGTGAGCACGGAGAGCAGCCCCAGGCCCGTGGCACAGCCTGCGACCAGCGCCCATGCGGGGATCCGCAGGCGATCGGCGCCCTCCGCCAACGCCCAGAAGGCGGGGAACAGCGGGAGGACGAACCTCGGCATCGACATCAACGGGCGACCCTCGAAGATGAACGACAGAGGGATCAGCAGCCCTCCCCACGCGTAGAGGACGTAGGACAGGCGGTACCTGCGGAGCGCGAACACCGAGGCGGCGAGCATCGGCACGACGATCGCCCAGTCGATGAGCCAGTACCCGCCGTTCGTGGCTCCCACGTAGCGGAACGCGGATCGGGTTCCCTCGATCAGGGTCGACCACGGCCAAGACCAGACCCGTTCCCAGTTGGCCTGTTGATGCAAGGGTGCGAGCCAGTCACCAGCCTTCGCCTGCCAGTACGCGAGGTACAGCAGCGATCCGACCACCGGCAGCGTCGACACGGCCAGGCGCGGAGCGAGCGGCCTGCGGTCCTCGGCGCGCTGAAGAGATGCCTCGGCCATCAACGCCGCGGCGAGCACGAGACCGACGCTCCTGGTCAGACCCGCGAGGACGGCGGCCACGCCGGCGAGCAGCCATCGGTCGCGCCGAGCGGCCCAGAGCGCGCCCACGGCGAGGAGCAGGAACAGGGACTCGCCGTACGGCATGAACAGGAAGAAGGAAGTCGGGAACAGGCACAGGAGCGCCACGGTCGTCCGTGCGGTGCGCTCCGACGTCTCGAAGGACGTGAGGAAGTACAGGATGACGATGGCACCGAGGAGCGCGGCGTTCGAGACGAGGAAGCCGGCGGCGAGCGGGCGACCTCCAAGGGGGAGGGCGAGGGCGCGGATCGCGAGCGGGTACAGCGGGAAGAACGCGGCGCTCCCGTCGCCGGTCGCGTACCCGGCGTCGGCGATCCGAAGGAACCACAGGGCGTCGAACCGCTCCCACGCCGTGACGGCGTTGTGCCAGCCGGGGTCGGGGAGGGCGCGGGCGGGCCATCCGGGGACCGAGACCGGATCGAGCGGAGGGAAGAGCCCCGGCGCGATCAGGCCGATCAGGAACAGGCCCAGGCGAACCGCCACGAACACGAGGACGCAGTACCGGATC
>Ga0209642_10003245_pt1 | contig 10532 bp, 8 predicted proteins | sample RifCSP19_2_FD_184025 | JGI IMG/M metagenome (GOLD analysis project Ga0209642, IMG submission 184025) | Soil microbial communities from Rifle, Colorado - Rifle CSP2_sed 19_2 (SPAdes) (version 2) | ecosystem: Environmental > Terrestrial > Deep subsurface > Rock core/Sediment | place: Rifle... | reverse complement strand
GGGGGCTGACCGGGAGGTCGCGGAGGCCATCCGAGCGTACGGATCTCTCCTCCGTGCCCACATCTACAAGGAGAACGAGATCCTCTTTCCCATCGCGGAGCAGGTCCTGGCCGAGGAGGAGCAGCGTGCGATCGTCCAGGCTTTCGATGCGCTCGAGCAGGCGGTGGTGGGTCCTGGCATCCACGAGCAGCTGCTGGCCAAGCTGGCCGAGCTCGAGGGCGTCGAGAAAGGAATGTAGACGATGGAGACCACGGTCCTGGACGTCCGGGCCATGCCGCCCCGCGAGCGGCACCCGAAGATCTTCGAGACCTTCGAGGGGCTCAAGCCAGGCGAGACGTTCACGCTGGTGAACGATCACGACCCCAAGCCGCTCTTCTACCAATTTTCCTTCGAGCGCGCCGGCGCGTTCACGTGGAAATACCTCGAAGAGGGACCCGAGGTCTGGCGGGTGGAGATCGGCAAGGCCAAATGACCGTCGCGCGGCTGCCCTTCATGGCCCTGGCGGGGCTCTCTCTCCTGGCGGCCCTGTGGGGCGGGCTGATCCGCCTGGGCTGGCCCCTTCCCCTCGTCCCGACGCTGCCCCCCAACCACGGCCCACTCCTGGTAACCGGCTTCCTCGGCACGCTCATCGGGCTGGAGCGCGCCGTTGCCCTCAAGCGCCGCTGGCCCTACGGGGCGCCGCTCCTGAGCGGGCTCGGCGGGCTCGCCCTCCTCGCCGGGCTCAACGTCCACCTGGGGCGGGGCCTGCTGGCGGCGGGCGGCGCCTTCCTGATCGCGGTCTTCGTCCTCCTCTGGCGCCAGCAGCCCGCCGTGTATCTGGCGACGATGGGGGTGGGGGCCGTCCTCTGGGTCGGCGGCACGGTCCTCTGGCACGGGGGCTTCGCGCTCTACCAGGTCGCGCCCTGGTGGATCGGTTTCCTCGTTCTCACCATCGCGGGAGAGCGGCTGGAGTTGTCCCGGCTGCTGCGCTTGTCCGCGTGGAGCCGCGCGGGGTTTCTCGGGGCCACTGGTGTGTTTCTGCTGGGCCTCGTGGCCGGCCTCGGCTCTCCCGCCGCGGGTGTTCGGCTGAGCGGTCTCGGGCTCCTCGCCATCGCCCTCTGGCTGCTCCGCCACGACATCGCCTGGCGCACGCTCGATCGGCCCGGCCGCCCGCGCTTCATGGCGATCTGCCTCTTATCGGGTCACCTCTGGCTGGGGCTCGGAGGCGTCCTGTGGCTCCTCTTCGGGAACGTGTTCGCCGCCGGCCCCTACTACGACGCCATGCTCCACGCCATCTTCCTGGGGTTCGTCTTCTCGATGATCTTCGGCCACGCGCCGATCATCCTCCCCTCCGTGCTCGGCGTGGGGCTGCCGTTCCGGCGGGCGTTCTACTGCCACTGGGCGCTGCTTCACGCTTCGCTGGCCCTCCGCGTCGGCAGTGACCTCGCGCTGTGGCCCCCGGGGCAGCGGTGGGGCGGTCTCGGGAACGCGCTGGCGATCCTCCTCTTCCTGGCGAATACCGTCGGCGCTATCGTGGCGGGGGAGGGAGGGCGGCATGAGCCCGACTAAGGAGCAAATCCTCGAGGCGCTGAAGCAGGTCTACGACCCCGAAATCCCCGTGGACATCGTGAACCTGGGGCTTATCTGCGACGTTGCGGTCCAGGCGGGCGAGGTGCACGTCAGGATGACGATGACTTCTCCCGGCTGCCCCGTCGGCGACTTCCTCGCCAGGGAGGTGGAGCGGGCGATCATGAAGCTCCCCGGCGTGGAGACGGTCTCCGTAGAACTCGTCTGGAACCCGCCCTGGACCCCCGACCGGATGAGCGCCGACGCCAAGCAGCAGCTCCGCTGGTAGCTGGGGTCAGGCATGCGTATTTGCGTTGCGGGAATGCGATAACGCAATAACGCATGCCTGACCCCAGCCCTTACTTCCGGCGGCGGAGGTAGACGGCCCGGCCGGCCCAGATCACTCCCACGACGGCCAGCACCATCAGGGGGCCCGTGTAGAGCATGAAGGTGGTGCGGGCCGCGACCCGGTGCTCGGTCCTGAGCCGCTCGGCCTCGTCGCGGATGCGGCTCGCGTGCCCCGTCACCTCGGCATAGCCGTACCACCAGGCGTAATCCGGGCTCATGTGGAAGGCGCCCTTGTACGACTTGAGGTTGCCGAAGAAGAACATGTCGAAGTACTCGCGCTCGATGGGCTGGACGTCGTAGTAGAGGCCGGCGGGCCAGAAGGTTCCGCCCGGGACGTCCTCCACCGCGGTGTAGCGCGGCCCCGGCAAGATCCCTGCCGAGAGCGCCCGACGGCGGGGCTCGATGATCTTGTCCTTGTAGAGTCCCCGGAGCGTCTCGCGCGCCTCGACGACCAGCGCGTCGCCCATGAGCTTGTGGGCGTCGGCCGCCTCCAGGTAGTCCCGCGCCTTCACCTCCGAGTGGCAGGTCAGGCAGACCTTGATCATCTCGTTCCGCTTGGTGCGGTTCTCCGGGGTCTGGGTGATGTCCTCGAGCTGGCCCACCGCGGGCTGGATGCCCATCCCCCAGATGATCTTCTTCGTCATGTTGTGGCTGACGGACCGCTTGCCGTCCTTGCCGACATACACCATGTGGCAGTAGGCGCACGTGGGGGCGTTGTAGCTGGCCTCAGCCATGGACTTCGACCAATCCCACTTCGGGCCGTCCGTCAGGTAAATCGCTCCGTGCTTGGAGGTGGAGTAGGCCTCCCAGTTCGGGTGGTCCGGCCCCATGTGGCAGGTCATGCACGCCTCCGCGCGCCGCGCCTCCGCGGGGTCGAAGCGGTGGCGGGTGTGGCAGGCGATGCAGCCGTTCCGGTACTGGAGGCTCGAGAGATCTACGTACTGCTTCTTGGCGGGATCCCAATACGGCTCGTCGGTGGCGCCGGCCTGGGCATGGCAGGGGTCGCACCCCATCTCCATGACCTTCCGCGGCATCTGGGCGTAGTGGGGGACCTTGATGTTCCGGTCCCAGTTGCCCCCGATGCCGGCAGGCCCGGGCCCGTAGGAGTGGCCGAGATCGGTGACGTGCTCCTTGTAGATCTCGGCGTGGCACGCCGCGCAGACCTTCTCCGACACCCGCCCCTTCACGTGAGTGATCTCGGTGTGGTTGGTGCCGTGGCAGATGGCGCAGGAGTTGGCCTCGGGGGTCGTCGGGGGGATCCGGGGATTCTGCCGCCCGGGCTTGAACATGGCCGAGGACTGGTACTGGGCCACGAGGATCGGGTTCCACTTCCGGTGGCACTCGACGCAGGAGGCCGCGGTCTGTTCCCCCTTGGGGGGCTCGGTGAGCTTGTCGCGCTTGGCGGTGAGCGACTTCAGGTAGGCGTGGATCTTCTGGAGCTGGTCATCGGTCACGTTGGCCGCCGGGAACGGGGGCATCTGGCCCCGGGGGGTTCTTACCTGCTGGCGCAACTGATCAACGGACAACGGCGTATTCGCCAGGTCCGGTCCGGCCCCCCCATGGGCTCCCACCCCGTGGCAGCCGATGCACCCTTTGAGGATGAAAAGCCGCTCGCCTTCGTCGGCCCACGCCGGCGTCGAGAGCAGCAGCAAGACCACTCCGGCCAATAGCGCGGACATAGTATCCCCTCCGGGAACTAGGTCGTTTGGATCGGCCCTCACTCTTAACGAAACCGCGCTTCTTGTCAACGGGTCTGGCGCGTTCGGAAGGACCCCTTCCCTATGACCCAGGTCATACGTGGGGGCGCGTATCAGCCATACGCTTGTGGCGAAAAGCACAAGGCATCATCCATTTCAACGGGAGGGTGGCCAGGGCGCCTGACGGTGACCTCGGGGCGACGATGAGGCAGGGGATACCCAGGTGAGGAAACGGTGCCACAGGATCCGCTCATGCCTGCCTCCGAGCTCCACCGGGATTGGCTAGGAAAACCGGGCGGTTGGTCGGGCTCGCCGGTCGGCATAGCCTTTGCTGATGCGTTTGAACTAAGCACTGCGTCTGGCTTGCTTCTCAGGGAGGAGACAGAATGAACGCTCCCACCGTTCCCCTCTCGCGCCGCAGATTCCTCCAGATGGCCAGCCTGGCCGGGCTGGGAACGGTCCTGGCTCCCAGCGAGCTCCTTGCCCAGTACCGGTTCCTGGACCCCGTCAGGGTGGACAACCCCCTTGCCCAGTATCCCAACCGGGACTGGGAGCGGATGTACCGGGACATTTTCAGGCACGACCGGACCTTTTCGTTTCTTTGCGCTCCCAACGACACTCATAACTGCCTGCTCAAGGCCTTCGTGAAGAACAATGTCCTGGTCCGGATCGAGCCGACGTTCGGCTACGGCAAGGCCACCGACCTCGATGGGAACCGCGCTTCTCACCGGTGGGACCCGCGCTGCTGCCAGAAGGGCCTTGTGCTCGGCCGTCGCCAGTACGGCGACCGCCGGATCAAAGGCGCCTACGTGCGGAAGGGGTTCAAGGAGTGGGTGGAGGGCGGCTTCCCCCGGGACCCTCAGACGGGACGCGCTCCCGCGGAGTACATGCGGCGGGGCTGGGACAGCTACGTCAAGGTGCCGTGGGAGGAGGCCTACGCGCTGCACGCCAAGGCGCTGGTCAACGTCGCCCAGACGTATTCGGGCGAGCCGGGCCAGAAGTTCCTCCTGGCCCAGGGCTACGACCCGGTCATGGTGGAGCGGGCCGAAGGGGCGGGGACCCGCACCCTGAAGGTGCGCGGCGGGATGCCGTTCCTCGGGGCGCTGCGCCTCTGCGGCCTCTACCGGTTCGGTAACATGCTGGCGCTCCTCGACGCCAAGGTGCGGGGCGTGAGCGCCGAGGGGGCCAAGGGCGGGATCGGGTGGGACAACTACTCCTGGCACACGGACACTCCGCCGGGCCACCCCATGGTGTGCGGCGAGCAGACCAACGAGTTCGACCTCTTCGCGACCGAGTACGCCAGGCTGATTATCCCCTGGGGAATGAACTGGATCTCCACGAAGATGCCCGACAGCCACTGGCTGACCGAGGCCCGCATGAAGGGCGCCCACGTGGTGGTCGTGACCGTGGAGTACTCCTCCACGGCCAACAAGGGGGACGAGGTCATCGTGATCCGCCCCGGGACCGACCCGGCTTTCGCCCTCGGGCTGGCCCAGGTCATCATCAAGGAGCGGCTCTACGACGAGGCCTTCGTCAAGCAGTTCACCGACCTGCCGGTCCTGATCCGGATGGACACCCTGGCGCCGCTCAAGGCCTCGGAGGTCTTCCCGGGCTACGCCGACGCCGAGTTGAAGAACTTCACAAAGGTGGTGAAGCCCGGAGAGGCGATCCCGCCCGTTCCCCTCCAGGACGCCCAGCTGATCCCCGCCGCCCTGCGCGGCGAGTGGGGCGACGCCGTCGTCTGGGACGCCAAGACGCGGAAGCCGGTCGCCCTCCCGCGCGACGACGTGGGGGAGTGGCTGGGGAAGAGGGGGGTGGACCCGGTCCTCACCGGCACCTTCGAGGTGACGACCACGGACGGAAAGAAGGTCCAGGTTCGGACCGTCTTCGACCTGACCCGGGAGCTGCTCGACAAGAGCTACGACCCCGACACGGTCAGCAAGATCACCTGGGCCCCGAAGGAGGCGATCGTGGGGCTGGCCCGCCAGATCGCCGCCAACCGGGAGAAGACGCTGATCGCCGTGGGGATGGGGCCCAACCAGTTCTTCAACCAGTCGCTCAAGGACCGGGCCATCTTCCTGGTCCTGGCCCTGACGCGGAACCTTGGGTTCCCCGGCGGGAACATCGGCAGCTATGCGGGCAACTACCGCCTGTCGATGTTCAACGGGATGCCGCAGTACTTCAACGAGGACCCCTTCAACCCGCAGCTCGACTCCCAGGGGCCCGTCAAGACCAGGCTCTACCGGACGTTCGAGTCGCTCCACTTCCTCAACTACGGCGACCGCGTGTTGCGGGAGGGGACGAAGCTCTTCACGGGCAAGACCCACATCCCGACGCCCACCAAGGCCATGTGGCTCGCCAACACCAACTCGGCGGTCGGCAACATCAAGTGGCACTACGATTTCGTGTTCAACACGCTCGCCCGCGTCGAGTGCTTGGCCGTCAACGACTGGTGGTGGACCGGCTCGTGCGAGTACGCGGACATCGTCTACGGGGTGGACTCCTGGATGGAGTTCAAGGTCCCCGACATGACGGCCTCCTGCACCAACCCCTTCCTGACGGTCTTCCCGCGAACACCGCTCCGCCGGAGCTTCGACACCCGGGCCGACGTGGAGACGCTCCTCGGGGTCTCGCAGAAGCTGGCCGAGCTGACGGGGGACAAGCGCTTCGTGGATTACTGGAAGTTCGTGACCGAGGAGCACGTGGAGGTGTACCTCCAGCGGATCCTCGACGCCAGCCAGCCCACGCGCGGGTACCGGTTCGAGGAGCTCGAGGTCAAGGCCCGGGACGGCATCCCCGCGCTGATGATGATGCGCACCTATCCTCGGACCGGAAGCTGGGAGCAGATTCACGAGTCCAGACCCTGGTACACCAAGACCGGTCGGCTGGAGTTCTACCGGGGCGAGCCGGAGTTCCTGGAGGCTGGGGAGAACCTCGTCGTCTACCGCGAGCCCTCCGATTCTACGTTCTACGAGCCCAACGTCATCGTGGCCCGGCCGCACCCGGCCCTGCGCCCGAAGAGCCCCGAGGAGTACGGCTTCTCCCGGTCGAAGCTCGACTACAACGCCCGCCAGGGCCGCCACGTGATCGTTGCCCCCGCCGACCTGCTCAAGACCCGGCACCCCCTGTGGGGCCAGGGCTTCCGGTACGTCTTCCATACGCCCAAGTACCGGCACGGCTCCCACACGACGCCGGTGGACACCGACATCTTGGCCAACTTCTTCGGCCCCTTCGGCGACGTGTACCGGCGCGACAAGCGCTCACCGCACGTGGGAGAGATGTACGTGGACCTGAACCCGGAGGACGGCAAGGCCCTCGGGGTTCAGGACGGCGACTACGTCTGGATCGACGGCGACCCGGAGACCAACCCCTTCCGGGGCGCCGGCCGCGAGGGACGGGAGGCCGAGCTGCACGTGTCGCGGCTCCTCTGCCGGGCCCGCTACTACCCGGGAACGCCCCGCGGGATCATGCGCATGTGGTTCAACGGCTACCAGGCCTCGCCGGGCTCGGTGAAGGGGCACGAAACCCGCGCCGACAGCCTCGCCAAGAATCCGGAGACGAACTACCAGGCCATGTTCCGCTACGGCGGCCACCAGTCGGCCACGCGAGCGTGGCTCAACCCGACCCTCATGACCGACAGCCTCGTCCGCCGCAACCTGTTCGGCCAGACCATGGGCAAGGGGTACCACGTGGATGTTCACTCGGCGGTCGGCGCGCCGCGGGAGGCCTTCGTCAAGGTGGCCAAGGCCGAGGACGGGGGGATCGGCGGCAAGGGGCTCTGGCGGCCGGTCCAGCTGGGGCTCCGTCCGGCCAACGAGAGCGCCGCGATGAAGCGCTATCTCACCGGCGGGTTCGTGCTGATCCGGAAGGCGTGAGGAGACAGATCATGGCCAAGGTCTTCAACTGGCAGCTCGGCCGGGAGATGGATTACCCCTATGAGGGGACCCGGCCCCGGCGGCAGTTCGCGATGGTCTTCGACACCAATAAGTGCATCGCCTGCCAGACCTGCACCGTGGCGTGCAAGACCACGTGGACCCCGGGGCGGGGGCAGGAGTACATGTACTGGAACAACGTGGAGACCAAGCCCTACGGCTATTACCCGCTCGGATGGGACGTGAACATCCTGGAAAAGCTCGGCGTCCAGGACCAGTCGAAGCCCGTCTACGCGGGGAAGACCCTCTTCGAGGCCGCCCCGCCCGGCGAGCCGGTGCTGGGCTATCTCCCGGACGATGCGGACTACGCCAACCCCAACGTCGGCGAGGACGACTCCACGGGCCTCATGCCCCAGGGCGCCTACCTCACGATGCCCCACATGCAGTGGATGTTCTACTTGGCCCGGATCTGCAACCACTGCACGTACGCGGCGTGCCTGGGCTCGTGCCCCCGCCAGGTGATCTACAAGCGCCCCGAGGACGGCATTGTGCTGATCGACCAGACGCGGTGCCGGGGCTACCGGGAGTGCGTCAAGGGCTGCCCCTACAAGAAGGTCTATTTCAACCCCATCACGCGGGTCTCGGAGAAATGCATCGGCTGCTACCCGGCCGTCGAGGGCGGCCGCCAGAGCCAGTGCACCGTTACCTGCATCGGCAAGATCCGGCTGAACGGCTTCATTACGACGCCGGACAGGGCCGACGAGCATAACCCGATGGACTACCTGGTTCACGTGGCGAAGGTCGCGCTCCCGCTCTATCCCCAGTTCGGCCTGGAGCCCAACGTCTATTACATTCCCCCGATCCACGTGCCGCCGCCGTACCTGATCCAGATGTTCGGCCATGGCGTCCCGCAGGCCATCGAGACCTACAAGCGGGCCCGGGATGACAAGCGCCTGCTCGGGGCGCTCATGCTCTTCGGCTCCACGCCGGAGATCCTCCACCGGTTCAGGGTGATCGGTGACCACGCAATCGGTTATGACGAGAAAGGGGGCGAGGTGGTCCGGGTGCCCCTGACCGAGCCGTTCCAGATCCGGGCCTTCTTCGACGAGGCGAGGAAGGTCTATCGCCACAACGTCACGTGAGAGGTGTCCGCCATGACACACGCAATGAGATGGTGCTGGCGGGGTGCGGGGACGGCCCTGTGGCTGCTCCTCCTGTGGGGCGCGGCCCTTGGCCAATCTCCGGCCCCGGCCGTCCGCGTCACGTGGACCGGTCCCATTGTTGACCCGGACTCGTTGGTCTGGACGCGCGCGCCGGCCGTCAAGGTGCCGTTGACGCCGCAGGTCATCACGGTCCCTCACAAGCCGGACCCCGCCATCAAGGAGCTGACCGTCAAGGTGGTCCACAACGGGGGGTGGATCGCCTTCCTCATGGAGTGGAAGGATCCGACCAAGAGCGACACCATCATGCTGGACAGCTTTGGCGATCAGGTGGCCGTCCAGCTGCCGATCTCGAAAGGAGCGGCTCCCTCGCCGATGATGGGGAACCCCGGCGGGCGGGTGAACATCATGCAGTGGCGGGCCGCCTTCCAGCACGATCTTGAGAAAGGCCCCCCCACCATCAAGGACCTCTACCCCTACGCCTGGGTGGATCTCTATCCGGATGAGATCCTCGGGGTCGCCGACGCGCGCCCGTATGCCGGCGCCCTGGGGCTCGAGAACCCCATCTCGCGCGGGGTCGCGACGCCCGTGCTCGACCAGATGGCCGAGGGGTGGGGGAGCATGACTGCCAAGCCCGACCAGCACGCCCTCGGCAAGGGGGTGTGGCGGGACGGCGTCTGGCGGGTGGTGATCACCCGCCCCATGGTCAGCGATGATCCCAACGCTCCGGTGCTCCTGCCGGGGGAGCAGACGGTGATGGCCTTCGCCGCATGGGAGGGCGGGAACCGCGAGGTGGGGGCGCGGAAGTCCTGGTCGGCATGGGTCCCCCTCCTGATCCAGAAGTAGGTGCCCGATGAGCCCCGCGAACACGCTCGATCTTGAGTGCCGGGTGAGTCAGCTCCTCGGGCGCGCCGCCCGCTACAAGTTCCTGGCGGCCGCCTTCGCCTACCCGGACCCGCCGATGCTCGCCGAGCTCCGCGAGGGACGCTGGCCCGATTTCGAGCACGACTCCGAAGCGCTGAGCCGCGCCCTACCCGCCTTCAGGGCCGCCTGCGCGCAAGCGGACCTGGCCTCTCTCCAGGAGGAGCACTCGGTCCTCTTCGACCGCCAGGTCAGGTGCTCCCCCTACGAATCGTCTTACGGCGATGGCCGCAGGCTCGGGGGCAAGCCCGTAGAGCTGGCCGACATCGCCGGCTTCTACACCGCCTTCGGGCTGGAACCCTCCAGCTCGCATCCCGAAATGCCCGATCACATTGCCCTGGAGTTGACCTTCATGAGCGTGCTCTGTCTCAAGGAGGCCTACGCGCTGTTCCACGGGCTGGGGGAGGGGCAGGAGGTGACCCGCGAGGCCCGGCGGGGGTTCCTCAGCGCCCATCTGGGGCGATGGGTCGGCGCCTTTGCCGAGAGCGTTGAGGCGGCGGCCGAGGGTGTGTTCTTCAAGGCCGCGGCCGCGCTCCTGAGGGAGTTCGTGGCCGAAGAGTGCCGCACCCTCGGGGTCGTCCCCTCTCCCCTGGACTGTGTCGTGGCGGCGGGTGAGCCGGACGGCATTGCCTGTCCGTTCGCCTCGGCGTGCGAAGAGTCCTCGGGGGTGCCCGGCGGTGAGATGGTGAGGCGCCCTTTCCCCACCTAGGGCATTCGTGCCCCGTCTTCGATTCTAGGTCATCAGACTAATAGCCTGATTAATCGAAGTATTCCCGTATCCCAGTCTCGGCATCCCCCTTGCTAGTGCCTTTGACTCAGGATAACCTTGTCCTGACCCCGGGGGGTGCCCTATGGACTTGGACGAGCTGATCAGCAATACCGCGGACGGCGTCTGCGCCATCACCACGGAAGGCAAGATCTCGCTGTGGAACCGGTTCGCCGAGAAGATCCTGGGCTACCCGGCCCGGGAGGTGCTCGGCCGGCCCTGC
>Ga0209642_10003239_pt1 | contig 10545 bp, 4 predicted proteins | sample RifCSP19_2_FD_184025 | JGI IMG/M metagenome (GOLD analysis project Ga0209642, IMG submission 184025) | Soil microbial communities from Rifle, Colorado - Rifle CSP2_sed 19_2 (SPAdes) (version 2) | ecosystem: Environmental > Terrestrial > Deep subsurface > Rock core/Sediment | place: Rifle... | reverse complement strand
CCGAAGAATCTGACAATGGAGTGCATTGTCCATGACGATGCAAGCATCCTACAAATGTACTCCATATGAAAATATTCACAGCAGATGAAATAGATTAAACGGATGTTTAAAGCGGATTTATCAGCTGTGAGGTTTCGTAAGGACAGAACAATGTTCTGTCCCTACAGTGATCTGGGCGAGCCAACGGCTCGCCCCTACCCTGTTTACTGTCTACTGTCTACTACCTACTTTTTAGCTTTTTCAGCCGTTCCTTCGCATCTTCAACTTCTTTTATTCCCGGGTCAGCATCTTTCCAGATATCCAGAAACTCCTCATATTTTTCAATCGCCTTTTTGTTCCAGCCCGACTTCTCATAAGCCAAGCCCAAAAAATAATGAGCTTTTACTGCCCAAATTGTCGTCCAAGCCCTGTTCTCATCATACCTTGAAAGTGCTTTCTCAAACTCAGCTACCGCCTCACCCAGCCTACCTGCTTCCAGATAAGCTCTGGCAAGCCAATAGAGTATCCCAAAATTTTCGTTTCCTTGGGCTACTTTTTCAAAGCTTGTTATTGATGCTTCGAAATTGCCTCTTGCAAACTCGATAGATCCAACAGTCCACCAGTAAGTACTCATCTGAGTTCTATCTTTCTCTTCAATATCTTTCTTTAAAGCCTCAGCTGACTCTTCAGCTTTTTCAAAATCATTATTCTCCGCTAAGAGAATTGCATAATTGGTTCGCCCATGGTCAACATCATCAGGGTAATCCTCACGATAGACTTCCATTATTATTTCAGATTCCTTTAAAGCTCTGTTCAAATCTTTCTTCTGCTTATAGATATCCATCTTTAATGAGTTTTTGAGTGCAATCAATCCTCTTTCTACTTGTTCCATTTTATCTGCAGCAATGCAATTATCCAAAGCGGTTAACGCTTCCTCGAACTTTCCTTGATAGAGAGGGATATAAGCCAGATAGGTCCTACCATCTGACCGTTTTCCTTTCTCACTGCTGCTTGCAATTTCCTTGTAACAACTCTCAGCCTTAGCATACTCCCTTTTAAAAAGATACATATGCCCCAATTTCATAATTGAGTAATTAGGTTTGATTTCCCCAGCTCTCTTGTAAGATTCAATTGCTTGGTCCAACTTTCCATTATAGGCATAAAGGTCAGCTCTTGTATCATATGGATTGGCTTCATCCGGTGCCAGAGATATATATTTATTTATCGCCCAGATTGATTTCTCAAAATCTCCCATATCATTGTAAATATAGGTAAGTTTATTATACACTAATTTATAAAGAGGGTCTATCTCAATAGCTTTGTTTAAATAGAAGATTGCCTCTTCAAACTGTCGCTCACCATCATAATAGTTCCCTAATCTATAAAATGCTTCTTTCTCATCGGGATAAAGTTCGACCATTTTCTGTAGCTCCTTGATGAACTTATTCCAACCCCCTGAAATGAATGCCTCGTATGTTTTTATGTAATGTTTTTCCTTCTGGCTGACTCTATCCGAGTATTTTACTGCTTTGGCTATCATTTTTTTATACTCCTCGCCGTCAGTATAAGCGCCCAATCTGAAATATGCCATGGCAAAGGTGGAATCATACTTCAAAGCTTTCCTGAAGCTTTCCTCTGCTTCTTTAGAGTAAACCTTATTATGGTAATCCATACCCTCAAGATAGTAACGATACGCCTCCGGTGAATGCGTGGTTACGTCAGCAACCGAAGGGTCTGGTTCTCGCTGTGCCGCTGCAGGGAGTGATAGGTCTTTCTTGATTTCTATTGTGAGCTTATCAACCAGAGGGAAAATATTCTCACCTGCCTGTCCGGTGATTCTCTGAGAGGCAATGGCATTGCCAGTTCCAACTTCTACTAATTGAGCGGTCAATATTATCTCTGGCTTTATCTGTAAAACACTCCCCAGAAGCATCCATTTAGCCTTGGCTTTCTCTGCTACCTGAGTGGCTATTGCCCTGTCAACCCTTTTTATCCCTTCTTTACCCAATAGCTTCAGAATATCATATAACCTCTGGCTGGATACTACTCTGAGATACTGTGACTCAGTCAGGTCAGTAATTAATAGATTAGTGATAATCTCACCTAATTTAGTAGAATCTGTTGGGTCAACTAAATTGTCAAAATACATTATCGCTAAGGTATTTTCCTCTGCAGTAGCCTTCTTTTCTGGACTAATTTCAAATTTGAAGGGCTTAAAAATCAAGAAAAGCAAAACCAAGATGAAAACTATTGAAGCTGGAACTATAAAGGGCAAAAGCTTCTTTTTAGACTTGACCACACTAACACCCGCAGTCTCCTTCTGTAATCCCTTCAAATCCGCTATGACCTCTGCCGCACTCTGATACCTGATATTGCGGTCTTTTTCTAATGTTTTGTCAATTATCCTCTGCAGTCGTTCTGGAACATTGGCTTTATACCTTGCCAGTGGTTCAGGGTTCTCATTTATTATAGAGTATATTATTGCCGCCTCATGCTCTCCTTTAAAGGGAAGTTGACCCGTGATCATTTCGTACAAAACCACTCCCAAAGAGAAAATATCTGAACGCTGGTCAACTTCTATTCCTTGAGCTTGTTCCGGTGACATATAAGCTAAAGTCCCCAGGGTTGAGCCGGTCGAGGTCAGCCTGGTAGCTCCTTTCAACTTGGCTAAGCCAAAATCCATTATCTTGACCAAACCATCAGGTGTAAGCATGATGTTGTCAGACTTAATATCTCTATGGACAATCTCCTTCTTATGCGCTACATTCAAACCTTCTGCTATCTGTATAGCTATATCCAAAACCTCTCTTAAGGAAAGTGTCTTTTCTTTCAAAATTTCTTTGAGCGATTTACCCTCAACATAAGCCATAGAGATGAAACATTCCCCTTCAACTTCATCTATCTCATGGATAGTGCAGATATTAGGATGGTCAAGAGCTGACGCCGCTTTGGCTTCATGCTCAAATCGAGTTTTGGCTTCTGCATCGCACAGAAGATGCTTTGGCAGAAACTTCAATGCCACTATTCTATCCAATTTGGTGTCCTGGGCTTTATAGACCACACCCATCCCACCCTCGCCCAGTTTCTCCAAGATTTTGTAGTGAGAAATGGTTTTGCCGATCATAACTTATTTCACTGGTTATCGAACTCATCCCCTGACCCCTTCTCTTGAAAAGAGAAGGGGAGATTAAGTCCCTCTCTTTCCAAGAGAGGGATTCAGGGTGAGTTCCGACAGTAATATTATTTTGCCCAACATACCTTTTTTTTTGACGGATAACGTCTAGACTTTATCTTTAATAAATCGAGAAGTTCTCTGATTGTCAACTAAGAAAGTGAGAAAAAGGGGCGAGGCAACCTCGTCCCTACAGTTTTCCATCATCTACCATTTCAAAACTCTGTGTCTTGTTATATATACATATCTATTCGTTGGTCAGGAGACCAACGAATAGCAGATTTTCCCCTGTATGCTGTCTACTGTTTACTGTCTACTTCTCTGACCATGCGGAAAATCCTCTCCATTTTTCCGCAAATTCCTTAAGCTTTTTATCCACCAAATAATTTACCGTCCCCTCTTCAAAATTTCCATCTTCTTTTCTTGTACCAGCTTTAACCTCAGTTAAAATCTCGATCCCTTCGTCAATGGTTTTTATGGGATAGATGTGGAATTTTCCCTCCTTTACCGCATTGACCACATCCGGTCGTAGCATCAGATCATCTACGTTCTGATGCGGGATGATTACTCCTTGAGTTCCGGTTAGGCCCTTGGCTTTGCACACATCATAAAAACCTTCGATCTTCTGATTAACCCCGCCAATCGGCTGAATCTCCCCTTTTTGATTGACAGAGCCGGTAACTGCCACATCCTGCCTTATGGGAAGCTCTGATATACTGGAAAGAATACCATAAACTTCAGTGGAAGAAGCTGAATCTCCATCCACTCCGGAATAGGATTGCTCAAAACAGATGCTGGCGTTCATCACCAGGGGCTTATCCTGAGCATATCTCCCCTGCAAAAATCCAGATAAGATCAAAACTCCTTTGTTATGAGTTCGACCTGAAAGCTCTGCCTCCCTTTCAATATTTATTACCCCGCTTCTGCCAACTGAAGTTCTGGCTGTAATCCGGGTCGGCTTTCCAAACATATATTCTCCTAAATCATAGATGGACAGGCCATTTACCTGACCAACCACTTTCCCTTCAGTATCTACCATAATGGTCCCTTCATCTATCATCTCCTGGATTTTATCTTCAGGCAGGTTGACTCTTCTTTTCCATTCCTCAATTGCCTTTTCCACGTGCTGGCTTGAAACCATCTTGGCATTTAGAGTACCCGCCCAGTAGTTGGCTTCCCGGATTAAGTCTGCCACCACGTTGAATCTGGTGGAAATCTTATTCTGCCTGCCGGCTAATCTGACGCCGTATTCGATGACTGAGGCTATGGCTCCTTTATCAAAGGGGTTGAGCTTTTCATTCCGGCAGACCTTGCGGATAAAAGTAGCATATTCCCAGATGGTATCATCTCTTTTGGGCATCACCAGATCGAAGTCTGCTTTAACCTTGAAGACTTTCTTGAAATCATCATCCAGTCGATAAAGTGTCTGGTAGATAAACGGGTCTCCTATCATCACGACCTTTACCTCGGATGCAATCGGCTCTGGTTTTAAGGCTGAAGCGGAGAAGAAATAGAACGGGTCATAGGTCTGGATCTCGACTATCCCGTTGCGCAAAGTCCTTTTCAGGGCTTGCCAGACCCCGGGTTCGACCAGCGCATCTATAGCATTTAAAACCAGATAACCACCATTAGCTTTCAAGAAGGAGCCAACCCTTATCCTGGTGAAATCGGTCCTGCCTGGACCCAGGCGGTCGAAACTCCTTTCGATCGTTCCGAAAAGGTTTCGGTAAGTCGGGCTGGTCTCAATTATTATAGGTATCCCTTTGGTCTCGCTGTTATCTACTATTACATTGACTTCATATTCCCTGAAAGGTTCCTCCGGCTGAAGCAAGGGAAGTCCGGGCAGAGAACCCTCCGGTTGTTCTTCTTTTTTTTCTTTAAATTTTTCATACTCAGATAAGATGTCCTCCTGAACCTCATTTAAGTATTCCTCGATCTTCTTATTACCCTGATACTTGGTTCTGATCTCCCGAATGTGCTCCTTTACCAAAGGGGAGATTATTTCTTTGTCCAGAGTATACAGAGCCTGCTCTAATTCCTTGGATGAAGCTCTGGTTTCCCTGAATACCTTCTCCATCTCCTCGCTCAATTCGGAGTAACGCTCATTTATGGAATTCAACCTCTCCTGCTGGAATTTACCCTCATCCACCTGTCTTTCTAATTTTCCGATCGGGACGGGTTTGTCGTCAATCATCGGCTCTAAATCCGGCTTGATAAATGGTCCTAACTGCACCTGGACTAAAACGAACCCTTCCTTGGCAACTTTTTTTTCAAACTCGCTCACCAGTTTTTTTTGCTTTTCCTGATATGAGCTAATCACCTCTTTTTTGCGACGTTGATAAACCTCGCTATCAAAAATCCCGGGGATATCTTTGGCTAAAGTCATGACCAGATTTTCCATATCTTTTTTAAAGATGACCCCTTTGCCGGCCGGGAGGCTAATCGCCTTGGGCATATCCGGGTTCTTGAAATTATTCACGTAGCATTTGTCATCCGGGTTCTTCTCCCCTTTTTCCAGCTCTTCTAAAAGATGTTTGATGGTTGTGGTTCTACCGGTTCCCACCAGGCCAGTGACGAAAATATTATATCCCATGCTTTTTATATCCAAGCCCAATCTTATTGCCCGGATAGCTCTCTCCTGCCCGATAATTCCTTCGCAAGCCTCCACATCATCCGTGGAATCCAGTTTCAAACTCTCTGGGTCGCATCTCCATCTGAGTTGTTCTGCTGTAAGCTCTTCGTATTTCGATTTCCTGGACATAACTCCTCCTTAATATCTTAAGTAGATTATGATTTGCTCCTATTTTAAAATAACCGCAAGGAACAATCTAAGTCAAGATAAAATTTGTGATATACCCTATTCTTCTTCACTCCAAAAACTTATAAATTTACACACTATAATTTACATAAACATAAATGGTAGGGAAAGTCAAAACCCATTTAAAGCCTTTGGTTTGATAAATCAAACCACCACAAATTTATTCTATCAGAAAATGTCAAGCGTCTTAGGTGTCTTGACCTACAAAGGGGAATCGAAGGGTTGCCCAGACAAAAAACATTTAGCTCACGACAAGTGGAAACAAAAAATCAGTTGCTTAAAGGAAATTTTGAATTTTTCGTTTTCACTAAATCTCTATATGCCTTCTTGCTTGAATGCAATAGGGCAAAAAGTTTGGGGGTGAACCTCAAAAAACCAAATTTGGCAAAGGGGGAATTGGTTGGCTTTATCTTTAAGGCTCTAATAGGAGAAAGGGCTTTGCGATAAAGACGGAGATATAATTTATAGAACTCATCCAAAGGAAGCTCGGTGGGGAGAACACTGTGGGCTAAATCGAAGAAACGATTATCCGTAAGCGTCAGTTGGTCTTTAACCTTATCATAAAATTCTGTCCCCGGGAAAGGTGTCAGGATGGCGAACTCATAATAGTAGATTTTCATTTTGTCCATATACTTCAAAAGAGCATCGAAACTCTCTTTTTTGTAATCAGGCCGGATGATAAAGGAGCCCAAAGGGTCAATTTTATTTTGATGCAGAATTTCAATTGCCTGATTATTTTTCTCTACAGTACTTTTTTTATTCAAAGCCTCAAGCTCCTTATCCCTAAAGGACTCTAATCCCAATAATACTTTTTTCAATCCGATTTCAGCCCATTTCTCTACTATATCCGGATGGCGATTTATCTCATTCACCCCAGTGAAGACATAGTATTTCTTCTTGATTTTTGCATCTTTGATGAGGTGGTAAAGTCTTAAAGCGTGCTGGTAATCAAAGAAAAAGTTATCGTCCCCAGCAAAGATATATTCCTCTTTTATTAAAGATAGCTCCTCTAGAACTAATTCTGGACTCCTCTTCAAAAATCTCCCTTCAGAAAGCACTGGGCAGGGGCAGAAATTGCAATGATAGGGACAGCCCGCTGAGGTGACTAAAAGAGCAGTGGGCTTCCAGAGTAAATGAAAATATTCCTGGCGATATTTTTCAGTTAAATCCCTTCTGGGCAAAGGTAGATGGTCCAAACTGGTTATCTGATTTTTTTTGGGGGTGAAAAAAAGCTTTTCCCCTCCTTTTGGCAGGGCTAATCCTTCTATTTCATCAAAAGATTCTTTCTTTTCGAAATTCTCTATTATTTGCTTAAAGGAGTTGACCCGGTGGCCCAGCACAATCATATCCACACAGGGCTGATTAAAATCGGTTGGTACTAGAGTGGCGTGCGGCCCTCCCACTATAGTCAAAGTCTTTGGATTGAATTCCTTTATTTTTTTCAAAACCTCTAACATCCTAAAGCAGTGAATTACTTTACCAGAGATGCCAACTACCTCTGGCTGAAATTCCTCAATTTCCCTTTCCCAGTTACGTTCCATCTTCATATCTAAGATTTTCACCTTTTGCTGGGGAATTGTGCCAGCCAAATACTCCAATCCTAAAGGTTCAATATTGAAAAGCTTTTTGGGAACCACGCTTTCCTTGCTGATGTCTGGATAGATTAAAAGAACTTTCATAATCTTCAAACCCTCCCCAATCTAAAAATTATCGTAGAGAAAATTTTCTAAAACAAAGTAACTAATAATGTCAAAAAAAACAAGTATTTTTTATAGAAATGCAGATACCAGCTTCATTTTAAACTTGACTTTATTAGTTATTTTTTTATAATTGGTTTTCCATAGAGAAGTGTTCTCAGAAATCTTGTCTTATGCAAAAAAAAACTGAAACACTAATAAATTCAATTGCCCCGCCGAATTCCTTCCTTTTCTTCGCTTTGCTTTTCTTCTCCGGGGTTCTTTTCTTAGGGCTTTTCCGTCTGGGGTTTCTATTAAAGTATCACAGTTTAGCTTCAGGCATACCCTTATCCATCTTATTTCAGTCCTTTATCATTGGAGCTCGATTTGATATGGTGGTATTAACGTATTTGTTGACTCCTTTTTTTATATTAAGCTCTTTTCCCCTGATAGGACTTTTCCGCCTGAAATGGGGACGGAAAATCGTCCTTCCTTTGGTCTTTTTATCCTTAGGTCTCCTTTTCTTCCTTTCCCTGGTGGACCTGGAATATTTCAGCCAGTATGGAACTCACCTGAGCGAATGGGCTTTGGAATATTTAGACCGTCCGGATGTAGTCATTTTCTCTATCTGGGATAACTATCCGGTTGTGCGCTATCTGATCCTGTGGGCACTTCTTTGCTCTCTTTTCATCTTCCTGGTGCTTAGAGTAGGTAGAAACCTTCTGAAAACCAAGAGCACTCGACCACTGTTGAACCAGGCTTTTTATTTTATTTTAGCCCTTGGTTTGCTATTCATCTCCGGGCGAGGCCGGGTGAAACTTGCGCCCATAGATTGGGGTCTGGCATATTTTTCAAAGTATGACTTTGCTAACCAGTTAGCCTTAAATGGGGTTCATACTTTAGGGATGACTTTTTTGGAGGAACATAAGGAAGGCTCTCCAGAATATTTAGCTGAGTTCCAGTTTTTTGAAAATAAAGATGCTTTGAACACCGTGCAAAAATTAGTGTTACAGAAAAATGAACAGTTGCAATACCCTCAAGACTCTATTCTGCGGTCAAGCTCATTCGACGATTCCGAGTTCAGGCTCGACTCGCTCAATAAAGAGAGGATAAAACCCAACGTAGTAATAATTTTTCTGGAGAGCTGGTTAGCTCAGTATGTCGGCTCCTACGGTGCAAAAACAGATGCCACTCCTTTCTTCGATTCTTTGGCACGGAAATCAATTTTATTCGAGAAATTCTATGCCTCCGGCACTCGCACCAACCGTGGACTCCTCTCTGTCCTATGCGGCTTCCCCTCACATCCTGGCGGGACTTTGATGAAAAAGTATAATCATAATCTTCCCTTTATATCCCTTTCGAAAATCCTGAAACAGAGAGGTTATGAAAGCGCTTTCGTTTACGGCGGAGATTTGCAGTTTGACAATATGGAAGGATTCTTCAGGCCGCAGGGGTTTGAGCATTTTGTCGGGCAGGAGGATTTCTCATCCGGTGAGTATATCAGCAAATGGGGAGTTCCAGATGACATCGTCTTCTCCCGCGCAGTTGAGAAATTTGCCAGTTTCAGGGAAAAACCATTTTTAGGTGTGATAGTGACCCTGAGCAATCACGAGCCCTTTGCTGTGCCTCCTTATATGCCTAAGCCTTTTTCTCCGAATTTGCCTTACGCTAACTATTTGAATGCTTTTTACTATTCAGACTGGTCCTTGGGCAAGTTTTTTCATCTGGCGGAAAAGGAGCCTTTTTTCGATAAGACGATTTTCGTCCTGGTCGCAGATCACGGCAAGGCTTTGCAGAGCACCAGCGACTTCCCCTTGAACCGCTTCCATATCGCCGCTTTAATCTATTCGCCAAAATTCTCAGCAGAAGAGCCGCGGAGAATTAAGACTGTTGCCAGCCAGACTGACCTTGTGCCCACGATTTTAGGTTTGTTGGGAGAGCCTGCAGAACACGAATCCTGGGGAAGGGATATTTTCTCTCTTTCCTCTGAGGATAAAGGGTTTGCAATGATGGTGGACGGAAAACGAATTGGATGGGTCGAGGAACCTTATTTCTTGGTTGACCGAATCGGCGCCACAACTTCTCTTTATAATTATATAAAAGATCCGGAGCAGAAAAAAGATATCTCCTCAGAATATCCTGAGATAGTAAAAGAGCTTCAGAAAAAAGAAAGGTCCTTCCTGCAACTGAGCATACAGCAATCAGCGAAAAAGGGTTTGAAGCCAAAAAGCAAATAGAAACCGTAGCGTTGCCACTCCAGTGGCAACGAATGGAATTTTCACAGTGGTGTCAGGAGTTACCTCCTGACACCAGATAATAGAATGCTGTCAGGTGGTAACACCTGACAGCACATTCAGTCACCCCTTCGTAGCGCGACCCTTTCAGGGTCGCATTGCGAGGTTGATTCGCCTCAGGCGGGGAGCCGAAGCAATCCGTTTAGTGTCAGGTCTGAGGACCTGACACAACGTAAAAAATCCACCAGAGCAGAAGGCGAGGAAACCTCGCCGCTACAAATTTTTCCCCTACGTAGTGCGAACCTTTCAGGTTCGCCTGATTAGTGGCGTCGGGCTTTATGCCCGACGAAGCCGTCTTTAGATTCTTTGTAGAGACGTATTGCAATGCGTCTCTTGTTGTGTTGTCGTAGTATAGTGGTTATGGTGGTGTCAGGAGTTACCTCCTGACACCGATGGTATAGCTAAGTTCTCAGAGGTGGTAACACCTGACAGCACATTCAGTACGTCCGGGATAAACCCGGACGCTACGTTTTTCCCCCGTCGGGTCGGGAGACCCGACGGTCACATATACGCCCCTTGTATATTAGGATGTTTATTTTGTATATTTGTAAAGGAAACCTTGCCGACAGATCGTTCGCCCCTTGGGCTAAGAAGCTCGTTTGTAGC
>Ga0209642_10003237_pt1 | contig 10547 bp, 17 predicted proteins | sample RifCSP19_2_FD_184025 | JGI IMG/M metagenome (GOLD analysis project Ga0209642, IMG submission 184025) | Soil microbial communities from Rifle, Colorado - Rifle CSP2_sed 19_2 (SPAdes) (version 2) | ecosystem: Environmental > Terrestrial > Deep subsurface > Rock core/Sediment | place: Rifle... | reverse complement strand
GGCGGGGTTCATGGCGGGGCAAAGTTTTGATAGGGTTACGCCTGTTTTGACTTCCATATTTGTTATTCCTTTTTTTTGGCCTGGTTAAGTGGTAGGGGTTGATCGACGTTAAAAGGATGGATATTGGCAATGAAGACAGTGTCGATGGCATGTTTGAGATCATCTTTAGCCGGATGGGTGTAAACCTGAGTTGAAGTAATTGAGGCATGGCCAAGGGCCTGTTGCACCGACCGGAGGGGAGCTTTCCGGGCCAGTAATGTGGCATAGGTATGTCTGAATGTTTTAGGTGTGACGTGCCTGTGCAGGATGGCGTAGCCGATTTTGCGGACGGCATACTGCATGTTTCTTAGGGTCAGGTGTGTGGATTGTTTGTTTGGAAAGAGATAGGCACTCGGATCTTCGAATGTTTCATTGCGGATTAGGTAGCGTTCGAGAGCCTCAGTAAGTGGTTGTGGGATCGGGACATCCCGGCCGGTTCGGGTTTTGGTGTTGGTGCCGGGAAGGGTTATTTCTTTTACGACTCGTCCCATGATGTAAATATCTTTTACGCGGAGTTGAAGCGCCTCGCTCGGGCGTAGTCCGGCATAGGCCATAAGGGCCATAAAAGTGTAGAGTATGTCGCTGTATTTTCGCGCGGCGGTAAGGATTTGATCAAGTTCCTCTCTGGTCATGAAATCCATTTTCCTCGTTCCCCCTTTCGTCTTTGGTTCGTAAATATAACACTAGGGCGAAAGGTTGTCAAGGAAAAAAGACTTCGTCTCGGGGGTTGATACTTTTCGCTAAAAGAAATTTTGGTGATTCGTTGTTTATAGAAACAGCGAAACCCCGCCGGTAGTCGCATTGAGGATATTCGCGAAAGCAAGCGGGGTTTCTTGAAAAACCCCAAGATGGGGGTTTTGTGTTCCGGCTGGCCGGGCCGGGATCTCTGGCCAAAAGTGGCTAGAGGCCGTACGAAGAGCGGCCGTGTATGGTCTTAGGCTTCTTGGGCGCCACCGCGGGTATGGTGGGCGGGGCGGCCTGAAGCAAATATTGCATCGTGTAGTAATTGAAGCCGCTGATGGGGGGATAAACTTCCCTAGCGGCAACATTCCATGTGTCTTGGGTGCCGGAGTAAAGGGCATGCCAGGCTGCGACGGCGTCAGCCAGAAGTTGGCGTTGTGCCTGTTGTGCGGTAGTTTTGGGGTTTGTCGGGCGGAACCAGGAGCGGACATAGTTCCTGCCTTTCCAAATGGAAAAGGTAAGAGCATCTTTATAGGTGCCGCTCGCATCGACGGAGAAAAGTGGACCTGCAACAAGTGCCATTGATTTTCACCTCCTTTCCTTGGGGTTTGGGTTGATGGAGGGTTTTATTTGAATAATAGGGGGGCGGGAAGGGGGTGTCAAGGTAAATATTGGCATGGTTGGTTAGGTATCGGGTTGGTGGGGGTTGTGTAGTTTTTTTTCGTTGGCGTTATGCTGTTGCTGGAGGTTGATTAGTGTTTGAAGGCATCGGGTGAGTTTTTTAATTGTTCGGTCGAAGAATATAAGAAGATAAAGGGCAACGAAGACAGGAAAGCCGAGGTCAAGGATGAAAGTTTTGCATTCATTTAAGAAATTCATGGTTTTTGGAGGGTTAATTTCATGCCTAAACAGATGGAGATTCCCATTTGTTTAAGGAACTGGAAGTTGGCGTCAAGTGGTTCGAAGATGTAATCCTGGGTTTTTTTGAGCCATGGTCCTTTTATACCATGATTTATGAATCGGTCATGCGCGGTTGAAAAGGGGTCAAAAGAAGTGTGATCAAAAAAAAGTCGATGGCCGGGGTCTCCGTGAGCCCATCCGCCAGAGAACCAGGGGACGGTTATTATGAATAAGCCGTGGGGTTCGAGTATCCGCCATGCCTGATTCATCTGGAAGGTCAAGTTGGCAGCGTGCTCAAGAATATGGTGGGCGTGAATTTCCTGGAAGCGATCGGGGAGAAATGGCCAATCATAATTGATGTCGTGTACGAGATCCACCCCTGGAAAGGGGCGGATGTCGAGATTGATCATGTCGTTGTGGATGTCGTTGCCGCAGCCCAGGTTGAGTTTTTTTAGTGGGTCAAGGGGTCTCTGGGTGATTATTTGGGTGAATTGTAGGTTGTGTGGTGGTGGAGTTTTCAAGGATGGATAATCCTTTCTGGTAGAGTTTTTCGGGTTCGTGGAGGCTCATGCAAAATGGATTCCCTTTTGGACAATCATAGCATACCTGGTCGATGCAGGGTATTTCAGGGCGCTCATCGGTTTGGATTCTCTCCCGTCCGAGAATATCACGGTATGAGGTTCCTCCCCAGAGGGTTATGTTTTTAATGGCAAGGCAACGGGCAAGGTGCATGGGTCCGGAGTCGATGCAATAGAGTAGGTCGAGGTGAGCTATGACGGCGGCGGTTTGAAGCCAGCTATGTTTTTGGTCTAGCCTGGGGGCCTGATGGTGATTCATTTGCCAGTCGGTTGATTTGCCGATAAGGAAGACGACGGCCTGTTTGTTATCGATGAATTTTTTGGCAAGGGTCTCGGCAGGTTCGGTATTCCAGGATTTGGCATGACCTGAGCCAGAGCGAATATGTATGCCAATTTTTATGTTTGCGGTTTTTAAAGCCTGGTGGATATGGGGTGTGGCAATGGGGTTTATAACGTGGGGGGGTATGGATAGTTTGACGGATTTGTGTACGGATTTGAGGCCGAGGGAGGCGCCATAAAGGGAGGCTTTCCCGTAGAGGCCGCCGCGGGGATCGGTTATATATTGGGTGTGCATGTTGAGGGAAAAGTCGTGGTGAATATTGGGGGGTGGGGCATCCTGGGGGTGAATGTTTTTAAGTCCTTCGATATGTTTGAGCACGTCGTAATAAGGGCGGGAAACCGTTACGATGAGTTTTTTTTCAGGGAAGATTTCATAAAATTGGTGAAGGGCTTCAGCCTGAAGTATTTGATCTCCCATGCCTCCCTCGAATTGGCAGAGGATAGTATGAGCGGATGAGATTTGGTTTCGTCGGTGGTGAGACCAAGCGGCGAAGGACTTTACCTCACCAGAGGATGATATGACAACCGGGGGGTTGCCCGATGCGATTTGTTTTATGCGATCTTCAATCGTGGAAATGTCGATGGGTTGAGTTTCATAAAAAAAGGCGACTTCGGGGAGTGGTTTTGGGAGGGAGAGCGCAAGAAGGTCTGAGCGCCTTGCTATGTACCGGTTGGGAAGGACTTGGAGAATGGTTCCTGTTGGTTTGTGCCAAATTATTGTTTGGAAGTTGGGCATTTAATCGTCCCAGCCGTACTCTATTTGTCCCAGGGGAATGACCGAGTAATAAGACCTGACCGGCGGAAAGTGATCAATGGTTAGGCCGGTCATAAAGGCGCGTATGAATTGATTATATCCGGTAAGTGGCGCGGGCGCCCTGGACCGCCAGCGATTTTTTTCTGGTTCGGGGAGTGATCGCCAGGCCGCGATAGCGGCGGCGAAGAGAGATCGAGTATCATCCTGAAGTTCGGTTCTTTGATAGACAGGCGAGCGGAAACCGCGAGCGATTGACCATCCCCATTGGTTTGAGTAAGTAAGGTTTTTAGAGATTGTGGCTGATGCTTCATCCCCAAAAAGGGGGGTGTCTAGTAAAGGCATGTTGTTAATTTTTCAATCCTGGAGGGATTGTGAGCGATTTTTTTATCGGAACCAGTCGGAATAATCCTTTTTTGAAAGTTTTCTATGAAAGCAAGTGTCGCATGTCCATTTGCTTTGGTATCCTGCGCGCCCCTCAACACAAGAGGGGCATATTTGTTCAAGGTGCATTTTACCTGAGCAAGGCTTGTGGCTGCAAGGCCGAAGGGTGTAGCGGCTTATTTGGGTTTCGCGTGTTGATTGTTCGGAAGAATTTAGGTAGGTGGGGGTCTCCCCTTTTTGTTTTTTAAACCTCTCATATGCCTCGGTAATATCGAGGCCGGGAAATTGGGCTGCGGCCTGATTAACGTCTTTTATGTGTTTGAGAAGGTCTTTATTATCCATGATGGTAATTTCAGGGGATAGCCGCCGGGCAACATCCGGTCTGAATTTGATATGGGGTTCTGGCATCGATAACTTTTGAATTTGCGGGAATGCAGTCTTTGCACCAAGCTGGTGCTATGTCCCAAGGCACGTCAGTATACATCCAGGCGATCATATCAGTATTTAGATAATTGCCCTGGCAGTCATAAAAGCGCACAAAACAAGCATAGCAAAAAGGCCCCCAAGTTTCAATCCCCTCAAATTCGGATGGCGCAGGTTGATGTTGCCAGCAGTTGACGGCGGTTATGCCGTAAGCGCGGGCGCCTGTTCCGGCGGAGTTGGTGGTTATCCTGAAAAAGGTTTTAAGACCGCATCGGTCGGTGACTGATATGATGGCGCTTTGGCTGCATTTAGGATTTTGGGGAGGCGCGGTGTAGACAACCTGGTCGCCAGTGGGGGAGCTCAAGCCCCCCCCGCCGCTAAAAATCGACCACGAGAAGGGTGCCCATGATGGATCGACGACACGGAGGGTTTGTTGTTGTGATGGGGTCATAGTGGGGGATACATAATAGACGGCAGGCTGGGAGCAAGTCACACAAGTGGATAGGTCCCATGAGCTTTTTTTATACCAGTGATTTAGTTGTAGGCGCATGAAGTAGTCAAAGGTGCTACATTTGGTTCCATCGGCCTTGTTTTTTTGATACCAGCATTCTTTTTGCACGGTGTTAAGTTTGGCCCAGAGGTCAGTAACTTTTTTGAAAGCTATTCTCGCCGTTGTGCGGGAGCCGGTAGCGGAAAGAAGAACCTCATCCGATATTGCCAGGGGGTTGAAAGCGGATGGGCTGAAGGCCGGGTCGAACCATTGGCCAGCCATGCGTTTGGTGCGAGTGGGCGGGCGCCTTCCCCTGGTGGTCTTGGTTACGACACCGATGTCTGGCGGCAGGCCCTTTTTAGGCGATGCCTCTTTCAAGGCGATTCTATATTTATCCGGAAAGGGTTGGGGGTTCTCGGCGGCGGGGTCCCAGTCTGCGTAGAGGGGGATTGATTGATTTTTGACTTTGGCCATAGCTTTCTTTCCCACGGGCGGGTGAGAGTGGAATTATATAATTGATCATAGTATGAAGCGAAGCCTTTTACAACGGGGATGTCTGTTATTGCGAAGGAAAGCTCGAATGGATTGACCATACTTCCTTGCGTTAAGTTGTGGGAGCCTGCAATTAGGAGTTTATCGTCGATGAGGATGGCTTTTGCGTGTTGCGGTGTGGGTGTGGCCTGCATTCGAACGGGTATTCCGGCCTCGGCAAGTCTTTTGACGGCGAATAGGTTAGCCCTGTGGTTATGGGCAAGCTGTGTCGAGGAATCAAGGATAATCCTTACGGATATTCCTTTTTTATGAAGCTCGATTATGCGGTTGAAAATGTGGGTTGAGCGATAAAATTTTTTATAGAACTGGAAGTTGATGACGTATGCGAGAAGAGAGATTGAGGATAAGGGATCATTGAGTTTGCGGCGGAGGAAGTTATAAAAATCGTCAGTAAGAATTGTGATCAAGGTTTGGCTGATGCCTGGCGATTTTTGGTTTCGGTGAATGAGTTTGCGGTATCGACGGCGGCGTCGATGATGATGTTTAGGCGCGAGAGGACGATGGCGGCATCGGGTGTTTTAATGATGCCGGTTGCAACTAGGCCATTAAGGATTACGGAGAGTGCGCCGATGACAGCGGCTTTTTTGGCCGGGCCCGTGGAGGCGCCGGAGAAGATTGTCTCAACGGATTTTATAAGCTGCAACACGATTGGTATCAAAGAAAGGATGGTCAAAGCGATTTGCATTTTAGTTCCTCCTGGAAAATGGATAGCTTTTATTAAGAGCCCGCGGAGAATCTATAAGTAAGAGTGAAAACTTTGCCGTTGGGAAGGCTAACGGCATAGGCTGTACGATCAAGGCAATAATAATCTGCTCCGGTCTGTGTATACCAGGCGACCTCAGCTATGGGAACAGTTGATCCGGTTGCATTTGTAAATTGCCGAATGACCGAGAATCGCCATCCGTTCGAACCGAATGACTCATCTAAATAGCTGTGGGCGCTATGGGTTATATTGGCGGTTACCTGGGTTTGGAGCTTGTAGTCTGTGATCAAGACGGGGTCGGTGCCAGTCCCGATCAGCAGGCCATAAGCAGTGGAGGTGGCGGCGGCGTTACAACGCAGGGCGGTTGTTGCGGGTCCAAGGATGGGAGTAGTGTTTGCAGTGGTCCGGGGATACTGGGTGGTTTGGGACATTTGGATGTTGAGCATGTTGAAAAACTGTTTGAGAAGGGTGTTGGCAGGGCGGGGGGGTATGGTGCGGAAGAGGCGGCCTGATGGATGGCGAATATCCCCAAGAATCTCGGCACGGATTGAATTACGTAACTGATGATTCGATGGTAAAATCAAGATTTGCGGTGATAATGTTTTCATTATCGAGTATTCCTATGAGCAAGAAGGGTAATTGTGGAACTTCGAGGGAGCCTATACGATCGGAGACAGTCGTGAATGTTGATTGGGGGTTTAATCCTAATACCTGCTGGATTTTAAGTAGCCTGGCGTATGCGGTGTTGATGTGATCGGCGTAATAAATGTCCACGCGATCAATTTTATCGGTCCACTGGTCATATTCTGCGGGATAAACTACGGTTCCCATTTTTTGTCACACCGGGGTGAGGGTGTCGAGCCGGGCCGCAACGGTCGGTGAGGCGCCCTGCGGGTTTATACCAAGGATGTTTTCGAGGGTAATGATCCAGGAGTGAAGGTCATTAATATAGGATGCCATGGGATAATCGGTATTGTCGGCGAGATCGCTCCAGTTGTCAAAGGACGATGGATAGTTGCTGGTCATGTTCTCCCTGGTCTTCTCCTTAAATGTCTTGTATCACGGCGGGGGGGGCCGGTGCAAGGGTTTTCTGGGGCGGCTATTTTCTGCTTCATAAATTTTGATATAAAAAGATTGCGGCCGGTCATGACCAAGCCGTAATGGGATACGTAAGAATTAAAAGGTTGGCGCTCTTGTTGAGGGAGCGCCTTCCAGGCGGAAACGGCCTGTGTGAATGACTGGCGGAGATAGATTTTGCAGGGGGTTTTAACGTCCCTTGGTGGGTTATACCTTGCAACGATTTGGCGGGGATATACCGAGTCGTATCCCCAGGGAGTAACCACCCTTTTGAGGTAAAAGGTCTTTTGCTTGACGAAGGAGCCTTCAGCCGCGACAGACATCAGCGGAGTTTTTGGGTTGAGGGCCTCGGTAGGGATTACGAATTGAGGGATTTCCGGGGGCGGAGGGCCGGGGTAGTAGGACGGGAGACCATAAACCTCCAAGCCATAATAGGCGTTGCCAAAGGTGGGGGCCATGCGCGGATTCTACCGCGCAGGGCCGGGTTTGTGCAAGGTGAATTTAAGGTGTGCGATAGGTTGAGGTTTGATTTTCTTTTTTGATCATGACAACCAGAAGTTCGTTTCGGGCCTCCAGGTTGGCAAGCATGAGGGCGTTGTCGATGAGGTAGAGCAGATTCGCCCGACTTGATATGGGGATTTCAAGGCCAGATAGCCTGAGTTCTGTTTCAAGGGATGCTAGAAGTACTCGGGCTTGGTTTGTTGTATCCATGGTGATCACCTCCGAGATTGCCTACCGGAGGGGTAGGGCTGCCCTGCCCGGTGGCGGAGCCGGGCAGGTTCATTTTTAGGCTATATCTTCTTGGCTTCAAACCCACAAACAGGGCATTGCCAATAAAGATAACATGAATCATCGGGGCCTGGGAGCGACGTTCTGACCAGGTATGCCTGGTCGCAATTCGGGCAAACTGATTTGAGCCCGGCTTTGATTTGCTTGATTTGCTTTTCTTGTTCCATATTATCACCTCCCTTTATGGTTCTTTTTAACTTCATGCCCCTCAACTGACCATGGGGGCATGAAGAATGATGAAGAAGTGCGCAAACGCGCAACCTTTATTAGCCCAATCTGCCAGGCGCGTGACCGAAGGGCGCGTGACTGGCTTGGGCGTAGCCCTGGAAGTTGTGAAAGGTGCAATGGGTAGTTCGGACAGTTTGTTTTGTAACTTTAACATAGGAAAATAAATTGGAGCGAGCGAAACCCGAACGGAGCCGACCCGGAGCGAAGCGGGAGGGAGTAAGCGCGGTTTTTTGGCGGGAGTGGGCGGAAGCGATAGCGAAGGGGAGTCGGAGTGAGAGCAGAGCGAGCGACCACCTTAACCGACCGCCATAGACGCGGACCGGTATGCGACAGTGCGAGCCCTGTCGTGGCGGCGAGTCCTGGAGCGGGCCGCGTCGTAAATGGCGATCGCTTTTATAGGAATAGTGGGTAGGACTAGGGACGGGAGGACGGAAAAGTGATTTAGGTGGCAATGGGGCTGACCTTCTCGCCTTTTTTGGCCGGGGCGGTTTTTTTTCGTGTGGTCATCGGGGTTGTTTTTTGATCGGGGTTGGTTCAGGGGTTGGCGGAACCCCCGAAGGGGGTGGTTAAAAATGAGCGACGGGGAGGGGCGCGGTTGTTGTTGCGCCCAGGAATGGGGAGCCCCCTGGGGGGCAGATGGGTGGGTGGCGGGGGGAACATGGACGCCCGGCGGCAAGCCTTTCACTCTTGCTGCCGGGCGCGTGAGCCCCCTTGAGGGGGCGGCGGCGAGAAGTCCGGGCGGGGTGGGCGCCGGGTTTTTTGGCGCACACTTGGGGGTCCCGCACGGACAAAGAACGAGCCAGCGGGGTGATGCCGTGAAAATAGAAGTCCTGCGCGCCACCTTCGAGCGAAGCGAGCCTGTCTTGTGCCATTCGTTGCAAGCGCAGTGCCCCGGAGGGCGCTGGGGGGCCTCCCCCGGCGCACGCGGCCCCCCAAGGGCCAGGCGCAAGTTTTTTATGCGGCTGGCCGGATGGGTTCCCCCTGCATGGGGGGTACCTTAGAGCAAGGGGGGCGCCTCGGAGGGGGGTGCGGGGGGAACCAAGGCGGGGGGAAACGTGGCACGCGCTTGCGGCACATAAAATTAAAAAGGCGCGCATGCCGTAAAAGCCGGATGAATGCGCCATGGCCAGGAGCGCGGCGCGGGCGCTGCCGCCTTGCATGCAGCGACCGTGCCGCGCGATCCGCCCCGGCGCACTCCTTCAATATGTGTTTTTGTCTTTTTGTCCGTGTCCTTCAAGGGGGGGTAATGACTAGGGGGGACTCCCCCCCCTGCGAGTACGCCCCTTCGGGGGCGGAAACGAGCTGGCTGAATGAAATGAATTACATGGCCATGACGAGCGGCCGGGGCAAGCGGGGGTTGGGAACCGATCAGGTGAGGACATACCTTTCCGATTCAGCCCGGCCGTGCGGCCTTTTAATGATGAAAAACCTGTAAAAACCCTTCCAGTAAGGACAAACTGCGTGGAAATGCGTGGTTATGGCCTTTTTTGTGGATAATCCTGTGAAATTGTGGTGAATTATCAATAATTTGGGGGATTTACAACCTGCAATCATGTGGTTTTATTTTGTGATTACTACTTTTTCAGTTTGTGGCAGGTTTGGGGTTGGAAGGGGAACCTTTTGAAGAAGTGAGGGATTTTTGTTGATGGTCTTTGGGCGTGGATCAGGCCGGGCTTCCCGGGGCCCAGGCTTGACGAAGTGGAAAGGGTGGGAAGGGGGGTCCCCCTAGCTGCGTTTTCCGACTGTTTTTAGCAGTTGGCGGAGCCGCTGCAGGTTGGCTTGGACCAAATTGCTGGAAGGTGGAGCTTTGCGACCACCTTCTTGTGCGGAGTCCCCCATTTTAGGGGGGTCCGCAAAGCTGGTTTCGGTAGATACCTGAGGGGTAGTACCCTGATATTGTGCCGAAAATGGCATACGGAAAACAGCGGAAAAACGATCAGCCTGCCTCTTGAGATAACCCATGAATTTAAAAAACCTTTTTTTGAGCTTGTAGAGGGTGGTGTTGAAGATGATCTTGCCTGAGTTGGAGCGGCGGTGGCGACGGATCCGGGCGAAGATTTTGTCGAGCTCAAGGGTTTGAAGATGACGGTTGAGGGTGCGTAGTGAAATTTGAAGGCCGTGGTGTTGGAAGAGTAGTCTGCAGATATGTTTTTGGGAAGGATAGCAATATGGCTTGTTGTACTTGAGTGCAACGGAGCCCAGGGTAAGGATTAATGCGTGGTCTAGGTGGTTCATTTGACTTTCTCCTCGGGGTGAAATTCCACGTGAAAGTGGGGTGTTGTGGTTGACTCCAAAAGGATTCTAAAACCTTTAGGAAGCTGTTCTTTGGCCATGGCGAGTAATCGGGCGTTGGTGGGTGGATATTCTCTGAAATCAAAGGCGTGGTCGGTCCAATGGTAGGAGCGTTCATGATGGGCGCCGTCGTGGGTGCTGGTTATGACAAAGTTTGTGCCAAGGAAAAGATGAAGGCGTTCGAGAATTTCAAGGGCGGGGTTCATGGCGGGGCAAAGTTTTGATAGGGTTACGCCTGTTTTGACTTCCATATTTGTTATTCCTTTTTTTTGGCCTGGTTAAGTGGTAGGGGTTGATCGACGTTAAAAGGATGGATATTGG
>Ga0209642_10003230_pt1 | contig 10554 bp, 7 predicted proteins | sample RifCSP19_2_FD_184025 | JGI IMG/M metagenome (GOLD analysis project Ga0209642, IMG submission 184025) | Soil microbial communities from Rifle, Colorado - Rifle CSP2_sed 19_2 (SPAdes) (version 2) | ecosystem: Environmental > Terrestrial > Deep subsurface > Rock core/Sediment | place: Rifle... | reverse complement strand
GCGTGCAGGGCAAAGGCCAGAAGGCGCACCATCATGCGCTCGTCAGTCTCGGACGGGTGGCGAGCGATGGTAAGGCTGTGATCGCCATAATAATTGCGGTCCATGTCTGAGATCTGGAGCTCTGCTTTGAATATCGTGGATTTCAGCGCCATGTCGTCCTTCTGAGAGAGTTCAAAGGATCCTGATCAAACTGGGAAGTATCCTGGAAGTTCATGATCCATTTTCTTTTTCTGCATCGCCGTTCACAGGCCGCGTCCCGCCAAGGCGGGATTCACGGGATGCAGGGAGTCTTTGGACAAGCACAAGATCAAAGCCTTTGACGTTCCCCTGCGCCGAGTTGCCCAATAAAACACGATCAGGATCGAACAGAAAGCTGACCCTCCGGGGCCGATGTTTTTTTATTGATGCATCGCGCATCGCGTAAGATACCGGAACAATATTCGGGCGGCTTTGGGAACCGGATTCTTTGCGGCCCGTTCCTGCCGCGCTTTTTGAACGAGGTCTGTTAATTGCTTCCGGTCCCCATGAGGGAGCTGTATGAGGATCTCTTCGATAAGCAGGTCATTCCCGGCTATCAGTTCATCCCGCCATCTTTCTCTCTTCTGGTGATCCTCGGTTTGTCTGTGAGTTCCCTGTTCTATGCGCCGGAGGCAGTCTTGAATGGGCGTGGTATCATGTTTCCGCATCAACGTGCCGATATACTGCATCTGCCTGCCCCGCGCCCCGTGTTTTTTGATCGATTTGGCCAAGGTGACGGCATTGAGCAGGTTCTCCGGCAGATCAATGTGCTTGAGCTGTTCGGACGACAAGGTTATCAGCTGCTCTCCCATTGCCTGCAAAGACAGGGCTTCTTTTTTCTTCTGCGTTTTGCTTAACGGCTCCATACACCAAACCTCGTGAAAGAGAATATGATCGACGGACCCTCGTACCATGTGAACCTGACCTGTTGTCCGTTGACCTTCAGTTCAGCGGGCGATCATCTTGATATGGTCTGTTGTCATGGGTGTCCTTTGTCCGACAGAATACGGCGGTTACAGGAACAAAGCAAGGAGAAAAAAGTGACCCTGGAGAGCCTGTTCAGGGAAGTAGCAGTAGAAACGGCCATATGGCAACGATGGAAACCTACTCCTCAGTAATTGCCATGACGTGCGCAGCGGCTACCATTCAATGGGGAAATAGTCCTTAAGAAATTTTCCGCACCAGTGCTTATTGGTCAGGATGCCGTCGAAAAACGGATCGCAGACCCTGGCGGCCCCATCGACGATATCAAGGGGAGGCTGAAAATCATGAACTTTCTGCTTGAACTGGGAAAGCTCCACCGGGTCTTCATCAGTGACCCAGCCGGTATCGACCGCATTCATATAGATGCCGTCCCTGACAAGGTCCTCTGCCGACGTATGCGTCATCATGTTCAGGGCCGCTTTCGCCATGTTCGTATGCGGATGCCTGTCATCTTTTTTGAATCTGAAGAACTTGCCTTCCATGGCCGTCACATTCACGATATGCTTCCGTCCGGTGCGATCGCGCCGCATGAGGGACACCAGCCTGTTGCACAGCACAAAGGGAGCCACCGAATTCACCAGTTGAACTTCCAGCATTTCCGCGGCAGGTATCTCGCCGAGCCGCAAACGCCAGCTGTTCGTCTTCCGCAGGTCCACCTGCTGAAGATCGCTGTCAAGCTTCCCTTTTGGGAACAGTTCCTCGGAAACAGGCGGATCATCATACCCATAGGAGATCTGTGATAGATGCGCTGATTCGCGAAGGCCGATGCCGGGGCTCGGGTCATGCCATGGCGCGGCAAGGGCGGAATCCTGATCGCCGGTATTATTGCAGAGAGAAACCAGCTGTTGTTTGCACGTATCATGGTCTTGAAGAAGCCTGCGGGCCTCAGGGGGCAATGCGCTCAAGCCGTTCTTTTCGTTTTGCATGAGATGGGCATAAAACCCCGCGGGCCGTCGTACGGTCTGGGCAGCGTTATTGATCAAGAGGTCAAGGCGCCCGTATCGCTTTTCCAGAAAACGGGTAAATAACTCCACGCTCGGAATATGCCGGAGATCAAGACCGTGAATATGCAGCCGGTCTCCCCACACATCATATCCCTCTTCCCGGGAATACCGCATGGCCGCGTCAACGGGAAACCGGGTCGTCGCGATGACCGTGGCGCCGGCGCGCAGCATCATGAGCGCGGCCTGATAACCGATCTTTACGCGAGCGCCGGTGAGCAAAGCGACCTGACCGTGGAGCGGCGCTGTCTGAAAACGCTTGCGGTAATTCAGATCGCCGCATTTTTTGCACAGAGAATCATAAAAAAAGTGCAGGGTCGTGTATTCCTCCTTGCACACATAGCAATTACGCGGCGCGTGAATTTCCCCCCCGCGCTGCTCCGTGCCGGATGGATCGTCGTCTATCCGGGGAGGCGCCGTGAACGTTGCGTCCATACGCGCGCTGCGGATGCCGGTGGTATTTCTCGCGCGCCGGTCGTTCTCCAGAAGCTCGCGGCTTTGGGCCTTGTTCGCGGCCTTGTTCCTTCTTTTCGCTTCAGCTCTGTTGGGGCGGGATATCTCACCGGCCGCTTTTAAAAGGGCGATCCGCTGCTCTTCCGGAAGGGCCGCAAATCGTCCGGGATCTTTTGCGAGATCATCAAGCATTGAAATGCATTTATCGATTTCCTTGTCCATACGCACGATGAGAAAGTCCTTGTGGATGCCGAAGGCACCTTGAGTTGTGAGTTGAGAATAGTACACATTTTATCAAATTGCAACAGCAAATCTCCCGAAAAACGGGCTTTCAAGCCTGCGGGCCGAATGAAACACTGTTCTTTTTCAGCGCGCCGCTTTGCCCGGACCAAAAACTTCTTGACCGCTTCCCCCCTCCCTGATATAGTTCCGACATGAATCGGCCATGAACTGCGTTCACATAGGGGATGGAGAATTGGGTCATCTTACGCGCACCGACCATCACCCTCCCCTTTTGAATTTCCCCTCCCATCAAGGGAGGGGATGTTAAGGAAGTGGGTTTTCTGATGAAATACAAGGTCACCTTCTTGCCGGACAACGCGTCCGTTGATGTGGACGCCAACACGAACCTCTTCAAGGCATCCAAGGCCGCGGGCGTCTACGTGCTCTCGTCGTGCGGCGGCAAAGGCAACTGCGGCAAATGCAAGGTCATCGTCACGAAGGGTTCCGTCGAAAGCGGGAAGTCTCGCTCGTTCCTGACCAGGGAAGAGGTGGAACGCGGCTATATCCTCGCCTGTCTCTCGAAGGTCACGGGCGACCTTGTCGTGGAGATACCGCCCGAGTCCCGCATGCAGGCAAAGCATAAGATCGCCACGGGCGCAAAAACGGAAGAGATCATCCGGCTCATGGCGTCCGCCGGCGGTTGCCTCGAGTCCCGTATCAAGCGGGTCTATCTGGAGCTGATCCCGCCCACCCTCGATGACAGCATCTCGGACTATGAGCGGGTCCGCCGCGCCCTGGACCAAAAGGGGCTCGACGCGTCCCACCTGCACATGAACTACCTTGTCCTGAAAAAACTCGCCCATACGCTAAGAGAAAAGGACTGGAAGGTGACGGTATCGCTCTTCAGCGTCGGCGAGGTGCTCGAGATCATGGACATCTTCCCCGGCGATGCCGCCCTGACCCGCTACGGCGCGGCCGTGGACATCGGCACCACCACGGTCGTGGTGTACCTCGTTGACATGACAAACGGAAACATCCTCGGCACGGCTTCCTCCTACAACAGCCAGGTGAAGTGCGGTGACGACGTGATCACGCGCATCGTCTACGCCACGGAGAAGAACGGCCTCCAGGAGCTCCAGGACCTTGCGGTGGGCAACGTCAGCGCCATGCTCCGGGAACTGGCCCAGAAGAACAACGTCTCCGCCGGGATGATCGACTACATCGTCGTTGCCGGCAACACCACCATGATGCACCTCTTCTACGGCATCAACCCCCAATACATCCGCGAGGAGCCCTATATCCCCACGGCGACGTTCTTCCCCCTCATCCGCGGCAAACACGTGGGGTTCCGGATCGATCCTCAGGCAGTGGTCTATTCCATGCCGAACGTGGCAAGCTACGTGGGCGGCGACATCACCGCCGGCGTGCTTGTCTCGCAGATCCACAAGCAGGACGCGGTGTCGCTCTTCATCGACATCGGCACGAACGGCGAGATCGTGCTCGGCAACAAGGACTGGCTCGTGACCGCCGCCTGCTCCGCGGGACCCGCCTTTGAAGGGAGCGGCATCAAGTTCGGCATGCGCGCCATGGAAGGCGCCATCGAAGAGGTGGAGATCGATCCCAAAACCTTCGAGGTGAACTACCGGGTGATCGGCGACGTGAAACCCATCGGCATCTGCGGTTCAGGCATGATCGACACCCTGGCCGAGATGTACCTCACCGGCGTGATCGACCAGAAGGGAAAGATCCGGGAAGAGATCGGCTCAAAGCGCATCCGGAAGGGCGAGAGCGGGCTTGAGTACGTGCTTGCCTGGAGGGTGGAGAGCGCCATCAACAAAGAGATCGTGATCACCGAGGTGGACCTCGATAATCTGATCCGGGCCAAGGCCGCGATCTACGCGGGCTTTGCCACGCTCCTCGCGCAGATGGAAATGAGGTTTGCCGACGTGGACAAGGTATTCATCGCCGGCGGCTTCGGGAGATACATCGACGTGGAGCGCGCCATCACCATCGGCCTGCTGCCGGACCTTGCGGTCGAAAAGTTCGTCTTCCTCGGCAACACCTCGATCATGGGCGCCTACTACGCCCTCCTCTGCGACCGCCTGCGGCACGAGGCCGAAGAGATCGCGAAAAAGATGACCTATCTTGAGCTCTCGGTCTCGCGGAACTTCATGGACGAGTACCTCTCGGCCCTGTTCCTGCCGCACACGAACCTGGAGGCGTTTCCGACGGTGAAGAGGGAGCTGGAGGAGAGGAAACAGAGTGTATAGACTGCAAAAAAGCAGGTGGTTCTTCTCTTCAAAAGGCTTTCGCCCGGTTCTCTGAACTTTCTTTCCCAATGTTTGCGAATTGCTGTTCGTAGTACTCCTTCGTGGCAGCCTGTTTTTCCATGACCCTTGCCAGCACTTCATCGTAATTCTCCAACAGAAGATCAACGGTCCTTTTATCCAGGAGATTCATGTCCGCCCGTTTTTTTAAGATCTTTTCAATCTCTTCCCGCTGCATGCCTTTCCGGTAGGGCCTGTCCTCGGCCACTGCCGTAAAGGTATCGGCCACCGCCATGATCCGCGACCCCGTACTGATCTTGTCCGCGTGATGATGAAAGGGATATCCGGACCCATCCAGTCTCTCATGGTGAAACGCCGCCCACTCGGCTATTTGCTGGAGTCCTCCTATCGTGTTCAGTATGGAAAAGGTAAAATAGGTATGCTGTCTCATGACCGCATACTCTTCGTTGGTCAACTTGTCCGGTTTTTCAAGAATAGTATTCGGCACCGCGAGTTTGCCGATATCGTGAAAATTTCCCGCTACATTCATGAGGCTCGCTTCCAGGTCGCTGAAGCCGAATATTTTGGAGAGCGTGGAAGCGCATTCGGCGACACCGGATGAATGGGTCGACGTAAAGCGGGACCTGAAGTCGATAATGTTTCGAAAAAGTTCGCCGATCGTGGAAATAGAGGCAAGATCGATCTCCACGCGCCGGTAAGGTCCATTATGCAGAAGGAGCGAATATAAGCGGGGGGAAATCAAGTCCAACCAGAACTCTTCGCGACCGGACGCGGTCATGAACGAACCGACCACATCCGGGTGAATGGCTGTCCCTGACAAGAAAGCGATCTTTTCGATAAGCTGTGTTTCCTGGTGCAGGATATACTGTGAGCGGTTAATTGACCGTTCGAGATGATCGGCGAGAAAAAGGATTTGCGATTCAAGAACAACGGGTGAACTGATAGGCTCTTCCCACTGTCTCCAATCTTTGTGATGAAACCTGACGATTTTCGCCGCGCGCTTCAGCCAGGGGACCAGCTCAAACAAGGTCTCACCGCGGACACAATGCCCTTCCGTTGACGTTGTTTCAAACTGGTGGAGGCTTATTTTTTCCTCCGGGGACAATGCGCCGATGTCGTGAAGTAATCCCGAAACAAAAAGCCTCTCAATGGCGTCTTCTGCAAGATCGGCCGCCTTGCCGATCTCCCACGCAATGAACGCCACCCTCTGTTGATGCGAGGAAATAAGAGGGCTCACGAGGTCCATCGCGTCGGAAAGAGAAAGGAGCAGATTGCCCAAATTGACCGCAAGCGGCGGCTTCATTACTTTTTCAGTGTCTTGTAGAGCTCTTCGAGCTGAGTTCTATGACCCAGCTCCGTTGCTGCAAAATTCTCAAAAAGCTTTTTCGCCTCTATATTGGAGGAGTCTTTGGCCGCCTTCAGATAAAACTCATATGCATTATGCTCATTGACTATCGCCGCCTTAAAAACCTCAAAAAGAGTTTCGTTATCCATATTGCCTCCTCAGGTAAGAATTAATATATTCCCCAAGTTCAATGTATCCGGGTCCTCCTTTAAGTATTTCCGGCTACAATAATTGAAATTATAGCATGTTTCGATTTGCGGTGCAGAGAAAGTGGTTTACCTTTTTCAATCATTTCACTGCTCATCTTCCAGCGTTTCAACAGAAACTTCAATCAGATGCCTTGTGAATAAACCTCTTCAGCCCCTCTTTGAACTTCACCGGCTCTATCCCGAAGACTTCGCGGATGTCCTTCATGCTGCAGACATTGTCCTCCTGAAGCATGATGAGCTGCTGCGTGGTCACCGGCGGGTTGGGGAGTATAGTCTCGAGCACTTTGGCCATGGGCTTCATGAAAAAGAGCGGGACGTGGAGCATCGGTCTGTTTATTCCCATGGCCCCGGCGATCTGTGCCGTTAGTCCTTCGTACGTGAGCTGCTCCGGCCCGCCGACCTCGTAGATCTCGTTCAGGAAGGCATCGCTGGTCACGATCTTTTGTATGCACGAGACCACATCATCAATATAAATGGGCTGGATCTTCGACTTGCCTGAGCCGATAACGGGCAGAACAGGGGACAGCTTGAACATCTCCGACAGCCGGATGGTGAACAGGTCCCCCGGGCCGTAGATGAGAGAAGGCCGGAGGATCGTGTACGGGATGCCGCTCGCTCGCACAAGCTCCTCTGCCTCCCATTTGGTCTTGTGGTACTCGCTCTGAGCTCCGCGCCTGGTGCCGAGCGCGCTCTGGTAAAAGAAATGACGGACGCCCGCCTTTTTTGCGGCATCGAGCACATTTCGTGTTCCTTCGACATGGACCTTGCGGAACGTCACGCCGGGAGCTTCTTGAATTATGCCGACGAGGTGGATTACTCGCTCCACACCCGCAGCGGCCTTCTCAATCGATACCGTGTCCGAAATATCGCCTGCCACGACCTCAACGCCCAGGTCTTTGAGCGCCTGTGTCCTGTTCGGGCTCCGCACGAGCGCCCGCACCGGGACCTTGCCCTGTCTGAGACAACGGATAAGATGTCCGCCCACAAACCCCGTGCCGCCGGTAATGAGTATCATGGTTCACCTTTTTTCCTGTTGGGAACATTACATCAAAAGGTTCGCTATTTTTTCTCCAGTTGCTTCTGCATCTCTTCCAACGCCTTTTGGGCATCTTCCGAGTTCTTCTGCATCTCCTTCGTCGACTGTTCCAGCTGTTTCCGGTACTTCACGGTTTCCCCGCGCTGTTCGATACGCGAGCTCATAAGCAGGACAAGAAGTATTGCGCCGAGAATTCCGAACACCGGCCATGTGCGCCGGGAGGGGATCTTGTGGGCCTCGATACTTGCTATTCCGTAAAAACTCACCCCGATGGCAATAACGATAAGCACACCCGCGCGCGAGATGACATTGAGCGCCGTTATTATCGGCCACAGAGAAGTGATGTACGCAGAGCACCGATATGCCGTCTCGTACGGCTCCCGGGAGCCCATGAATTTCCATATCACAAAGACGATCGCCGACCAGATAAATCCGAGTACCGCAACCACAAGGGGATACTTGATGATCGACGACAGGGCCTTGCCAATACCGACACCGGCATGGATACCGACGATGCTCAACACGGCGTTCACGATGCCGGCTGCAACTCCCATGACCATCATGAACACCAGCGGCTCGGCAAACCCTCCGGTCTTCGGCATGTCCCTGAAAAAGGCCGCAGGGGACGTTATCACCCTGACCGCCGTCCGCGGCATTGCCTTGAAATCGATACCGTTCTTTTCTTCCATACATTTTTTCCTTTCGCGTTTTTTTTACCTTCGATAATGGAGCTCACATCGTATCGGCCGGCTCCCGGCAAGTTTCCCGGCCTCTTGTTCGATCCGTTTATGTTCCTTGGGATCATGCGTGACGCCGCGCACAATGATCACACTGAGCGCAGTTTTCTTCTCAAAAAAGCCTTAACGGCCTCCATGGAGATGAACACCACCATGCCGAAACCCATGATCAGTCCGAGATCGGATGCCGAAGGCCTGCTGATACCGAAGGAGTCGCGCACCGACGGAATCTGGATCAGCACGGCGACCAGCAAGATTTCCCAGACAATGGCGATGAGAAGCCACTTGTGCGGCGGCGTGGTGAAGACGCTGTACTTCATGGACCGGAAGTTAAGGGCGATGATGATCTCCGTGATGATGAACAGGAAGAATATCTCTGTCCGGGCGTGCGCAATATCTGCGAGATCGTGGAAGAACAGGAAATAAAAGAACGGCACCTCGATGAGCAGCGCCAGCAGGATAAAGGCCATTACATCCCTGGAAAAGACGCTCTCTTTCGGGTCCCTCGGCGGCCTCTGCATGATATCGGGATCAGGCGGAGCAATGCCCAGGGCAAGTGCAGGGAGGCCGTCGGTCGCAAGGTTTATGTACAGAATGGCAGCGGGCAGGAGGGGCAGGTACTCCGGCCCCATGAGCAGGACCACCCCGCCGATCACGACTACCTCGGTGATGTTACACCTGAGAAGGTAGGTAAGGTATTTTTTGATGTTGTCGTATATCCACCGGCCCCTCTCAATGGCCTTCACGATCGTCGCAAAGTTGTCATCGGTCAGGACCATGTCCGCCGCCTCTTTCGCCACCTCGGTACCGGTTATTCCCATAGCTATCCCGATATCAGCGTGCTTCAGTGCCGGCGCGTCGTTCACTCCGTCGCCGGTCATTGCAACAACCTCGCCCTTCTTCTTCCATGCCTTCACGATCTTGAGCTTGTCATGCGGTGATACCCTGGCATAAACCGTGACCTTGTTCACAATTTTTTCAAGGTCCTCATCACCCATTTTTTCCAATTCTTCGCCTGTCAATACCAAGTCGCCTTCGCTGTAAATGCCGATCTCCTTGGCCACGGCCACTGCCGTAAGCCTGTGGTCTCCCGTAATCATAACGGGCCTGATGCCAACCTGCTTGCAGACCTTTGTGGCCTCTATTGCCTCTTCTCTCGGGGGGTCCATCATGCCCGTAAGGCCGAGGAATACAAGGTCGGCCTCGATGCACTCCTCTGTACAGGCAATGCCGTCGGGGAGTTCCCTGTGCGCAATGCCGAGAACCCGGAGCGCTGCCCGGGCCATCTCTTCGTTCATTTTTAAAATACGTACTTTTTCCTCCGCACCCAGTTCACGTATTCCGGCCTCATCCATTACGCGGGAGCACCTCTCCAAAATCACCTCAGGTGCGCCCTTTACATATGCCACCCTCTTCCCGCCTGCAGACTGGTGGATTGTGGACATGCGTTTTCTTTCGGAGCTGAAGGGCACCTCTTCCAGCCTCGGGTTTTCAAGCCGCGCCTCGTGGATAGGCACGCCTGCCTTTACTGCCGCCACGACGAGCGCGCCTTCCGTGGGATCGCCCTTTATGTGCCACTTTCCATCTCTCTCATGCAGGTCTGAGTCATTGCACAAAAGTCCTGCCTGAAGCAGCGTGCGGAGGGCAGGGGTATTCTCGATTCTGACCGCTCCCGGGCCCCTGAACTCTCCCTCCGGAAGGTATCCCGCGCCTGTCACCTCGATCATCTTTCCTGCCGTGAATATTCCGCGTATTGTCATCTCTCCCTTGGTAAGCGTGCCGGTCTTGTCTGAACAGATTACCGTGGTGCACCCCAGGGTCTCAACGGCCGGCATCTTCCTCACCAGCGCGTTGTTCTTTGCCATCTGTCGCATGCCGATGGCGAGCGCGCCCGTGACGATCGCTGCGAGCGCCTCGGGAACTGCCGCGACCGCAAGGGCAATGGCAAACATCACCACCCTGATCACAAACTGCGCATTGACTGTCCCGGCCGCGGCCTCCCGCGCGATGCTGACGCCGGCAACAAGGCAACATATGGCGAGCGCCGTGAAACCGAGCCACTTGCCGATCTCTTCCGTCCTTTTTTCGAGCGGCGTTTTTTCCGCCTCCACTGCCATTACTTCCTTTGCGATGGCGCCGAATTCGGTGTTCATGCCGGTTGAGGTAACAACAGCCCTGCCCCTCCCGTAGGTAACGGTCGTTCCGGTGAATACCATGTTCTTCCGGTCGCTCACGCGCGCATTTTCCGGGAGGGGGTGTAT
>Ga0209642_10003229_pt1 | contig 10555 bp, 5 predicted proteins | sample RifCSP19_2_FD_184025 | JGI IMG/M metagenome (GOLD analysis project Ga0209642, IMG submission 184025) | Soil microbial communities from Rifle, Colorado - Rifle CSP2_sed 19_2 (SPAdes) (version 2) | ecosystem: Environmental > Terrestrial > Deep subsurface > Rock core/Sediment | place: Rifle... | reverse complement strand
AGACATGATAGGCCTCTTTAAGGCGATTCCACCGGTCCCTTAATTCGGCTTCTCCTTCCGAAAGGATTTTATACCATCCAAGCTCCTTCACCGAGGCCATGAGAGAGGCAAGTTGCTGCATTTTCTTAGAGATAGGTGTCCTTCGCAGCTCCTCTATCTCTGCCGCATTAACTGCCTCCCACCGTTTTTTAAACAGTACTGCCTCTTGTCTTGAAAGTATACTTTTAGGGGAGTGTTTCATGATGACACATTATACTATGTCCAGTATAAAAATTCTTGCTATTTCTTAGTAGAGGCGGCGGGAACATGTTTTGTTACTTCAATCTTTTTGCCAAGACATCAATTAAAACAACGTCCCCATAATCCTTTCCCGCGTCAGCTTTGAAAACTCCAAAATTTCTTTTACTGATGCCCCTCTATCCCTCATAGCATAAAAGGTGGTCTCACCGAGCAGGGCATATTTCCATTCGCATCCCATTCTGTCTTCAGCATTAAGCTCATTTATCTTTTTCAGCCGGTCGAGGGTCCCAAGCTCCTTCTGTTTCACGTTCGGGTCATGGACATCCTTCTGTGCCTTTGTTTCAGCAAGATAAAGGTCAGCGCCTGTCTTTACCATGAAATCGGGATAATAGGATGCCAGCATACCATCAGTACGGATATAGCTCATATGGGCAAAGTGGTGCTGGTTCTCGTTTATCTTTAATAAGCTGTCTACACCCGAGTCACTGTCACAGTACAGGATGAAGTTCTTCTCCAGTTCGCCCTTATTCGAAGGGTACGGCAACCGTTCATAGATTGTTTTAACAACAGGTAAGGAGAAGTTTTCCCGCATCTTTAGTTCGTCAACATCGGAGAAATACTTTTTAATAACAACGGCGTCTTCAGTCCTGACATCGTTTTGCATATCATAGATAACCTGGCTCATTTCCTTAATAATATGCTCCACAATCTTAACTTTGGATAGCAGCAAAACTCTCCAGTTATTATCTGCAAAGGGATCAAATGGCTGGTTAAACAGGCGATTTCTTATGAAGTCGTCTATCACCCTGACGAGGGCAACGTGATTGATCTGCATAACAGGATAGTCTTTGGTTGTCCGCTGGGTTATCTTTACAAGAGAATTGGTAATCACTCTTACAATCCTGGCCAGAAACTCATTGTAACTTTTTGCCGTAAAAAGGTCAGCAGTAACCCGGTATTCACCGAAGCGGGTCTTTACCGTAACCTCTTCTGAATAGAATGACTCCCCCTCTTTAGGTACCATCTTCTTCAACTGATCCAGGCTGTACCAGTCAAATCTTGTAAGGTAGGCAACTGAAGATTCCATCACCTGCAGTATTTCTTCCCGATCCTTTACAATAATGGGCCAGTAGAGGTCATAATCTCTGTAATTTTCCTTTAAGCCGACCCTGATAATGTCTCCGAGGATGCTTTCACGGCTGCCAGGTAATTCACGGGATTCACCTACAACACCTTCCTTAACCAGATCATCGTAAAACTCTATAAAGGCAGGGTGTTCAATAATGCTAAGAATGTCAAGGTAGTTAGAAGGCTCCTGCTTTTTCTGTAATAGCTTGATCCTGTTCTCATCCTTAATATCCTGATATTCTGGCTCCCGCCACATGAGGCGCAGGCCTCGGCCGATTATCTGCTCAAGGAGGATAGGCGCCTGGCTTGAACGAAGAGGAACGATCACGCAAATATTGCTAACGTCAAACCCCTCCCGCAGCATCAACACAGACACCACGACCTTCGGCCTTTCATGCCCGTCCATATTGAAAAGGCGTTGTTTTACCCCCTGCCACTCTTTTGCAGGGATGGAACCCTTGCGATCTGAATCTATCTGCATTACATCTTCTAAACCTAACCCCTCACTGTTTATCATAAAATCCACGACATAAGGAGATACATTGGTGTCTTCGCATACAACCAGCATCTTGGGATACTTGTCAGTTGTGCCAGCCCTGTTATCCCTCGTCAGTTCTATAAACTGCTTCTCCAAAATCTTCAGTTTCTGCAAGCCGGCCCTGAGCATTAGCTTCTGGCCATCAGAAAGGCCAATGACCCTGTTTCCATCACGAACAGCCTTGAAATCCAGCTCCATAGTCGCTATCTCTTTGCGCCTATCGAGGGTAATCGTCTTGACAAGACCCTTATGGATAGCAGTCTTAAGGTCGAAATCAATAATAATATGCGGGAAATAGTGCTTTGTCCGTTTCTGTCCACTTCCTGTCACATCATAGGGCGTTGCAGAAAAATCAATCTGCACAAAGCGGGTTCCTTTATCCTCGGCAAGCCTGTTAAGGGACTTCTGCCACTCAACCTCTGATACAATCCCGGACTTCTTGGTCTCATGTATATGGTGGGCCTCGTCGTTGAAGACAACAAGATTTTCAAGACCAGCCAGATATTCGATCTCTCCGCCGCTTAGATATTGATTGTCGAGGGCTTCCAGGGAGTGGCCTGCTGACGTTCCCGGTGTCACTGGAAGAAGCTCCTTTACCGTTGCTGACGGGTCTTCCAGAGGTGAGATGTCAATATTTTCTTCTTCATCTTCTCCGGCCAGAAGGTGCCAGTTGGTAATAGCAACCATTCCATCGCCGGTAACCTTTCTGCCTATCTCCTCTTTTTTGACCACGCCGGTCTGTATAAACCCGAACAGCATTTCCTGGTATGCAGGTGGAATAAAAAGCTCTTCATACTTCTTAAAATCTGAGGTGTCAAAGTTCCTTGTCCCTCCCGGCTCTTCCTTTCCAAGGTATGCATCAAGAAGGCGTTCGTATACGATAAGCCCCGGAGCCACTATCAGGAATCTTTTTGAGTAACGGCCGCTTGGAGTATCTTCAATCTTCGCATTCAGATACTGCCAGATAAGAAGGGCGTTCAGTACCCACGTCTTCCCAGTGCCAGTGGCCATCTTAAGGCAATATTTGGGATGGCTGAACTTGTCTTTTTTCAGATAGGCGATGTCCATTTCGGCAGCAATGGCCGTACCGCTACACTCTCCCACATGAGAATACATGTCGAAAACTGAATCTGTCTTTGCTATCTCATGAAGATAGATGGTATTGAGGATTGCCTGTCTCTGTCCTGCATGAAAATTGATGGGCCGAGCATCACAGAAGGAGTCATTGAACCAGAACCTCAGTAGATCCCGGGTCACGGGTGTTGTTTTCGCAAGGAAGTTGCTGTCTTCCCATGTCTGGTTAACTATGGCAGTAAGTCCTGCGGCAAATTTTAAAGGAATGTCTTTGGTCCCTGTGTTAAGCGATGTTGCCATTTGGGTTTCCTATAAATATCCTCTACCTTTTATACATTGTTACAATTACCTCATCCCCCTCTTCTCTTATTTCAAGCTCCTGATTCCCATTTTCTATAAGCCACTTATTAACATTAGGAATACCTTGTCCCATCTTTTCTACGATGTTTGCATCATAAAAATATTGTACCATCACTGGATTTCGATGATATTTAGTTCCGACCTTCATTTTTTCAATAGTCACAGTATTGGGAAGCCGGCCAGGGCTTTTTATTTCAATACGATTATCATAAATCCATACTGAAATCTGACTACCGGCAATCGTGTAATCCCTATGTGATATGGCATTGGCAAGAAGTTCTCTAAAAGCATTTTCAGGGTAGTCATAATAATTTTTCCTGAGCGCTCCTTCAATGATAAAAGATGTGGTATTATACATCTTTAAGAAGTTGAAAGAATCATCGAAGTTATCAAAGGCGTTCCTTTCAAAAAATTTATGATTCTCCTTATCATCAGTTATGTTATTCCCTTTTATTTTTACGCACATGATACCGGCCTGTGGCAGATATCGTGAAACCTTATCATTTCCAAACAGGAGCAATCCTGCAATAGTCGGCTTTAACTCATTATCAACATTCACAATCAACTCAAGATTCTGAAGTAAGATGAGCTTATTTTCTTCGGTCATTATAGTATTTTTTCTGTAGGTTTTTAAATATTCTCTGATTCTATCAAAATCCAGATCGTCTAATTTTGCATAAGAAGCAGGAATGATTTCAAAATGTATATTTTGAGATGCCTGAAATAGCCGTTGCAATTCATCTCTCTCTTTAATCTCCCTTGTTGTACTTCCATAGCGGTTGTAATACAGTTTTACAGTTTTTGATTTGCCTTCCTCGGTTCGTACTTTTTCCTCCATATAGTAAGGTTTATTACAGCCATTCTCTATCTCAATAACTCCAACCTTTACTTCTCCAATCATAACCTCATAGTATGAGGGATTTATTTTTGGCCTTACAATATCATGGCATATATTCGTAATCCTTTCTTCATTGTCTCTTCTCGCCATCCCAACAATATTTCCATTGTCGTCAACACCCAGGAAAAGGACCCCTCCTTTATGATTGGATAGGGCGATTATCTCCCTGGCAATTTTTTTGTTGTCCACAGAGTCTTCCTTAAACTCGACGTAAGAATTTTCACCGTTTTCTACCAACTTGAGAACTTCAATTTCACCCATCATAGCTATTACTCCTAAAACCCATACTTATGCTTGCGTTTCTCAAAGGCTTCCTTTCCACCTTCAAGGAGTCTTTCCACATCTACCTTAATATTGTTATCATCTATTGAACTCATTTTACACTCAGCCGGTATTATGCTGTCATTCTTCGCCTTCAGGATTATAATCAATTCTGCATCTCCCAAGACTGATATGTTTGAGTCGTGGGTCGCTATTATAAACTGGCGTTTTTCCTTTTGAGTACGTAGTTTCTTTACTATGTCTTCAAATATAAAGCTCTTGTCCAGGTCGTCTTCTGGCTGATCAATGATAAGAGGGTCTTTATTCTCAAGCAATATGAGGGTCAATAAAGCCGTACATCTCTGTCCTACCGACAGCTTTCCTGTATCCCTGAAATCAGGAATCTCTTTGGTGCCAACATTTAACGATATTGTGGTTTTTGTAGGTATCTGATATGTCTCGATGTTATATATAGATTCTTCCGCAATATTTTTGTACAGGCTCTCAGCAGCAGCTTCAGATATTCCAAATTGCTTAATCAGTTCGTCTTTACCTTTCCTTAAAGCTTTTGAAAATTCTATCATAGTAAAGTTATTGCTATTGATTATTTTCTCCAACTGTCCCTTTTGAGCGCCTGTCTTGAAATTTTGAACGAGGGATAAGAATTCATCTTTATTGCCCTCAAACTCTATTTTAACTTTTAAGATACCTTCAAGGACGCTATTAATCTTATTGTTACATATTTCCACCTGCTTTCTGAATATCTCGGATCTCTTTTCTTTAAGCTCCTGCAGCAACACATTTCTTTTTTCCAACAACTCATAGTAATTTTTTTTATTTTGTTCAAGCACCTTTTTTGTCTGCTCCATAGAAAATATCTTCTTTTCCAACTCAACAAACTCAGCAGGATTAAATGAAACTGACTTATCAATTTGAATTTCTCTCAGTTTTTGATTGTACTCTTCATTTTGCACCCTGTATTTCTCTCTCCATTTATTTTCCAGCTCTTCATAAGATACTCCATCTATGTGTCTCATGATTTCTTGAATTGCTGTTTTGATGGAAACTTCAGTCTTTGTGAGCTTACCCTGTAATTCCCTAAAGATATCTTTGTTAATAAAATCGACAGTACCTTCAAAGATAGATGCAAAAAATTGTTTTTGATGAAGTTCTTCAAATATTTCTTTGTTTTCCCTTAATTCTCTTTTAACTTCTTCCCATATCTTATTTTCTTTTTCATATATATTTTTTGTCTTGAAATCTTTTTCAATCCCTGAATTTTTAAACTTTTCAAGCCTTTGCTTAAGCGAGGGAAGTTCGTTTACCATCTCCTCAGTCGCTGAAAGCTGTTTTTTTATTTTTAGCAAGTCGCTTTTAGTTGATTCCAGTTTGGACAGAATGCCTCTTGTAGCACCTTCTAATGCATTGATCTCTTCTCCATAAAATCTTTCAAGAAGTGAAAACTGAAACTTGTTATCGTTTGACAGTTCATAAATCTCCTTTTGTCCGTAGATATCAATGGATGGCAATACAGAGGCCGACGAAAAATCGGGAATAATATCTCCTGTAGCAAAATCTCTTACAATAGGTTTTTCATTGTAGGTAGCCTCAACAACATACCTCTTGGCAAAAGATGCGCTGTCTACAATAAGTGAAATTTTAGCCCCTCGCTTGAAAACATTTTGCAATATATCGTCACTTTGCCTTTTTGTGTTATCAGTTTTAGCTTTATTCCCGAGGGCATATCGCAATGCCTCAAGAATCGTAGACTTTCCTGTACCTTTGCCGCCTATTATGCAATTCAGATTATCGTTAAAATGGATTTCAAGGCCGTTCAAATACCCGCCTTCGACCTTCAACCCGATTATCCTTGAAAAAGACTCAGGTCTAAAATCTTCAGCATGCCTTATTCTTGATTCCGGGTCAAGGAATGCCTGTCTCAGCCCTTCAACAGTAGGCAAACTCAATTTGATGTATGATGCAAAACTACCTATATCATTAAGGGAACGGGTGTCGCTTGCCTCTATGATTGCCACGCGCTTATTAAAATAGTTAACATCTCTCCCCTCGACAAATCTTTTAGCCCCAATATTCATTGAAGAATAATCCTTACTAATTTGTACTGCTATTAATGCCGGGTTTTTATAATAGTTTTGTGCGTTGTCCTGATAGAATAAGCCATTTTCAGAATCAGCATGTGCCGCTATAACAATAGCAGTGTATTTTTTTAAATCTGTTGTCTTTTCGCAATAGTCCTTTTCTAATAGATCAAGGATTTCATCGAAGGTTTTATCTGAAGGTGTAACATTGCCGCTTACAATCCTCTTATTTTCAAGACCTATCTTAATCAGAAAATTATTTAATATCTCGTGTTTAGTTTTAGGTTCAAAGAGTACAAGTAAGTGAATTGCCTCTTTGCTTGCTATTTCAAGACCCGGGAAAATATTGATGCTTTTATATTTATCTTCCTTATTCACCTCCTGGAAATATGGTATCCATGAAATATCGTTGTGTTCAGTTATGGCAATTATTTGTAACTCTTTTTCAATAACCTTATCAAGATATAATCTAACAAAGTCTTTTTTTGCTCTATCATCCCCGTTGAACCAGTTATTTCTGTCTTTGAAATTTTTGTCAAAAGGTGTATGCAGATGAATATCTGCCTTATAAAAGTTGGCACCATTAGGTCGTTCAATTATTTCGTTCATCATTCCACATCCTCCACGACAACGCTTTCAAACCCGAAGACGTCGACGGCCTTTACGCATATCTTTCGTTTGCCTTTCACCGTCGGGGCCATGATTCTCATCTCTTTTACAACCCTGAACTGGTCATTGTCATTTTCAGTATTCCCTCTGTAGTCCTGCCACTTGCTGCGGAAGGTCTCTCCGTCGTAATCAGGGTCAACGCTCCAGTATTCAATCAGGGACAGAGGCTCCTTAGCAATGATATCCTGAAGCTTCTCCCTGTTTTCATCATCCAAAGGCAGCGCATCGGGTGAAAGCAGGATGTAATTGTCCAGTTCTATCTTTATCTCATCAATGTCAGAAGAATAGCTGGTTATTACCGGCTTTCTGATAGACAGGTATTGAAGGGATGAGAAACGTATCTTGCCGCTCTTGAGCAGTGCCTGATAGGACGATTTAGTCTTCAGCTTGTCGAGGAGGTCCGGCGGTATGACCAGAACCTCCAGCCTATCGTCATTGAGGTTCTTGATGATGGTCGCTATGTCAAAGGCAAAGTTCCACCCCAGTACGATAATCTTGTCCCAGCCGCCAAGGAAAGCCTCCCTCAGTTCCTGTGCCCGTTTAAGTGTTGCATGTCCTGTGATCTTTGATGGAGAGTCTACCATCACCAGCGTCCTGCTGTTCTTGAGATAACCAAGGTTTCTGTTCGGATTCTGCTCATCAGGGAATGGAAGGGCGCCGTAAAGACTCAAGACCACATTGGAGAGGTCCCCCACACGTCTGAACATGCGGGAGGATGCAAAAGCCTCCTTCTGATAATCCCCGATGGACTGATAGATGAATGGCCTGCTCTCCTGATCAATGAGCCGCTTACGTGTAGTCATTATGGCAGGCTTGCCGATGTCAGACATGATCCAGCGGCGCCCAAGCCGCTCAGCAACTGCGCCTGTTGTGCCGGAACCGGCGAAGAAGTCGGCTACGATAGAGTTTTCGTTGGAGGAGGCCTTGATTATGCGGTCTATAAGGGCTTCTGGTTTTTGGGTGTCATAATTTAATCTTTCTTTAGCAACTTGATTTATATAATTTATATCATCCCATAAATTTCCAACGGCAATTCCTTCAACTTCATCCAAATAACGTATAAGTTGCATTTTACCTTTTTTTGTATAATAAATTCTTCCCTGCTTTTTGAATTCTTCAATTGATTGTTGGCTATAATCGCCTAATGGAGTATCTCTACTATATAATCTTCCGTTATTGTCTTTATGAATAAATTTATTGTTTGAGCTATTAATATCAATAGGCTTAAAAGGCGTTTTAAATATTCGTTTGTTCGTTTTTGAATATAAGAATATCGAGTCAATCATTCTGCCATAGCTATTAGATGTTGTTTTAGCTCCTTTGACAACGCCACTTTTCCAAAATATCTCATTAACAAAATTCTCCTTCCCAAATACCTCATCCATCAACACCTTTACATAATGACCCACATGCCAGTCGAGGTGAACATATATCGACCCCTGGTCGCTTAAAAGCTCCCGCATCAGTACCAGCCTGGGATAGATCATCTGCAGATAGCTGACGGTGCCGTCCTTCCATGTGTCTGAATAGGCGAACTGCTCAAGGACTGTGGGCTTTTGCTCGATAGTTACAGACAAATCCCCCCCTGCCCCCTTTACTAAAGGGGGGTTGGAAACAGATGGCAGGGTGATCTTTGTGCGGTAATCGGCCTTACTGTCAAAGGGAGGGTCTATATAGATCAGGTCAATCTTGCCGCGCATGGAAGAGAGTCCGGTTGCAGGGTCTCCTGCAAGAAGGGCCTGCATCACCAGCAGGTTATCACCGTAAATAAGCCGGTTGTGCCATTCCTGCTCGTTCAGCTCCTTTATCTCTCCACGGAACAGCCCTGACTTGTCTTTAGATGGCAGGACATACTCATTCGTCTGCAGGGCCAGTCTGTTCGGCCCTGACAGCCTCTCCAGTATCCTCTCAACTTCCTTCTTCCCCTCAGCAACAATCTTTGGAAGTTGTTCAATTAATGACTCAGGCATGAATATCTTCACCCCTTAATGTCAGTTCAACACGGAAATTCCAGCAACCTCTTTTCCTCCATTTGCCTCATATCCCCCCTTCGGATTGCCAAATTATAACATTTCATTGTAGGTTTTAGCCACATGAAAAAATTTCTCTCAGGGAAAAAAGAAGGCCCCTGATGGTTCAACCATCAGGGGCCTTGCAGCATTTGGTGGAGGCGGCGGGACAGCGTTTCCACTCCTTTCGGAATGGGCTGGACTATGCCTTCATCCAAATCCCCCTCTCCCCCTTTAGAACAGGGGAAAGTAGAAACCTGGATGCGGGGCGTCTTATCCGCCTTAATACAGCGGATCCTAGTGCCCGCTCATCTATTAAAGACCAGCGGACCTATGAGTCTCTACAGGGCAGCCCTGGGGTTTGCCCCCTTGCTACCCCTCGGCGTTACCATGGCATCCTTGTTGTGAAGATGCCGTCAGGTTTCACCGATGTGAGCCCCGTTTTCACTTTACCCTTGCGGGCAAAGGCGACCCTGGTTTGATCGAACCCGCGTCCGAAAACGTTCAGCATCAGGGTTACTACATGCTTAGCCGGAGTATTTGAGTCTTCGCCGCATCTTATGCCCGCCGGCAGGCCCGGGATGCCGCTATCCTGCTAAATCTCGCCTGTCATCCACAGGAGGAAATGACAGGCCAGCCTGCTGATATTACACTCTTTCCTGAAGCACAGGCGACTTCAGGAGGAGCGTCGCTGCCTTATTTAGGCTGCGAGTGCCAATTCTTCGTTGGCAGTTAAAACTTCCCGTTTGTTTAATGAGGCCAACGGGACCTCAGCATGCAACCCTGGCCTCTCGATTCTCGTCGAAGCCAGTCGCCCCCTCTGGTGACGCTCACAAAAGCCCATCTGCGGCGTCAGGACGTCGGATTTGAGCCTCAACGTACAGGAAGTACGCCTCGGCTCAAATCCTTGTCCTTCCTTGCATATAGGCTTTTGTGAGCGTCACCGCAGCACACAGTGCTTTATAATAAAGCCTGTAGTACCATGTTCCTTAGTTCTCACGATATGGTCTATAATATTGGCTGTCTATGCTTTCTCTGATCTCCTGGATGCTGGCGCCTTTTTCATGGAGCTTCTGAGCAAGGAGGGCCTCATTGATGCAGATATCACAATTGGCGCCATGTCCCTCTGTAAAACAGGTCCGCAGACTCTTATGCCCATGATCCTCAGCGCAATAGCAGTAACAGTACAGACGATCCAGCACCTCCGGTATCATCGCCGCAGCAGCGTATGCCTGCCGTGCAATGCCGGTAAAAAGTGCCGTAGAGACGATCGGTTTGG
>Ga0209642_10003228_pt1 | contig 10557 bp, 10 predicted proteins | sample RifCSP19_2_FD_184025 | JGI IMG/M metagenome (GOLD analysis project Ga0209642, IMG submission 184025) | Soil microbial communities from Rifle, Colorado - Rifle CSP2_sed 19_2 (SPAdes) (version 2) | ecosystem: Environmental > Terrestrial > Deep subsurface > Rock core/Sediment | place: Rifle... | reverse complement strand
CACGACGTCGATGAGCGCCTCGGCGTTGGGGGCGATGCGCTGGGCCCGCTCCCGCATCGCCCGCGCGAAGCCGGCGATCTCCTCGACCGTCTCCCCCTTCATCCGCAGCGCGGTGACGAGCGCGGCAATCTGGGCTGCCGTGGCCTGGCCGTCCATCACCTGCCCCATGGCCGCATGGGCTTCGGCCTCGCTGAGGCTCCCTCGATCAGCAACCTTCCGGATGGCGTCTTTCATGCTAGTGGCGCGGGCCGTAGGCCCGCAGCCATCTGGACCCCAGCCAATCGAAGGAAGTTGCGAAGCAGTGCTTTTCCGTGTGCCGTCAACACCGACTCCGGATGGAACTGTACGCCCTCCACCAGCGCCGTCTTGTGCCGCACGCCCATGATCGTGCCGTCGGCGAGCTCCGCCGCCACTTCGAGGGCGTCAGGCAGCGAGTCGCGCTCCACGATGAGGGAGTGGTAGCGGGTACCCACCAGCGGACTCGGGATCCCCTCATAGATCGTCCGGCCGTCGTGGTGGATCTCCGAGACTTTGCCGTGCACGGGCGCCCGGCCGCGTACGACCCGACCGCCGAACGCGGCGCCGATGCACTGGTGCCCCAGGCAGACCCCGAGGAGCGGCACTCGGCCGGCGAATTCCGCGACCACCGCGGTGGAGATCCCCGACTCCGCCGGCGTGCACGGCCCCGGCGAGATGACGACCGCCTGCGGTTCGCTCGCCGCGACGTCGTCGACGGAGACTTCATCGTTGCGGAAGACACGCACGTCACCGGTCATCTCTCCAAGGTACTGGACGAGGTTGTAGGTGAACGAGTCATAGTTGTCGATGACGACGATCATGATTGCTTCCGCCCCACGCGTTCGATGGCCCGTACCAGGGCCTTGGCCTTGTTCACCGTCTCCACGTACTCTCGCTCAGGCACGGAATCGGCGACGATACCCGCACCCGCCTGGATGTATGCGCGCGTCCCGGTCATCACGATCGTCCGGATGGTAATCGCCGTGTCCATGTTCCCCGAGAAGCCCAGGTAGCCCACGGCTCCCGCGTACGGGCCGCGGGCGATCGGCTCCAGTTCGTCGATGATCTCCATCGCGCGCACCTTCGGGGCACCTGTCACCGTGCCCGCAGGGAAGCAGGCGCGCAGCACGTCCACCGCGTCCAGTCCCGTGCGCAGCCGGCCCTGCACGTCTGAGACGATGTGCATGACATGCGAGAATCGCTCGACGCTCATCAGGTCGGTCACCCGCACCGTGCCGTACTCGCACACCCGGCCCAGATCGTTGCGCCCCAGGTCCACGAGCATGACGTGCTCCGCCCGCTCCTTCTCGTCGGCGAGCAACTGCGCTTCCATCGTCAGGTCGGCCGTCTCGGTGGCCCCGCGCGGCCGCGTCCCCGCCAGCGGCCGCGTCTCGACGACGCCGTTCTCCAATCGAACCAGCAACTCGGGCGAGGAGCCGATGATCTTCACGCCCTCGAAATCCAGGAAGAACATGTACGGCGACGGGTTCACCGTACGCAGCGCCCGGTAGATATCCAGCCCGTCCACGCCGTCCAGTCCCATCGAGAACCGCCGCGACAGGACGACCTGGAAGATGTCCCCCGCCCGGATGTACTCCTTAGCGGTGTCCACCGCCCCGAGAAAGGTCGCCACCGGCATGTCGGTGTCCATGATCGGCTCGACCCGTCCCGTACCGTTGGGCGGCAGGAGCGGAGCGCGGAGCCGGTCGTACAGGCGCTCCACCTTCTCAACCGCCGCCCGGTAGGCCACGCCCCCGTCGTCGTCGACCAGCGCGTTCGCCACGATCTTCATCGTGTGGCGGACATGATCGAAGATGACCACCGTGTCCGCGATCGCCAGGTAGCAGGTCGGCAGCTCCAAATCGTCGGCCGGACGATTCGGAAGCCGCTCCCACGACCGTACCAGGTCGTAGCCGAAGTACCCGACCGCCCCGCCCGAGAACCGCGGGAGGCTGGGATCGCCCACCAGGCGGTGCCGGCCGAGGAGTTCCCGCGCGACTTCGAGCACGTCGCCCCGGCGCCGCTCCGCTTCGGACCCCTGTCGCACTTCCACGTCGTTCCCTCGCGCGATCACGGTCATCAGCGGCCCGCTGCCGATGAACGAATAGCGACCGATCCGCTCACCGCCCTCGACGCTCTCGAGCAGGAAGGCGTTCCCCTCGCCGCGCAGCTTGAGGAAGACCGAGATCGGCGTCTCCAGATCGGCCGGCAGCTCGCACGAGACCGGAACGAGGTTCCCCGCCCGCGTGCGACTGAGGAACTCGGTCTTGTTCGGTGCGATGTCCAAGACCCAGGCCAATTCTCAGCCTCCCACCCCGGCGCGACGGCGCGCGGCGGTAAGCAGCCCTAACAGGTCACCCTCGTCGAGAGCTCGCTCGAGGCGATCGAGTTCATCGCGCACCCAACCAAGACTCCGCAGAATCGCTGCGCGATTCTGCGTGCATATCTCCAGCCACAGCTCCACCGGGCTGCCGGCCACGCGGCGCAGGGCATCGAAGGCGGGCCCCCCGAGCCCCAACGCCTCATCCGCTGCCGCGTTCACCGCGGCGACGGCCAGCAGATACGGAACGTGGCTGACCTGTGCCACGATCGAATCGTGGACGCCTGCATCGAGCAGCAGCGCCCGCATCCCCAGCGCGCGGACCAGAGCCCGCACCGCGTCCACGGCATCGGTGTCGCTTCGCGCCGTGGGGATGATGAGGAATGGCCGGCCCGTCAACAGCGCGGCATCGGCGGCGGCGCCGCCCTGGTGCTCCGTGCCGGCCATCGGATGGCCGCCGACGAAGCGAACGCCTTCGGGGAGGGCCGCTTCCAGCGCGCGCACGATCGCCGCCTTCACGCTCGCCACGTCGAGCAGAATCGCCTCGCGCCGGGCCACGCGCGCCGCCCGGAGGACGGCGTCGACCACGGACTGCGGCGGGGTCGCGACGATAACGAGATCCGCCCCCTCCAGCGCTGCGTAGTCCGTGGCACCCTCATCGACCGCCCCCCGCCTGCGGGCGGTCGCGATCGCCTCAGCATCCGGATCCACGCCGATCACCCGACCGGCCAGACCGCGTGCTCGCAGGGCCAGCCCCAACGAGGCGCCGATGAGTCCGACGCCGGCGATCCCGACCCGCTCGAACATGACGCCGCTCATCCTCTCAGCGCCGGCGACTGCACCCGGCGTCCGAGCGCGGCGGCCAGGGGCGTGAGCTCTCCCATCAGCGCCGCAAAGGTCTCCAACGTGAGTTGCTGCGGGCCGTCGCTTAGGGCTTTGTCCGGCTCTGGATGGACCTCGATGATGAGCCCGTCCGCCCCGACGGCGACCGCCGCGCGCGACAACGCAGGCACGTACTTCCACTTCCCGGCCGCGTGGCTCGGATCGATGATGATCGGCAGGTGCGTGAGCTGCCGCATCACCGGAACGGCGGAGAGATCGAGCATGTACCGCGTGTAGTCGTCGAAACCACGGATCCCGCGCTCGCAGAGGATGACGTTGTAGTTGCCTTCGCTGAGGATGTACTCCGCGGCCAGCAGCAGCTCCTGAATCGTCGACGCCGGTCCGCGCTTGAGCAGCACCGGCAGGCGCATGCGGCCAGCCTCACGCAACAGCGTGTAGTTCTGCATGTTCCGTGCGCCGATCTGCACCATGTCCGCGTACTTCACAACGAGCATCAACTGCGCGGCGTCCATCGCTTCGGCGACAACCGGCAGCCCCGTCTCCGCGCGCGCCTCGGCGAGCAGGCGGAGGCCTTCTTCTTCCAGGCCCTGGAACGTGTAGGGCGAGGTGCGGGGCTTGAACGCCCCGCCGCGCAGCATCGCCGCGCCGGAGGACTTCACCGCCCGTGCCGTCTTCAAGATCTGCTCGCGGCTCTCCACCGAGCACGGGCCCGCGATGACCACCACGGAGCCGTCACCGAACCGGACGCCCTCGACGTCGATGATCGAGTTCTCGGGTTTGAAGTCCCGGCCGACGAGCTTGAAGGGCTGCAGGATGAGCATGACCTTCTCCACGCCTGGCGAGGCCTCGAGCGACTGGCGCAGCAGCTCCTTCGTATGGCTGTCCCCTACCACGCCGATGATGGTGCGCTCGACCCCGGCGGAGATGTGGCTGCTCAACCCCGCGTCCTGGATCTTGGTGACGATCGCGTTGACCTGCTCCCGCGTCGCCTTCGGTTCCATCACGACGATCATGCCGTACCCTCCCGCTGCGCTCCTCAAATGACAAAAGCCTCACGCCCCTTCGACAGGGGCGAGAGGCTCACACGAGCTCCCGCGGTGCCACCCGGCTTCCGGCCTAACGGCCGGCGCTCATCACGAGGGACGGAGCGGATGCTGCGCTCGACCCCCGTCTCCGGAGATCACGGCGGAGACTGCCGGCGGAGCCTACATCAATCTTCGGTCCGCGCCTCCCGGGCCCATTCCCGCGCTCTGTGACTGCCGCCTTCGCACCGTCAGCGGCTCTCTCCGGAGTCCTCGGAGCGGGTACTCCTCCCGATCTTCGGCCGTATGCAGTTTTGTGTAAAGAGAATTATAGCACAGACGTCAAGGTCTCTACCGGCCCCACTTTCTCACCCTTCAGCTCTTGCCTGCGGAGCGGCCGCGCTTCGGATGCGATCCAGTGCATCGCGGGCCGACTCCACGTCCGCGGGAGAGGGTGACTCGGGCGTGTAGCGTACCCGCACGTATGCCTCGGTGAGCGAGTCGATGTCCCACCTGTCTTCAGGGAGGCGCTCCGCGAGCCGCGGCCGATACTCGTACGGGGTCTCGGACGGCCGCCGGGCAATACCGAGGCTCACGCCGAGACGCAGCAACTCCCGATACACCGCCCGGATGGCACTTACCGACTCGGGCTCCGGCTCGGTTCGCGCGGCGCGCAGCCGGGCCCACAGGTTGCGCCAGGCCTGGCCCAACCCGGCCAGCAGCAGCGTCGTCGACCACACAGACTCGCGCTCGTCCTCGCCCGGCTTCTTCGCGCGGCGGCGGCTGCGGACGACCGCGATGGCGATCAGGAGGACGAGCAGCCCGACCACCACGGCCACCATGCCCCAGCGCGCACCGCTGACCACGCCCGGCGGCAGATCGCGCAGCAACTCCTCGAGGGGCCGGCCCGCCTCCGGCGGCCGCTCGACCTGTCCAAATCGTCGGGGGAACTGGGACAGGACATAGAGGATCCCCCGGGCGATCACCAGCGCGATGGAGAACGCGATGAGAAAGAGAAATTCCACGACCGGCACCAGCGGGGCGAGGCCGCGCAGGATGGTGGGGCGGAACTGCAGGTTGACGACACCGGAGAACAGCGTCGCGCCGGTGAGGATCACCCCAACGACGGCGATGAGGAGCAGCAGCCAGTGGCGGTTCGCCGCGAGCGCCTGGGCCTCGTCGGCCTGGCTCTCCTGCCAGATCGACAGCAGCCGCGTGACGGCGAGCATGATGAGCCCGAGAGAGAAGAACCCGAGGAGGTAAGCGGGCGCCGCGGTCGCTGCTTCAAAGCCGCGCGAGTCGCCGTAGATGACGAAAAAGATCATGAACACGATAGTCCAGGCCACGCCCCGGCGGAACGCGCGCTCGATCTCGAAGTGCGTGAACTCGCGCTCGCCGAGGACGATGCCGCGCCACCAGAGGAGCGCCGCCAGAAGCGCGGCCATGACGGCGGGAACGACGACCGGGAGGGCGTCGTGCGCCGCCCGCACCAGCGCAGCCAGCCAGCGCAGGTCCCACGCGGCGTACTGCGGATAGTACGCCAGTTTCACCGCGGTGAGTCCGGCACCGAGACCCACGGCGACGACACCCGTCCGCGCGGCGGTCAATGACCATGGCCTGGCGAGCGCCACCCGCACGGTGAGAAACCCCAGGACCAGCAGGCTGAAGGCAGGTCCCGCGGGCAGCAACGGCGCGGCGCCGGAGCCATGGAACGCGCCCGTGAACAGCAGCAGCCATGGATAGAGCCAACAAAACTCGATGGCCACGAGGCCGACGGGCAGCGCGGCGCGAAGCAGCACGAACCCTCGCGGCGATGCGGTCACCGCACGGCCCCCACCGGCTCGAACTCGAGCCCTTCCAGCGCCTGCCAGCCGCGGGACGATGGCACGCGATACGCCGGCACAGGCAGCGCGCTCGCATCGGCCTCGTCGCCCACCAGGACGGCCACAACGGCGTGTCCGGACTCGCGCAGGCGCGCCATCCCGGCCGCGAGCGGATCGTCGGTCACGCCCGTGACCACGACAGCGGTCGTTCCCCACGGGAGGGACGGCGCTTCGAGTTGCATCAGATCGCCGACGGGCATCACAGGCGTCGGGAACACCTTGGCCAGCGCCTCGAGCATCCCGGCCAGGTGCGCGCTGCCTGACGACGGCGGAATGCGGATCCACCGGAGTCCTTGCGGGAGGTATCCGTTGGCGTACAACCCCACGAGATAGCCGGTCTCGATACCCCAACTGGCAATCGACGCCGCGGTCAGGATGTTCATCTCGAGCAGGGCGCGCACGAACCCGCGGTACTCTGCATACCGGCCCAAGGTGTCGAGGTTGAGGAAGACGGCGAGCCGGTGGGTCGTCGTGGCCTCGAGCTGCTTGCTCCGCAGTTCCTGGGATTTCGCCGTGGCCTTCCAGTGGATGCGCCGCAGCGGGTCGGTGGGCTCGTACGGTCGGGCTCCGGTGATCCGCGTAGGATCGTCATACAGCGGCCGGCGCGCGGTGATGTCTCCGATGGGATGGAGCGCGGGTAGGCCGAGCGCGGCGAGTGGAACCACGCGCGGATAGACCAGCAGGTGATCCACGTGATCGACATCGACCCCCCGCACGGTGAAGCCGAAGATATCGCCTGAGCGCAGTCGCGCCGGTCCGAGCGGGAAGTATCCGCGGGCGGCGCAGCGCACCGTGAAGTGCCGGCGGACGCGCTCGTACCAGCGCACGCTGAAGAGGTTGACCAGATGCTGCCGGCGCTGCCGCACGCTTGGGATGACGCGGCCCTTGAGGAGGACGAGTTCCTGCGGAAGCTCGTCGACGACCTCGAGCCAGGCCAGCGGCAGGAGCTTGCGGTTCGTCACCTCCATCGTGAAGGTCACGGTCTCGCCGTGGAACGCACGGCGCGGCGTGAAGCTGCGGCGGTATTCCACTCGCGACAGGCTGTACCGGTCCCACAGGTAGCTGGCACCGGCACTGAGCAGGACGATGAATCCAAGCAGGAAGGCAAACCCCTCGCGCGCAGCGAGGCCCACGATGACGAGGAGCCATCCGATCAATAGCCAGCCCTGAGTGTACATGACTACGGGAGAAGGGAGAGGGGAGAAGGGAGATGCGACATTACTCCGCCTCGACGGGGGCAGGCACGCTCTTCAAGATCTCCTGGGCGATCTCCCGGGCGCCGCGTTCGCGGAGGCGGGCCTGCGCCGTCGTAATCAGGCGGTGCGGGAGCACGTAGGGGGCCACGGTCTTGACGTCGTCGGGGAGAACGTGGTTCCGTCCGTGGATGGCCGCGAACGCCTGCGCGGAGCGGTACATGCCGAGGCTGGCGCGGGGGCTCGCGCCCAGTTCGATCTCCGCGTGGTGCCGCGTCGCGCGCGCGATGGCCACGATGTACTCCTCCACCGCCGCGCTGACGTGCACGGTGCGGATCTCTCGCTGCAGGGAGACCATCTCTCCACCGCTCGTCGCCGGCGCGAGCGTGTCCAGCGGGTTCTGGCCGCGGAACCTGCGGAGGATCTCTGCCTCCTCCGGGGCGGTCGGATATCCGAGGGGCAGCTGCATCAGGAACCGATCGAGCTGCGCCTCGGGCAGCGGGAAGGTCCCCTGCAGCTCGATGGGATTCTGGGTGGCGATGACCATGAATGGGCGCTCAAGCGCCACGGTGCCGGTCTCGAGGGTCACCTGCCGTTCCTCCATGCACTCGAGCAGGGCGGCCTGGGTGCGCGGGGTGGCGCGGTTGATCTCGTCGGCCAGGAGGACGTTCGTAAACACCGGGCCGGCACGGAACTCGAACTCCTGCGTCTTCTGATTGAAGAAGTGCAGTCCCGTGATGTCGCTGGGCAGCAGATCGGGCGTGCACTGCAGCCGGCGGAACGTGCAGCCCAGGGCCCGCGCGAGTGATTTGGCCAGCATCGTCTTCCCGATGCCGGGCACGTCCTCGATGAGGAGGTGCCCCTCGGCGAGCAGGGCGGCGAGGGCCAGCTCGACGACCTGCTCTTTGCCGACGATGACCCGGCCGATGCTGTTCCGCAGCGCCCCGGCGATCCGGGCGACGGCGTCCGCCATGATCTATGACTCCCGTAATGCGCGAAGCGTCTCGAAGAATCCTGGGAATGATATCTGCACCGACTCAGCGCCGCGCACCGTGACCGGCCCCTCCGCAAGGAGACCCGCGACGGCGAAGGCCATCGCGATCCGATGGTCTCCTTCCGCATCGACGATCCCCTCGCGCAGCCGGCCGCCGGCGATCTCCATCCCATCGGGCCGCTCCTCCACCGTCGCGCCGAGGGCGCGGAGCCCGCGCGCAAGCACGCCGATCCGGTCCGATTCCTTCACGCGGAGCTCCGCCGCGTCGCGGATCACGGTGCGTCCCTCCGCCACCGCGGCCAGGACGCAGAGCACCGGCAGTTCGTCGATCACACGGGGGATCAACGCCCCGGCAATCATCGTCCCTCGCAGCCGGCCGCCGCGGACAGAGACCGTTCCCACCGGTTCGCCCGGACCATCGCGGACCGCCTCCGTCGAGACCGCAGCGCCCATGGTCCGCAGGACGTCCAGCACACCGGTCCGCGTCGGATTCAGGCCGACGTCTTCGACGATAAGGTCGGAGTGCTCGATCGCCGCCGCGGCCGCGAGCAGGAACGCAGCAGAGGAGATATCCCCCGGCACGTCGACCGGACCGCCCCGCGGCACCGCGGGCGAGAGCGTCACGCCATGGCCCTCCCGGCGGATCGGCACGCCGAATCCGGACAGCATGCGCTCGGTGTGATCTCGCGTCGGGACGAGCTCCACGACCTCGGTCTCCCCGGTCGCGAAGAGCCCGGCAAGGAGGACCGCCGATTTTACCTGCGCGCTCGCAATCGGAAGTTCGTACGTGATCCCATGGAGTCCCCCGCCGCTGATCCTCAGCGGCGGGTACATACCGTCGCGGGCTTCGACAACGGCGCCCATCTGCCGGAGGGGCTCGGCGACACGATCCATCGGCCGCCGCCGCAGCGACTGGTCGCCATCGATCTCTGCGGTGAACGGCTGACCGGCCAGCACCCCGCTGAGCAATCGGATCGTCGTCCCCGAGTTGCCCGCGTCAAGCACGCGGGCCGGCTCTCGAAGCCGGCCTGCGGTACCTCGGATGACGAGCTCTGCGCCAGCGTCGTCGATGACCACGCCAAGATCGCGCAAGCACGCCAGGGTATGCAGACAGTCGTCGGCGCGAAGGAATCCACGCACGCGGGTGCGACCGGATCCAAGGGCGCCGATGATCGCGGCGCGATGGGAGATGGATTTGTCACCGGGAACGCGCACCCGACCGCGGATCGGCGCGGCGGGGCGAACGGTCACGTCCATCGGGAACGCTACGATCGGGGGGGCTTCAGGTCGGGGCGCAGGCCTGCCGCCCCCCGGAGATATGTGTGCACGATCTCGGATTGTGTTCCGGGGGTGTTCCAGAGCATGAGCACGCGGATGCAGCGGGCGACGCTCCCCGGAACGGCAATCTCGGTGGCGGAGAGCAGCGGGACGGCCGTCCAGTGCATCTGCCGGGCGGCCTCCGCCGGAAATACCGCGGTCAGGTCCGGACTGCAGGTGAAGATGAGCGCGGCGATCTCGTCGGTCTCCACGCGGTTGGCGGACAGCATCTCATGCAGCAACTCCTGCGTTGCGTTGAGGATGGCGTCTTCGGTATTCGCCTCGGCCGTCGTCGCCCCACGGATGCCGCGGAGGTGCATCGCGTCAGCGCCTGACCAGGTCGATCGCCGCGCGCAGGCCGAGGAGGAAGCTGTTCGTCCCGAATCCCGTGATGACGCCCGCGCACACGGGCGCGAGCACATCGCGGCGCCGGAACGCGCCCCGCGCGGCCGTGTTGCTCATATGCACGGCCACCACGGGGATGCGGATGCCGGCGATGGCGTCGCGGAGGGCCAGACTGTAGTGCGTCAGCGCCCCGGCGTTGAGTACCACGGCGTCAACCTCGTGGCGTGCCGCGTGCAGGCGATCGATGATCGCCCCCTCGCTGTTCGAGTGAAAGACCTCGAGGGACACGCCGTCCCGCGTCGCCGCGTCGCGCAGCCGCGCAGAGATGTCCTCCATCGTCTCATGCCCGTAGACGTCCGGCTCTCGCTCACCGAGCAGGTTGAGATTGGGGCCGTAGACGACGAGGATCCGGGCCACTGACGACCTCCCGCAGCAGGGTGTCCGGCACTTCCTGTTCGCGCCGCACCTGGCCGATGCCTACCAGCATCGGCCACCGCAGCACTCCGTCCTTGTGCTTCTTGTCCAGGGTCAGCGCCCGCAGCACCGCGGTGCGGCTGACCGCCCCCAGCCGCACGGGCAGGCCGGCGCGGCCGAGCAGGGCGTTCTGCCGTTCGACCACGGC
>Ga0209642_10003227_pt1 | contig 10557 bp, 9 predicted proteins | sample RifCSP19_2_FD_184025 | JGI IMG/M metagenome (GOLD analysis project Ga0209642, IMG submission 184025) | Soil microbial communities from Rifle, Colorado - Rifle CSP2_sed 19_2 (SPAdes) (version 2) | ecosystem: Environmental > Terrestrial > Deep subsurface > Rock core/Sediment | place: Rifle... | reverse complement strand
ATATTTAATGAACGCTTTTTCCAAAGAAGTATCTATCATAAGCCAAAAAGGAGAATAAGATGAGAAGGACAGCAATGTTACTTTTATTTATTTCAGTTTGCCTGGTTGGCATTTCTTATGCAGCCGAAGCCCCGAAGGCCAGCCAGGAAGTAAGCCCGGTCAGGCCGAAGGTTAGCCAGGAACTCAGCCCGAAGGCCAGCCAGAAGGTTAGAATGTCGGGCCCCAAGAGAATGATTGCTTTAAGAGTGAGAATGAGGACCCTCTGGGAAGACCACATTGCATGGACGCGCAATTACATTATAAGCACGCTTGCTGACCTTCCCGACGCCGATAAGGTCGCGGAAAGGCTCCTCAAGAACCAGGATGAAATCGGAAACGTCATAAAGCCGTTTTACGGAGATGAGGCGGGGAAAAAATTATCCTCTTTACTCAGAGACCACATACTGATTGCCGCGGAGGTCGTCAAGGCGGCTAAAACGGGCAATCAGAAAGATATGGATAAGGCCCGGGAGAAATGGTTGAAAAACGCGGACGATATTGCCGTCTTTTTAAGCGGCGCGAATCCAAACTTGCCCCGGAAGGCTTTAGAGGATATGCTGCGCAAGCACCTGGAATTCACCACGCAAGAGGTTACAGCCAGGCTTAAAAAGGATTGGGCGGCGGATATAGATGCTTACGATAAAGGGCGTATGCACATCCTGAATTTTTCGGATGTCCTTACGGCGGGCATAATAAAACAATTCCCGGGTAGATTCAAGGATTAGTTTGGGTCGGAGAGCGCCCCAGAATCTGCCTCAGACACAGGGATAGTCCGGTGAAATAAAGGGGTTGGCTTAATGGCTGACCCCTTTATTTTATTGCGGAAAATATGGCGGAGGCACGGCTCCACCATCCAGGGCCGCGCCCAAACTCATATAGCCGGAACTGCTTTTTTTGATGCGAAACCGTGTTTTTTATGTTATAATTATTGGCTATGATTCAGGTATCCAACCTTTCAAAATCTTATAACGCAACGCCTCTTTTTGAGGACGTTACCTTTTCCGTGGGGAAAAACGAAATCATCGGATTGGTCGGACGGAACGGTTCCGGGAAATCAACCCTTTTAAAAATCATTTCAGGCCTTGAGACTTACGATGAAGGCGGATTCGGCGCCCCGAAGGGATACAAGGTGGGTTATCTGGATCAGCATATTCATTTTACGCGGAGCACTCTGCTGGAAGAGTGCTGCCAGGTTCTCAGCGCGGAAGAACAATACGACCATTATAAGGCCGAAAAAATCCTCTCCGGCCTTGGTTTTACGGAAAGCGACCTTCTCCGCCCGCCCTCTGAATTTTCAGGAGGATTCCAGCTGCGGATAAATCTGACCAAGACATTGCTGCAGGGCCCGGACCTCTTGCTCCTTGACGAACCCACCAACTATCTGGACATACTGAGCCTTCGGTGGCTTAGAAGGTTCTTAAGGGGCTTTCGCGGAGAGGCGATTCTCATAACCCATGACCGCGAGTTCATGGATTCCGTAACGACTCACACGATGGGCATTCACCGGGGCATGGTGAGCAAAATCAAAGGGCCGACCGGAAAATACTACGCGCAGATTATGCTGGATGAAGAGATCCATGAAAAAACCCGTCAAAATCAGGAAAAGAAAATCAAGGATTTGAGGAAGTTCGTGGATAGATTCGGGGCCAAGGCATCCAAGGCCGCTCAAGCCCAATCCAAACTGCGGCAGATTGAAAAAATGGAGGTCCTTGCCGAAATCAGGCCGGAATATCAACTGGGGTTCCGTTTTAACTATAAACCCATTCCGGCCAAGGTATGCATGCAGGCGGAGGGCCTTGCCTTTTCATACACCAAAGACCCGAAGGACAATCTTTTTGAAAATCTGTCCTTTCAGATAAAGCCCGAAGACCGGTTGGCCGTCATAGGCAGGAACGGGAAAGGCAAGACGACCCTTTTAAACGTATTGGCGCAAACGGCGCAGCCAACCGCGGGTTCCGTCAAGTTTCCTCCCGCTATTTCCGTGGGTTATTATCAACAAACCAACCGGAAGGATCTGAATCCCGATAATACCGTGGCCGCTGAAATAGCGCAGGCAAACCCGCACCTCTCCCCTTCCGAAAGCCGGGCCATCTGCGGGGCAATGATGTTCTCCGGCGATTTGGCCAGGAAAAAGATATCTGTCCTTTCCGGCGGAGAGCAAAGCAGGGTTTTGCTGGGCAAGATATTGGCCCACCCCGCGAATCTGTTGCTCCTGGACGAACCCTCCAACCACCTGGACATGGACGCTATTGAGGTGCTGACTCAGGAGATAAAAAAGTTTCCGGGGGGCGTGGTCATCGTCACTCACAACGAAGAAATGTTAAGAGTCCTGGCCAATAAACTCGTCATCTTCCATGAAAACAGGGCGGAGTTTTTTCCGGGGACATACGATGAGTTTTTGGAAACGATAGGCTGGGAAGAAGAATCTTCTCTTGAAAAGACAAAGGAAAAGTCTTTAAACAAACATTCAAAACCGGAAGACGCCGGCCCGGCAAAAAAACAAACCCGGGAACTGAAGTCGCTTAAAAAAGACTACGAAAACATGGAAAGTGAAATTCTGAAATTAGAGGACGGCCTTAAAAATAAAAACGAAGAAGTCCTCAGGATGGTTCAGGAGAGGGGTGACGTGTCTCAAATCCAGGAACTCTACAAAACCATCGGCAAGATGCAATCGCGGATTGACGACTGCTACTCGCAGATGGAAGAACTCTTCCGTCAAGGGGCGACCCCTTGACGCATATTTCACAATCGCCACTATTCATTAAGACTACCGTGTTGCCAATTGTTGGGTTTCGTTCCTCAACCCAACCTACCCACCTTACCCACCTGACAGCTCCCCGGCTTATCCGGTCAATTCTCTTCAAGGAGCCTGCTGATCAATCCCGTTGCTTCCTTTGTACCCCAATCTCTCGGCCCGAATGCCCTGCCGATAAGATTACCTTTTTTGTCTATTAAATACGTCTGCGGTTCACCCGCGGCCCAGTAGCTATCCGGAACCTCGCCGTCTCCGACAAAATAGATGGGAAAGGTTATTCCAAGCCTTTTTGCAAATGCGTTTATTTCTCCCCTGTTGGCCTTGGGTTCTGTAGTTATTGCCAGGAATGCCAGCCCCTTGTCATTAAATCTCCGATAGAGGGATTCCAATGCCGGCATCTCCTTCACGCACGGCTTGCACATCGCCCAAAAATGGAGCATGACTACTTTGCCCCGGTAATCAGCAAGCCGCACCTCTTTAGAGTCGCCGCGAACCATCAGGCCGGGGGCCTTTCCGCCGAGGGCCTGTATGGATAAGTCCTTTAGATACGCATTTTCGACTGGATGGGCCGGAGGCGGTAAAAGAATCGTAAAAAAGAAAGCATATAATATGATGCCCTTGGTAAAGAAACGGCGGAAATGATATCTAAAATCCATGGTAAAAACCTCCTGTCGGATTTCGGGAACTATATCGCTTGTGGCTCTCGGCTGGGTCAGGGCTGACAAGGCGAGCGCCCCTGTGAGGGCGAAATCTTGAATGTATCTACGGCGCTTAGATTCTTTTAAAACCTTTACTATCTCCCTGAATTCTCTTTCCATGCGCCTTCAATTTTCCTCTGAGTTTAAGCACAAGTTCCGACAATTCTATCGCCAGTTTCAGTTTCATGCCTCTGGACATCTTGCGGTAGGCCTTTCTTTCTTTATTTTTTAGAATTGAACGTATATCCATAGGGAAAAGTTATCATTTATCATAAATTATCTCAAGGGAAATACCCAAACAGGCTATGTCAACTCATGCCTGCCTGTGCGTGTACGCACGCAGACAGGGAGATAGGTGCCTGCCTTGCTGCAGGCAGGTGGGCGGGTATATCCTCGGGAGGACGTCCGCCTCGGCGAGACGACGGGCGGCGGAGAAGGTAAGGGGGGTGGAGGGAGGAGAGGAATTTTTTAAGGTGGGCACAGCCCACCCTTGACTTTAACCCCTCCTTTCTCCATCCTTCGTCGTAAATCTTGCTTGTAAGGTCAGAGGTGTTATCATCGAGCCCGTACATATTTATTGTCAAGGCAAGGCGTCTTCAACTGAAGTACGCCGACCAAAATATCCTTCAGGGTCTATGCGATACCTTCCGCCGGGGACACCCATTGCTCCCGTGCTGCTCCAGCCCGGTTCGCTGCCGGCGTCTATTATCTCGAAATGGAGATGAGGCCCCGTAGACATCCCGGTGTTGCCGGAAGCGCCTATCGTCTCTCCCTTTTTAACAATGCCCCCTGCTCTCACGGACATCCAGTCAAGGTGGGCGTACAGCGTATAGATATGGCGCTTATATTCCCCTGCATCAGGCGCATGGTCGATTACAATTACATTCCCGTATGCCCTTTTCCTCGTCTCGGTCTTGGGATGGTCCGCCGCCCTCACGACAACGCCTCTTTCGCTCGCCCTGACGGACGAACCTTTCGGGGCCGCGTAATCAATCCCATAGTGCGTCCCGCCCCGAGAGCCATAAGGGTCGCTCACCGGATAATTAACCGGTCTCTCGAAATACAGGTCTCCCATCTCTTCCTCCTTATTCATCCACAAGTTCTATTACAAAGAAGGCATTTTCGTAAGTTAAAATATCGTCTGGCGTATTTATCCTTTTGTATCTTTCAAAGGCGAGCCACTTTCCGTCCGGAGAGATTCCGATCAAAGACATGCCATCGTATAGATCATTTGCGTAAAACCTTCCTATAACGCACTCTCTGTTTCGATGATGCGGTGTAACACGGTATATGCAAGTATTGTCATAGTCTCTGTAAAGTATGTCGCCGTCCGGCAGAAGGACATAAGCGTTAACGTATTCATTAAAGGTATGCATAATCTCACAATAGAACTCATTGTCCTCGATCTTGCAGCGGTATAGGAAGTGCTTGCTCCATATCTCTTTGGGGGCCTCGTCGCTTGCGAGGAAATAAATCCCCCCGTTTTTGTCAACGGAAAGAGCAGACAAACTATCTTTAAATTCCGGCTTGACGGCAAAACGCTTTGCCCAGCCTCCTTGGCCGAAGATCTCGACATACAACTTGTTGTATCCGTGGGTTACCACACCTGAAGAGTCCTTGAACCACCGTGCTTCCGCCCAGTTCCAATCCCAATCGTCTTTGGTAAGCCCTTCGTAGATAGACCACAGAGGCTCCCACCTTGGCTCGGGCATCTCTATGGAGGAATTGTGTTTGCCTCCAAGGAAGGCCTTTGTCCCGTCTGGCGAGACGACCTCCCATGCCGGATGTTCTGCGCGCACTACGGCGAACCTCTGCTTTTTACCCGATGCCACGTTAAACCGGTAAAGGTCCGCCACATAACAATCCCACAAGGGGCAGACATCGAGCTCCGGGTCAAACCCGTAATCTTCAGCCGTCATAACCCTGTCCACCTTGTCCAGCCGTGTGGACGCGCGGTCCATGTATACAACCCATTTGCCGTCCGGGGAACAGTTGAAGGGGTAGTTGAGTCTATCGAGGCTCACATTGACCCTTTGCCCTGAGGGCACTTTTATCAGTTCTATGCCAATCTCTTCGTTGTAGACTACGACCATCGCATCGCTTCCGCACCAGAATACAAAATGAACGTCGGAACCAACGTCGGAACCACTGTCAATAGCCTTTGCAACGAGGAACTCTTTTTTATCATGGATTTTGACGGGTGTATGTTGAGCCTGGTTTAAGCTCGCACACCCGTTAAGGGCGGCAAGGGAAAAGAACATACATGATAAAAAGATTCCGAAAAAGAATTTATTGGCATACGAGACTTTCATGCTTTCCCTCAATCCCCCAATGCTCTTGGTTCCTTATGGAATCGATTCCGATTATACCAAGAAAGGGCGGATGCACAAAGCTTATGTAATATCGTGTATTTTTTCTATCCCTGATTTTGTATCTTTTTGCTTTTAAAAGGAAAAACAGAGGAATTATTCTACCCGTATCTCTCCATCTTCACCGACAAGGTGAGGGTGCTCAAACCTACCAAACAGGCTATGTCAACTCATGCCTGCCTGTGCGTGTACGCACGCAGACAGGGAGATAGGCGCCTGCCTTGCTGCAGGCAGGTGGGCGGCTATATCCTCGGGAGGACGTCCGCTCGCCTCTCGGCGAAGCCGAGGGCCTCGGCGAGACGACGGGCGGCGGAGAAGATAAGGGGAGCGGAGTGAGGTGATGTGGGGAAAAATAGTCACTGACCCTATTTTAATTTATGTGTTTTTATTGTTATTTGGTCTCTCCATTTTGAGCCAATCGCTTGAATTCCGGGCGTATAGAGGTGTTCGTTTTGGAGTACTAAAAAAAATACTACGTGAGAGGTACGGAATGAGTATATCTTTTTTTTGCCAGTCTTTGTGCCGAGCTCTTCAGCTTTACAGACGATAAAATCATCTCTCTTATCTCGCGGTAGCCGCTGTGGAAAGTGCTGATACAGCAAAACCGAATGACCTGCCTTGACAGCACGTTCTAATTCATGCCAATAGAGATGTTCTGTAGAAGATGTATGTTGGCGATATGGCGCTGATCGTGCTTCTAATCCGTTATCCGGGTCAAAAAAAATTAATTTATATGGCTTGGCACGTTTGAAAAATTCATCGAAATACTTTTCGCGCTCCTCATTGTTGGCAGTCAAGTAAATGCGCTGGTCTGAATTAGACGGGTCATAATACAAGGCCGACCGAACAATTTGGTGTTCCTCAGCTACTTTGACATCTTTGGGCGCTCCAGCAGTTCTTTCCTTGATAATAACATTTTTTAAAATATCAAAAAGGGCGGGATCATAACTTCGCCATGTCTTTGGATTGTCTACATAACCATTATTATTTCCATGCGTGCCGTTGTCGTTTTCTGTTAGCATCCAGCAGATAGCGGTAGGGACTCTCTCATTATCAGAAAGCAACCTCAGAAGCCCATATTTACGATAATCGTTAACGTCGGCAAAATATTGGTTTTTCATTTCCTCGACAAGGGTGGGCAGAATTTCTCCGACCAAAGACAAAACCCCGGTTTTCATGCCGGGCATTGCCTTCCGGGACGAGTCTGGGACGATACTTTTTTGCTCCCAAAATCGTCCAACTGCTTTATTTTCTTACATAAATCTGGTGGAGGCGGTGGGAGTCGAACCCACGTCATTTTTTAGAAAGTCTTCTAACTATTGAAAGCATTTTTTTTATCCTGCCTTCCATATAAAGCTCTTTTGCCGTTTTTCTCACCAGTTTCTTGTCAATGGGCTCATTCCAGAGATGCGCGCTGTCTATATAATCCTGGTCAGAACCTGCCCGGAGCTTTAATATTATAAGATATTCTGGACGGACGACTTTGAGTCTGACACCCTTCAAAGGGCTCGCCATGGAGGCGGTGGCTATAGCCCTATTTTCCACTTCGCTGTGAGCGACTATAAGGTCTGCCCATGTAGAGCCTGTGGGCATGTCGATAAGATTTTTTATAAGGTCTTTCGGCCTCCCGGCGTGGCGTTTTGCAAGTCTATAGTGTTTGTTGAATCTAAGCCAGTCGACAAATCGATCGATTTTTTCGCTTTCGATGGAAATCAGGAAATCCATATCCCTCGTTGCCCTCGGCTGTAAGAGGGCAAGCGCCCCTGTAAGGGCAAAGTCATTGACGTAATCAAGACGCTTTGCTTCTTTGAGGGCTTTTACGATTTCCCTGAATTCTTTTTCCATGCTTCAGAAGGCCTTCGGCAAACTTCTGCGCAAATTCGGACAACTCTATGGCAAGTCTTATCCTCATCCCGCGCGACATCTTCCGGTACGACTTTTTTTCTCTCTCTTTAAGGACCGAACGTATATCCACAGGCAAACAATATCATTTATTATAAATTATCTCAAGGGGAATGCATCCGGCAGGACGTCCGCCTCGGCGAGACGACGGACGGCGGAGAAGATAAGAGGGGGGGTGAGATTATGTAGGGCAAAAATAGGGCGCTGTCCCTATTTTGTCCTATTCTTCTCCCTCTTCGAGTGGTTCTGGAACGTATACTTTCTTAAGAGGCAATAGACCCTTGTATTTAGAGTCGAAACTCTCATAATGCTGGAAGATAAGAGAAACAAGTTCTTCTCCATCTATCAAACGCAAATTACTTTTGCTTCGGGCAAAATTCTTTGCCGGTGCAGCGAATGTTCCAAGCGTGACCAATAGTCCAAACTCGCTTGTCGAAACCTTGCCGTATAGAGCTGAGACAACCGGATCCCCGATGCTCCCCTCACTACTTTTTACCTGAACTTTGATAATAGGAGGTTCGAAACCCAATTCGTCTTTGTGGGCTATAATATCAATGCCGCCATCGGGGCCTTCGGGAGATATCCGTGCACGATATCCCATTGTTTCTAAGAGATGGGCAATGAATTCAGCGAGTGGATGACCTTTTAATTCCTGTGCCAATCGTTTAAGAATAAAATCGCGAGTGGTTTCTTCAATATCCTCAGCAATAAGAGCAACGGTATCATCTTCTTTGATGGGCAAGGCCGATCTTTTATCCTCTAAAGCAGCACGAAATTCTTCAGCATAATTCTTTACTTGGAATAAACTCATCGCGGAGCCTATTTCATACAGAGCCCCCTGAGAAAAATGAGTGCGAGGGAATGAACGATTCCATTTTACTGGGCGCAAATTAGGATAGCCTGGTTCTTTTGCCGGATTATATTTATAATTACCATCTATGCGTCCGATATGAATTTGACGATCCTGCTTTGAAGGGTAAACTACGATATCTCCTATTTTAATCTCATGCACAAACCGGAAAAGCTGTCCAGCATTGTTAGGAATAGCTCCAGGCTTCTTATCTGGGTAAGCCTCCGCTACTTTAGCTTTGAAGGCCTCCCTATCTGCATTGAGAGCACCTAAATCACCCATTTTTGCCCAGCCTACTGCAATACAATTTTCAATTAGAAAAAGCCTGTCTGCATCTCCGCTCTTGCCTGCATGAATTCCCCAAATTGTCACTTCTTGGTTTGCCATCCACCGCCTCCTTCTATCAATGATCTCTTAACATACACAGCAAACTCACTTTAAAGAACACTTCCGTCATTCTGCTTTTCTGCAGCCGAAAAGTTGGAGTGTCTATGATAGCATAAAGACCCCAATCTTGCCCAAGATTTTTAGGCAAGATAATTTTGGAAGGCTGGACAGGCTCACCCTCCCTTCACCGGATCAGTGGCAGGCGGTGGTTATTATAGAAGAAGGATTAGATGAGGCTTAGGCTGTCCGTGTTTCTCCATCTTCACTGCTAGGGCTTGGGTCCTCGACCTGCCCGACAGGCTCTGGCAACTCATGGAGATAGGCGTGGGAGGGTATATCCTCGGAAGGACGTCCGCCTCGGCGAGACGACGGGCGGCGGAGAAGATAAGAGGGACGGAGTGAGGAGCCTTTAAATGGAAATGGTGGGCGGAGCCCACCCTACCCGGCTGTCCGGGTTAAAGCGGTTATTTGCGTTCCTTCATATTATCATAAATATCAGCAAAATCGACGCTGATGATAACCCCAATATTATCCGACTGCGTACCTATAAAATCAGGGTGTTCATGATTATAAAGTAACTCATGAACCAGATTTGGTTCTATGCCAAGGCTGAGGAGGTAACCTTTCCGATCTTTATTCCAATAATCCCAATCAAAAGTGAAATTAAAAATATCACTCTGCTTATCAAGAATAGGCTTGAGTTTATTGAGTTCTTCGGACGTATAAAATTCTTCGGGTGGAAGATCCCGTTTTTTATTATTACAAATTCGACAGAGTGCAACTAAGTTACCTGTGACCGAATGACCACCTAAAATCATGGGGATGTGGTGATCTATACACAGTGCCGGTGGTTGTCCTATTTCGCTATACGCCTTTTCTTTAATTCCGCATTTGAAACAACGATGGTCGAATAAGGCAAAAAATTTATTTTTATATATATCTTCAATGGCACGAAGTCTAAAACGTTTGAAGAATTCTTGCTTTTCTTTGTTTCGCTGTCGCTTGATGGCATCTACTTCTCGGAGTGCCGGAATATTGATACCGATGCCATAACCACGGCTCCTTCCGTCAGGCATTATACCCCCGCCTGAAATCCGAGCATTGCAGGTAGTTATCAGGAAACGCATTTTTCTTTGGCACATGAGCTTGTGCAGCCGTTCTGATTCGTAGAGGCTGTCTGATAGGGTCATGCCATTAACCAACAGGGAGAAGTTGTTACCACCGGCATCGGGAACCAGAGCAGCTATACAGGTGGCCTCGACCCATTTCTCATTGTATGGCGCGAGAAGTTTTTGTAGTCGGTCATAAGGTTCGCGGTCTGCGGCATACCACTTCTTGTGTTTGTATCCCTCCCATGGTTTCTGGATCGAAAAGCCTCCATATTCCGGGAATACATCAGAACCGGGCCAATGAAATGGCTCATAGGTGAGGTTTAGCCGAGAAACTGTTTCATTTGGAAGGACAAGACGTAGTTGTTCTGAGTGAGGCATATATTGTTCCTCGCGTAACCCAACCAATCGACAAAAGCCCGGTTTTTATGCCGGGCCTTTTCTTCTG
>Ga0209642_10003225_pt1 | contig 10563 bp, 7 predicted proteins | sample RifCSP19_2_FD_184025 | JGI IMG/M metagenome (GOLD analysis project Ga0209642, IMG submission 184025) | Soil microbial communities from Rifle, Colorado - Rifle CSP2_sed 19_2 (SPAdes) (version 2) | ecosystem: Environmental > Terrestrial > Deep subsurface > Rock core/Sediment | place: Rifle... | reverse complement strand
CAATTCATTCTGCCAATGGTGCGCGAGGAAGTTCTACAAGCGATATTCAAGTAATTGCTATCGCTCAATAGATACCCTTTGCATCTATAACTGGAATAAAATTCAGGAGAGCGGGAATTTAGCTTGGCTAATTCGATCGGAGAATATCCATATCGAGAAAAAGAAAGTCGGAAAGATTCGCTCGATGGCTTTGGGGATATTATGGCGTAAAATTTTGGATGAGTTTATTGAAAGGTTCGGGTTTTCTGATAGCTTTTTGGAGATACATAACAAAGAAATTGAAATTGGTCGAATGAAAGTGGACAGGTTGGTTAACAATGATAAATCGCTTAACGCTTTTATAAAAATAGCAGAGGAGCAACTCGCATCATTGATGAAATCAGAGAAAGGTTCAGACTTTGGGCAAATGAAATCTATAATTCAAAAAGGACTTGGCTTTACAATTAATCCAATGACTTACACGGTTGGTGAATTTTACGCTGATATAAAGCTTTTAGAGCAACAGGCGAAACAAAATAAAGCTCAACAAAATGGCTGAACAGGCGATAAAACATAGCGACATATTTGAGGAAGGTGTCTTTACCGGAACGATTGAGCAAGGAAAGCAACTGCTCGAAGTGTTTAATGGTTTGGAAAAAGGAATAAAATCCCTTGCGGTTGAATCAACAAAATACTTTGCCATCTCGATCAAGACGCTTGCTGATTTGGAAAAGCGAAAGGAAGCACTTGACACAATAGTAAGACTTGAAAAGGCAAACACAGAAGTAATAAAGCAGAAATCTATAGTTGAATCTGCACTTCAAAAACTCGAACAGGAAAAACTAAAGACAGAGCAGCAAGTTGAAAAACTCGAGCAGCAGAGAGCAAAGACCGATGCAGCAAATTTATCCTTACAACAGAAACTCGTAAAGGAATCAGAAAAGGCGAACAAGGAAAGGCAGAACTCAATTAAGAATGAGAAGGCATTAGCTTCCACCTATCAGCAAAACGTAGCTGCACTTAAAAAAGTTTCTGATAGATATAAAGAGCTTGTATCACGCGGGCGCGAAGGAACAGCCACAGGGAAATTACTTAAACAAGAATTTGACCGTCTGGATGGGTCGGTGAGAAAAGCGGAGCAGTCAGTAGGGCAGTTCAATAGGAGCGTAGGAAATTATAAGGATGCAATAAAAGGGGCAATACAAAATACAGGACTTGCCAATACTCAACTCGGTCAATTAATTGGAACTCTTGGAGAGCTGAAAAAGAAGTTCGATGAAAGCAGTAAGTCAGGAGGAAGTTTTTCCGATAAATTAAAAATCGGAGTTGCAGGGGGAATCGGAATTGCAATAGGTGCGCTAACAGCTTTAGCAAGTGTTAATTCAGCAGTCGCGCAAGGTTTTGAAAAAGCATTTGCAGCCTCTGTTGGATTTCTTACAGGAGGTGTTTCGGGTGCGAAAGCAGCTATTGATTTTAAAAATGCTTTATTTGAATCATACAAAACATTGATACTTTTTGGATTACAACTTCAAAAGGTTACGCTGGATGAGGGGGACTTTCTTGATATATCAAATGATACCACAATCGGATTCAAAGAAAGAAATGCAGCACTTCAAGAATCTATCCGGTTAAGTAAGGAGAGGGCAAGAATTTCTTTAGACATTGCGAAAGTTGAATTAGATGTTATCAATAAACAGGTGGCAGCAGCGAATACTGGAATCGGTAAAGCCGACCCTGAATTATTGAAGAAACAAGCCGATGCACAAATGAAAGTTACTGAGGCGTTAGATGTTCAATCCGATTTACTCCGAGAAAACGCTCAACTGGAAAGAAAGTTAGCAGAGGAGAGAACATTTGCAGCCATTGATTTACTTTTGAAGTCAAAGCAAAGCGCGAACGCGCGCAAGGTCATACTTGAAAAGGAATTAGCTGACGAGGGTGTACAGCTGGAACGAAGAAAGAAAGCCGCTCTTGAATTGGCGCAGGTAAATACACAAACTACTAATGAAGAAATAAGAATATTCAAAGAGGGATTCAAAGTAAAATTCGATTCAAATAAATTAGTTAATGAAACGGATGCTATCAAATTAAAGCAGCAGATAGAATCTATTCAGTTCTTGGATGAAAATAATAAGATGGTTGGAATTGGTGCGGATAAACAAGCGGAACTTGCTAAAATTGTAGCTAAATACCAAAAGGAAAATTTAGAATATCTCGACACGAAAAAGAAATTACAAGAGGAAGAAATAAAAAGGACTCAAAAAATTGCTCAGATAACTTCCGAAATATCCATCATGCAGCAGGCAGATGAGGTGAAAACATTGGAGGATGCTTATGCTAAACTTGACGAAGCGATAGACAAGAACTTTGAAAAACTACTTAACAGTCCTTTTAGTGGGAAATTACAAAAGCAAAGACAATTACAATTATCTATACAAAAGCAACAATCGCAAGATTTATTTGATGAACAGGTAAAACTTTTAACACAGCAGGCGGACTTAGACAAAAAGAATATTGAGAATACTGTTAAGGACGAAAAAATAAAGGCAGCCGAAATATTAAAGATCAATGAAAAGTTGAAAATTGATTTAGCGAATTTATCGGGGAATCAACTTGCAATAGACACTGCAAATAATGATAAACAAATTGAAGCGGAAAAGAAACTTGCAAGAGAACGGTTGTCTATTGCTCTTGACACAACGCAGCAGATCACCTCCGGCATCGCAGACGGTCTCCAAAAACGCTCCGAACTTCAACAGCAAGCTGATCAGCGCGATATTGACATGAAGAATCGGATGCTCGATGTCCAGACAGCTTTGGCGGCTGCCGGAAAGGAAAACGTACTGGCTGAAACAATGGCAGCCACTGCCAAAGCGGAGGAGAAGAAGATACAGGATGCGAAGAAAGCAGCCAAGCAACAGGAAGCCCTTGCGATCATAGACACGTTCACATCCGCACTACAAACCGCTTTAAAAGACGATAAGAAGCCATTTATGCAGGCGTTCGGTGAGGCATTAGCAGCATCGGGCATGGTTTCGGCTGTGTTCTCAAAGATGTTTGCTGGTTTCTACGAAGGAACCACTGACACAGGAACAACGGATAGCCCACTGGACGCGAAAGGCGGGCGGGTGGCAGTTCTTCACGATAACGAGCGGGTCGTCCCAAAACGATTAAATGACCAGTTAGACGGCATAAGCAATGACGAATTGGTAAGGCGGGCGGTGTCCCCTGACCTGAATAGCACTTTCTTTCCGAAGATAGCTGAAGTTCCGGTACATTCATACGTTGATTATCAGGTACGGGAGATGACCAAGGAAATCAAGGCATTGCGTAATGACATGGCATCTCGTCCTGTGCAGTCTAATAGGCTGGAAAGACTTGGTGAATGGACGGAGCAGATTCAGGAAAAGAATGTTTCAACTATAATTCACCATAAAAAATCTTCTTCGCGCCCTTCGCTTAGACTTAACGGATGATTGTAAAATACAAACTTTTAGGGAACTACGTTAATCCGGTGAATAGTCGGGAAATATCTCTTGAAATTTCTCACGATCAGGAGTCTATTATTAATCAGCCGAAGCCTCATGTAGGAATTAATAATCTTTATTTGGCCAGAGAAGATATTCAGACGATAATGAATTACATCGCTACTTCTCCCGGATGTTTGACGGAGGGGTTGCCATTTGATATTGAAATAAAAGAGCGTGGAGTAACCGAAACGATAAATATGTACTTGAATCTCATGGAAGGATTCAAACGCAGCAATGACGGAATAGAGGCATCTGTTAAAATGTTACAATCCCTTGACTGGTTGGATGACCGGATTGATGGATTTACTTTTGAGAGTATGTATAATGAAACTCCGGTAGCTTTTACGATAGACGGAATTGCTTACAGTTCATATCAGGACTTTTTTGACAAACGATGTATTTATATTCCGTATGTACTTTCGACAATACCGAACAGGCAGGATGCTTTTATGACATTGTTTTCCATGAGTTATATTATCATTCAGCTTTCACAAGGGATAAAGCAATTTATTCAGTGGTGCACTCCAGTGGCTGGCGTAATGCCATCGGTGGGTATCGCTCAGGTCGTTTTAGAGATAGTGTTTTTTGTTTTCATGCTTATTGCTTTGGTTGCCTTAATAAATCATTTGTTTAATTGTTTAGTTCAACCAATAAAATATCACGGAGCGATGTTGCTCATTGATATGTTAAAAATAGTTTCGCATAAACTGGGACTTGATTTTAATTCTTCGATTTGGAATGTCGCTCCTTATAATCAAATAGCCTATCTTCCTGAAAAGTTTAATCCGCAAATAGAAGTTAGCCCTACTGGTAATTCTATTTTCGGAATATCATTTGCCGGATTCGCAAAGACAGGATTTACCAGTCCGGGGTATGCAACAGGTGCGCCACATGATTCTACCGATACCACTATACAAAAGGGATATATGAATGGTGTTGGTGGAGATGTATTCCGATTGGTTAAGAAGTTTTGTAATGGGAAAATAATTATCCCAGATCAGACAAATGATTTAGTATTAGAGCGTAGAGATTATTACCCAGCAGGAACCCCTTATCAGTTGCCAGATATTCGCCAAGACTGGAACGGGTACAATACGGATGAATTAACAGCGAATATATTAATACGATTTGCTGAAGATTTGAACGACAAGAACTGTATTGACAAATATATAGGTACAATTTTACAGGCTACACATTCGCAAATCATTACTACAAATCAGTTGCTCGTTATGCTGAAAGGTCTTCGGGAAATACAGATCATGGCAGCGCGGGGAATAAGAAAAGACACGACAAGTTTCATAGAAGACATTTATACCGCTTTGATTCCAGCTTTTAATGCGATTCATAATGCTGGAATTGCTGTTATAAATGTTGCTATAATAGTAATGAACGCATTGATACTGGTTATAAATATCCTTATTGTTATTTTCAATATATTAATGAACTTAATAGTTGCCATAGTACAGATAGTGGCTGCCATAGTGAACGCCATCAATGCAATCGTTTCTATCGTTGGGGGGAATGGGATAGGGAACAATTTAATAAATCCCCCGGCTTGGGTGCCATTGTTGCAAAATACAATCCCGTTTATTGCCCCTATGCCTTACTCCCCCATATCGTCAGCATATACCTCCCGTGTAGGTGCATTGCTTTTAGAAAACGACATGGTAAGCACTCCGAAACTTTTACTGGTAGATACTACCCGTCCTGAATTCATTGCATCGGGCGGGTATGCTGGAGGACAAAAAAGAATTGCATACTTACAAACCGCAAATCAAACTGTAATAAACGCACAATGGTTGTGGGATTATTTTTATTCTATTGATGCTTTTGTCGGAAGCCCTAATAATCGATTCACTGAAATTTCTCCTGCATTAAATAAGGATTCTGAAAAGAATCCATTCATCCTTTCACTTGCTGATTTCAAAAACCTTGTAAGCAATCCAAAATTAAAAGATAACTTTGCCGAGGAGATAATTGCCGACACGATTCAATGGAGAATAGGCGATGAATCGGGAAGGGCAGAAATTGAATTTAGGAAAGCGGGATGGTTGAAAAATCCGCAAAGTAATAACGGAGCAATTCGCGCACAGGAAGTAAACATAAACTTGCAAATTAAAATATCTTTACCCAATGGACAATAGCCCAAAAACGGCAGCGGAAGAAATGGCTCAATCAATTATCATGATGGAGAAGTCTTTTTATAAAATAAAATCAGAATATGAATCCAAACTCACCCCCGAACAAAAAATAGAATACGAAAAAATAAGTGAAGAAAAGGGCGTTAGTAAAGCTATTGATGAATTGAAATCTAAAATGGAGCAGTTGAAAAATATAAGTAATGGCAGTCACCAAGCTATATAATAAGATCACTTTACGCGAACATCCAGACCTTTCTCCGGTTGCTGACCCTTCATTTGAAAAGGGTCATTCGTTTATATTCCCCGGCGATGAGATTGTAATGTGTACTAAGATTAACGCTCCTACTGACATAGGGGGGGCATTTGCCGGAGTAACATTACAATCTGTTAAGATGTCGGTCATTGCAAAGAAGCCGAATATTTACAGCGAAGAGTATAGCGAAGAGTATGCAGCGACACGAAGCTTTGAATTAGATTCAGTTATTGTTCCGCTCAACGCGACAAACTCACCATCCGTACCTTGGGGCGGGGACGGTTACGCCCCGAACATAAATTTCACTCAGGATAGGAACTGGGCTTTACCGATCGGGGATTTCCGCAGACAAATAAAAGCGTTCACAGAACACGTTGCCTCAACTTCGGATTGGACTTGGAACTTTTGGTTTCCATTTATTTTCAATGAAAGATACTGGCTGGCTTTGGCACAAGCTGACAATGACTTTTACGACCCACTTGAGCCTCAGAATGGTAAAAATGACAAATGGTTACGATATCATGACATTTCAGCTTTGCCTTTTGGCTGGAAAATATTTTACAAGTTTGAACTATTTTATACAGACATAAACGGACAGCAAAGCATAAAATCGGAATGGAACTTAAGCAACGAACAGACAGGCATACAGGATTATGAGAGCAATCCTGATTATGCTTTACGCTCAATTAAAACCTGTCCTGTCGGTGGAACACCTTCAAATACTCCTGCTTATATTTTCGGAGGACAGAACACTTCAGTATTCGGTTACTTCACTAAGCAGTCAGCATGGGATGTGGGAGAGGATGCCACGCTTACCGGAGTTCTCAGGCTTCGACCTTTTGAGGGAGGGGATAGATTAGGAAGTAGGGGCAGTTCTAAATATGCAGCAACCGCAGATGTTGTATGGGTCGCAAACGAACAATTACTTTCAACCTCAGATGGAGATATAGTTATTTCAACCGACTTTGGCGATGACATTGCAATAGATGACAATGGTATTCCTGTCACGATTACCGTAACCGGATTAGATATTGTCGTTCAGGGGGAAATTGACTATCAGAAATTAGCCGTGATATTCCCAGGTGTGACTAACTTCACTTTGTATTGCAGACTTTATAACGGCACAAAATTAATTGACCCATGAGTTTATCAATTACAGGAAATCAATTTGTTGACAATGGAGATACGAGAACGTATGTCGTTTCCGGTATTGGTGTTGGATTTACTTTTCTTGCCACCGCTCAACCTAATGGATGGACGCAAAACACTATTGGAGCAATCGTTGCAGGAGTTCAAAGTATTTCTTTTAATGTCGGCATTGGAAGCGGAACCCTAATAATAGGATATACTGATGGAGTAACCAATGACATTGTTTATTACGATGTTTATTCAGGCGCTACCCGCATGGGAGAAGAAATAAAACAAGACGGAGTTATTTTTGTGCCTCCGGTTATTCCTACTCCTCCGATATTCTGTGATATTTGCGATTCCGCTTTCCCTTTAAATGTATTTGCCGACCCTGACGATCCAACAAATTTTAATAATAACGACAAAACAGAATTTTATCTTGTCGGCAATGCAGGGATAAGCGCGATTACACTAACGCTGCAAAAATATAGCAATGGATGGAATGATATTGAAACGATTATTGATAATACTTTCGGCAGCTTCTTTCCGTTAGGGAAACATCCCGACTTTTCAGGAAATAATTTTGTTGACGACTTCAATAAGAAATACACTGGAATGTTTTTAGAATGGTATAAAGTTTATGCAGTTCATGGAATAGGCAGATACAGAATGAAAGTAACACAAACGGATATATTTTCCGTGGTAACTGATTCCTATTCCAAAGCAGAATATTGTTTGAAGAAATGGAACTGCCATGCAACTGAAGGAACTATTAAAATCGAAACATTAAATCAGGGGCTTCGCGGGACATTAGATAATAATACTATTCAAATTGATTATTCCACAGGATGGAAAGGTGAGATTCGTTTAAGAGGGATGTTTGAACAACTCGACCCAGCATATAACCGTGAATATAATCAATACGGAGATGCCTCTTACAATTCATTCAAGCCGATCATTGACGAACAAATCCCGAAATATAAATCGGACATAAAACCCGTCCCCGGATGGATTGACTGGTATTTATCAACCAATGTTTTACAGGCAGATCAAATATTGATAACAGATTATAATTCAAAAGGGAGACATTCATTAGTTCGCGTTCCTGTTAAAGACGGAGAGATCACAATAATACCAGAGACGAAAAAGTACCCTTATCCTTTGGCAGCGATTGAATTGAAATTATCCTTTGGTCAAAACTCGCTCCGAAAGCGCAATTCATAATTTTTATATCTTTGTACCATGGCAGCAAAATCTAACGCACAATTAACCACGGATATTATATCGGTAATTACCGGGCAGACGACACCGGAAAGCATTACTCCCATAACGCACGGAGCGCTGGAAAAGGATATTGTTGATAGTTTTTGGAATAAGGTTGATGATCCACTCAATCGTACTCAGGTTTTTGCGGATGCAACGGCCAGAGGTTTAGCGGTTCCTGATTTCATCGGACAAAAGGGAACGCAATTAGATACTAATACTGATTATATTTCTTCGGGACTTGTGGCGGGTAATTGGAGATTGTCAGCAAACACACAAATACAATCTGATACTTATGGAGTTGCATCGGGAATAGATACCTATGCGATTACATTAACGCCTGCACTTGCCGCCTATGCTGCCGGAAATTCATTTAGGGTTTTATTCACAAATGCTAATACGGGAGCCGCATCATTACAGGTTAACGGATTAGCGGCAAAAGCAATAAAGAAAAATGGAATAATAGCTTTAGTTGCAGGGGACATACAAGCCGGAACTATCTATACATTAACTTTTGATGGAACTAATTTTCAAATCGATAATTCAGGATATGCAGCTTCTTCTTTTTACAAAAAATACATTGCTGTATTAACACAAGTAGCAACAGGCGCGCCAATAGCATCAATACTGGAGAATACTATTGGTGCAATAGTATTCTCGAGAACAGGCGCTGGAAGTTATAGGGCAACTCTATCGGGCGCATTTGTATTGGGAAAAACCTTTGCCTATGGAATTTCAACTCCATCGAATGTCGGATTTTCAATTGAACATAATTCAATTAATCTTATTTCTTTTACTACCTCAACATTCGGGGGAGTTCTTTCGGATGATTGTTTAACGAACAACGCTTTTGAAATTAGAATTTATCCATAAATAACATGAGTGTAAAAGTAAACGCATTACCAGTAGAGGCTGCTCCCGCACTAACTGATAGCACGATTAACGATAGCGCAAATATTGTAACTAAGCGCACGACATGGCAGAAGATATTTGATTTATTTGTAGCGAGTGGAATTGTAAGCGGGACATACGTTTCAGGCATTGCAGCAGCCGGAGCAAATCAGGCAGCAGCAACAGCAATTTCTGCAACATTCAATAGGATAGATACAGTTGCGGCTGGAACAGGCGTAAAAAATTCAGCGGCTTCAGTTGCCGGAGAAACACGTACGGTTCAAAACAACGGAGCAAATGATTTACTTTGGTATCCATTCGGGGTGGAACAATTTTATTTGATAGATGGAAGTGGTTTACAGGGTGCAAGTGTGCCTATAACTATCGCTTCCGGAAATTCAGCGAAATTTATTTGTTATAACGCAGGGCAGTTAACTATACAAGGATAAACATGAAAAAACTATTAACACTACTCGGATTAATTCCGATTTTAATTTTCGGACAAACGCCAACAATGCGACAGGTAGCAAGTGCAGGAACTGCTATAACAAAATTACCTTCGGCATCAACTGCTACAATTGCTGCTACTGATACAATGATGGTATTTAAAGGCGGTGTTTGGGTGAAAGCGAAAATAGGAGTAATATCTCCTACGTTGGTTGCAGGAACAGGTATCTCTATTTCAACAAATACGATCACCAACACTGCTCCAAACCAAACCGTAACCCTCACAGGAGCTGGAACTACAACTGTTTCAGGAACATACCCAACCTATACTGTTACAGGGGCGGCCTCGGGTCTAACAGTCGGCACCACCGCCATAGCCAATGGAACAGTCGGAGCGTTACTCTTTGAAGGAGCTGGGAATGTATTACAGGAAGACGCTACGCAGTTGTTTTGGGATAATACGAATAACAGGTTAGGGATAGGTAACGCGGCTCCTGGATATAACTTAGAGGTTACGGGAACAGCAAGAGTATCCAGTAGTTTAGGGGTGAATGGATTTGATGCCAATTATTCTTTTGGTATGATAGGAAAGACAACTGGTTTGTTAACGTTTTATAATTCAAGTTTTCAAGAGGTATTTAATTGGGCAGATAATGGCTTAGTAAATACAAATAATACGTATTGGGGTTTTGGCGCATCTGGTGAGGCTTCGACTAATACTCGCTTGAAGTTACGAAATGTATCAGACTTAGCAACTACTTATGTATTGCAGGTTGTTAATGCTGCTGCAACACATACAACTTTACGTATGGATGGGTTGGGGAATCTGGCAGTGGGTACAGCGATTGACCCATCCGCCCGCCTCCACGTAAAAGGCTCAACGTCTGATGCTTCGGCAAGCGGGCTATTGGTTGAAAATGTTACGGGTAGA
>Ga0209642_10003222_pt1 | contig 10568 bp, 8 predicted proteins | sample RifCSP19_2_FD_184025 | JGI IMG/M metagenome (GOLD analysis project Ga0209642, IMG submission 184025) | Soil microbial communities from Rifle, Colorado - Rifle CSP2_sed 19_2 (SPAdes) (version 2) | ecosystem: Environmental > Terrestrial > Deep subsurface > Rock core/Sediment | place: Rifle... | reverse complement strand
CCCGCAATCTTTAAGCGGGAATCCAGAGTCCTTATATTTTCTCCAGTATCACAAAAGGCGATGGATGCCCGATAGAAACATTCGGGCATGACATTCATTTATTTTGAGTAAAATTTTATAAAGCGTATGTTGCTATTATTATGAGACCTTTAATAACTTACTCACTTATTATGCGAAAAAACCGTCTTTTATCTTAAAAACCCCAGCGCAAACCTGAAACCTTTAATATATCGTATAAGGTCAACAATACCATTTACCTTTTTAAGTTTATTAAGTATATATCCAGGCCTGAAGTAAAAACGTCTCATCGCCTCCTTTTCCAGCGCCAGCAGTTCATCTCTGCTTTTATATCCGCTCGGCAGAAAGACCGCACTCCAGCCGTGGTATTCAGAAAAATCTGTTTTCAGATTTCCATAATTCTTAGCCTGATGCCACAGACTCGTCCCCGGATACGGCGTGGTAAGGGAAAACTGGGCATAATCAGGGTCAAGCTCTATTGCAAAATCTATAGTCTTTCTCGCAAGCTCAGGGGTTTCTCCGGGGAGGCCGAGCATAAACGACGCCCTTATTTCTATGCCGGCCTCCTTTGTCCATTGATTGACCTGCCTTATCCTGTCAAGGGTTGTCCCTTTATCCACCATATCGAGCAGCCTCTGGTCGCCTGATTCATACCCGTAAAAGATATTAAAGCAGCCTGCCTTTTTCATCTTAAAAAGGAGCTCTTCCGTTATAGTATTGACATGGCCATAGCATGTCCATGTAATATCAATCCCCTCTGATGTGAGCCTGTCGCAGAATTCCATCATCCAGTCCTTCCTTATGGTCATGGTGTCGTCCCAGAAGGATATCTCTCTTGCGCCGTATCTTTCCATCAGATGTTTTATCTCAGCTATAACCCTTGCAGGGCTCATCTGACGCACCTTTTTGCCGAAAACAGCGCTTGCGGAGCAGAAACTGCACGGATACGGGCAGCCGCGCGTGGAAATCATATGCGCGACAGGCAGCCGCTTATACTGATTGGGGAGCGGGATATATTTATCCATTGGCAAAAGCTCACGGGCAGAAAACGGCAGGCTGTCTAAATCCGCTATATGGCTCCTTACAGGGGTTTTTATTATACTGTCGCCGGTTTTAAATATCAGGCCGTTTATATTCTTTAATAAAGGGCTGCCTAAAAGCCTCTGTCTTTCATATCCGGTGTCTTTGAATATATTCATCAACTCAAGGCAGGTTACCTCGCCTTCACCATACACAAGCAGGTCGAAACATTCATCATGCGCCTTAAATATCTCTTCAGCCATTATAGTGGCATGCTGGCCGCCAAGTATGATAAGAATCTCAGGGAAACGCTCCCTTATCACATTAACCAAGGAGGCTGCCCTGTGAAACATGGATGTAAGAGCTGAAAGCCCCACTGCCCGCGGCCTGTGAAGTGCTATATACCTGCAAATATCCTCCTCAGTCATATCCAGCGCCAAGGCATCAATCAGGCCTACATCATAACCGCTTTTTCTCAGATATGCGGCAATGCCGGCGATCCCCAGAGGCGGCAAATGCCCGCCGCTGCTGCCTATCTTCCTGTTGCCGTATCTCTCCTTAACAGAGAGGGGTGGGTATATTAAGAGTATGTCCATTGTCTATCCTGCTTTTTTGCGTAAACAATCATCTGTCCTGTTGGTATTGTTATGCCAGCGCTTAGAATGCCCAATCTTTTAAATATAGCCTCAAGAACCCTTACAACTCTATTTGAACGAGGGAAATAATATCCAAGCCTTTCCAGGATAAAATGCAGTGGTTTTTTAAGCCTTTCGCCAACAATAAATAGTATCTTAAAACCTTCTCTCTCAAACATCCTCTTAATTGTCTCGTTTGTAAAGTAATACAGATGTTCTTTTGGCTTATACTGGAATCTCCTGCCGCCTATAAGCCCTCCTGCACCAGGGGTAGAGAGAACAAAAAGACCATCATCCTTCAATATCCGGCTTATTTTTCTGATTGCCGCAACGGGGTTCGGAAGGTGTTCTATAGTTCCGAGGCAGGTTATCACATCAAAGAAATTATTTTCAAAACCAGCGTCAGTTATATCGCCTGCAAAGACATTTAGCCCTTTTTCCCTTGCTTTATTTACAGCGTATGGAGACACCTCTGTGCCGTAAACATCCCACCCCTGCGCCTTCGCTTCTTCCAAAAGAAAACCCACAGCACATCCTACATCCAGAAGCCTTCCCCCTTCTTTAAAACTCTCTATTGAATCAAGGAGTTTTTTAAAATTTGCAATATGATATCGTCTGTCAGCCTCATAATCCCGATAGCCTATTGAATCATTTTTAGATATCCTATAATAGCCTTCTGAGTATAATTTCTGTAAATACTCTTTTTTAGGCCGAGGGTTAACAAACATCAATCCGCAGGAGTTGCATTTCACAATCCTTAATCCATCCTTAATAAACAGCAGTTTTTCGTCAGCGCTACCGCAGAGATTACAATTAACTGTTTCAACTATCACATCAGCCGCCATATTTGCCAAGCAATACCTCTTTCTCATCCATGATTCTTTAGACTCTCATGGAAAGGTCTTTTCAATTCTTGTTTCGGATTATTGAATTTACCCCGAAAATCCCCCTTTGTGAGCTAACCACTCATGCAGGTTTCACCTGATATCGTTCGCAAAAGTTAGGGGGCAAACTTCTTTGTGCATAGGAGTCTTATAGTATAAAGCACCTTTTTATCTCTATTTTTTATCGCTGTCAGAAATAAAATCAACTTGCTAAATGTTCTTTTAAATGGGATAAGGACGATAAATTTCGAAAGAAAATTATAAAGAGGATCATAATGAATAAAACTGCGCAGCCTAAAACGCAACTCATAATTTGCGTAGAAATCAATTTTTCCGCCAGAAATTGAACCGGTATCATGAGCATAACCAACAAAACCATTTTCGATATTCTTAATATCATTATCAGTTAAAATTTTATGGTTCAGCGCCACATTGATAATATCAGTCTTTGGATAATAGGTAAGCCAAAAAGTCCATATATTGTCAGCTTTAATTCTATTGTACAACTTCAGGCTTTCTTTTAAGTCGTCTTCATTTTCTGTGGGGGATCCAAATATATTATCCACTGAAACCTGGATTCCAACTGCTTTAAGTTGTGCAATGGACTCAATGATTTGCTCATTTGTTCCGGGCCGGTGAAATATTTGCTTTCTGAGTCTCTCCGAACCGCTTTGAATGCCCATTCCAACAAGATAACATCCACCCTCCTTTAACAAAAGCGCTTTCTCTCTTGTAATATGAGAAGGATGAACACAACAATAAAAGGGAAGGCCTATCTTGCTCCGATATATACCAACAAAATCTTCCAGCCATTCCTGATCTTGAGTAAAGACATCATCGGCAAAAATAACCAATCTTGATATCCCCCTTTTTTTAACCATCATCAATTCATCTATCACATTCTCAGGTGAACGGCGACGCAGATGGTGTCGATTCCCTTGATATAAGTTATGTACCATACTGTTGCCACAGTAGGTGCACTTAAAGAGGCAACCGCGGGAAGTGATGGCAAAATATTTCCTTTCCAGCAAAGGAATTTTTTCGTAGAAAAGCATTTTGTCGGGAAAAGGAAAGGTGTCAAGATCGTTAATATAAGGTCGGGGCATATTGATTTGAATTCTGTCTTCATACTTAAAACATATATTCGGAGTATTTAGAAGTTCCTTCTGGTTTGCCCCACTTTCCAAATGCTCAATTAAATCCAGAAAAGCAAATTCAGCTTCGCCAATAATTGCATAATCAACAAAATTCTTGGTCAACACTACTTCCGGAACCGCAGTCGTATGAACTCCCCCAAAAACGATCGGAATTTTGTAAACCTCTTTGATTTTTTGCGCAAGGTTTAAACACCATTGGTAATTTCCAGTAAATGATGAAAAACCAATCAGGTCTGGATTTAGTTCGCCAATCTTTTTCAATATCTTTTTATCGATTGAGAAAATACTGGACGCAAATTTGTTGTTTACGATGTAATCTCCGGAAAAAATCGCTGGATCAAACAAAAGAGAAACCTTATGACCTTTGGACTTAAGAAAACTTGAAAGATACTCTATTCCAATATTTTCTGCGCCGTTATAAATGAAAGTAATATGCATAAAATCCGTCCATAACCAGTCTCTTAAATTCATACAAACTTCTAACACCCAAAAGCCTTTTGGCTATATATGACGGTCTGCCGTAAAAACGTCTCACAGCATAGCTTTTAAGTTCTATTATATCATCCCCTGTAAGCGCCTCATTACCCATAACAGCATAGGTGCCTGACTGATCCATCCGGATATTTCCCTCTGCTATCCACCCGGAATTAATGGCATACTGCCGTATCTGTGTCCCTGCCCGCGGTATAAGGGTGTTAAATGACACAAAATCAGAATCAAGCCTGACAGCAAACTCAACAGTTTTCACAATATCCTCTCTATCCTCTCCCGGCAACCCAAGAATATATGTTGCCAGAGTCCTTACACCATACTCTCTACACAATCTGAATGTCTCTTCTACCTGTCTCAATGTATATCCCTTGCCCATACTTTTAAGCGATTTTTCGCTGGCTGTCTCAACGCCAAAAAGGATGGTATGGCAGCCTGCGCCTTTCATTAACTTGAGCAATTCTTCATTTATTACATCCACCCTTGACCAGCACACCCATCCAAAATTAAAATTTTCTTTAGCCATTCTCACGCAGAATTCCCTTCCCCTTGTACGGCCCACACCGAATGTCTGGTCATTAAAGTATATCTCCCTGCACCCGAGGTTTTTAAGATAGCGCAGTTCTGACATCACATTCTCAACAGACCTAAACTTGTATCCAAGAGATGCAATAACACAGAACGAGCATTTATATGGACAGCCATAATCAGTTAGAACAGTGGCAAATGGCCTGCGCCTCACAAAAGGATAATTATAATTATTCATAAACAATTCATGCCGCGGCAGAGGTATCTCATACTCTTTTTCCACTGTGCGCGGAGAGGTTTTAATTTTAATTTCGCCATCTTTCCTGTAAATCATGTTCTTTATTTTATCTTCCTCACCGCTCAAATATGCTATTGCATCGGCATTGGTAAAATCCATGAGTATAGCGTCAAGAAAGGGATAGTTTTTAAGTATTATTTCGCCATCCTCCAAAAACAGGTCTCCTGTTACAATTATTGGGATATCATATCTTCTTTTAATATTTTCAAGGAAGGGGGCGTCTTCATGATAGGATACTGCGCCGGCAAGGACAATAATGGCCTTCGGGCTGATATTTCCTATCTCAGTCATACATAATCCTGCATCCATGCCGAGGGCCATTGCATCCAGAACCGCAACATCATATTTTTCTGCAATTATGCCGCTCAGCACAACAAGGTCTGTAGGCGGATAGATATAACTCCCTTTTGAAACCTTACTGCAGTAATAATCCCTTATATACGGCAGCTTCCCTGGCGGGTTTAACAATAAAACTTTTTCTCTCATGCTGTGCCTGTTTTAATTAAGCCGTCTTTTTTCATCTTCCTGAGCCTCAGCACCATTACCATTGTCTCCAAAAGCGTTATCCAGTCAAGCTTTGTCTTACCCTGCCTTCTGTCCTCAAAGACTATCGGCACTTCCTTGATGTTAAAACCATTCAATGTGATTTTATAAAGCAGTTCAAGGACAATGGAAGGCCCTCCTGATGCCATATCATCAAGGTCTATCTTTTCCAGCGCCTCTCTTCTGAAACACCTGAAGCCTGATGACACATCCTTTATCTTCACGCCTAAGAGCATCCTTACATACATGCCTGCCAATTTTGTGATAAGCCTTCTCAGGAAACCCCTGTCCTTGTCCTTTCCCCCATCAATAAAACGTGAACCGATTGCCACATCGTATTTCTCCATCGCCTTCAGGATTTCAGGGATATACTTAGGGTTATGCGAAAAATCCGCATCCATCTCAATAATATAATCAGCCCCTTTTTCAAGGGCATATCTCAATCCATCTATACCTGCTGTACCCCTTCCCCTTCTTTTTTTTCTGTGAAGAAGGTGCACCCTTTTCTCTTTTTCAGATAAGTCTTGAACAATCTCCCATGTGCCGTCAGGCGAATTATCATCTACAACAAGGGCCTCTATATCCTTGTCTAACTCAAGTATTTGCTTGAGCAGCGGAGAGATGTTGTCTTTCTCGTTATATGTAGGAATCATTACTATTGTCTTCATCTGAAAATACCTCGTTTATTAAGATTGTCATTCCCGCAGGGTTTTAGCGGGAATCCAGTATTAAAAAAATGGATGCCCGATAGAAACATTCTGGCATGACAACTGTTAAATTACCGGGTTATTTTCATAGCCCTTTGCGGGTTAACGGCTCATGTGGGTTTAATTTTTTATAAAAAAACACAAATATACCAAAACTTAATAATGATATTATAGTTGCTAATGTTATATAAAGGCCTATTTTGAATGTCCAAGGGTCATAGATAAATTCAACCATATGTTTCCCTGCTAATAGAGGAACTGCCCTAAATGCGAAATTTGCCTTTAATATCTTTTTCTCCTGCCCATCAACAAATGCCTTCCAGCCTGGATAATATGTTTCGCTGAGAACAAGAATCTTTGGCCTCTCTGCATTAACGCTTAGTTTTATACTATTATTACGATAATCAACTATAGCTGCTTCATTATCCTGTTTTTTTTGTTCCTTAACAGTTTTATTTTTTTCTTTTACTAACTCCGAACTCCGAACTCTTAACTCTGAACTATCATTACCCCACGGTTCTTCATATAACAAAACCTCTTTAGCTGGATGAAATGTCTTGTCCTGTATATCCTGCACTACCCTAGAGAAATCCTCCTCTTTTTTTAATACCCTGTAACTTTCAACTAAAAACGCCCTTGGAAGATAATTAAGATTTTGGTATATTTTTAAAAATTTTTCCTCTTCAAGCTTTTTCTTCGTCTTGCCGGATACTGGTCTTATTATCTTTACCAGCCTAAACTCTTTAGATTCTATCTTTGGTGTGGACAATACATACTTTACATTTAAAAGGGCTAATAGATTAGTAGCGCCTGGCCCTGGCGCTGCAGTCAGGAGAGTAGACACTTTTTCATAGTCTGAAAGCCTCATTACTTCAACACCATCCATGTCAAATATTCGTCTTTCCAGATTATATCCATGTATAATTTCCTTATCAATACCAGCATTTATATTTTTACTGACATTAGTAAAAAGGACTTCATTCCCCTTTATTTCATTATTTTCTGTTGCTGATATTACAACTTCTCCCTTCTTTGTCTTAGGTGTTGTAAATACTCTAAACAATTCACCCTTACCTTTTAGGACAAAACTCATGCTTTCGCTATTCTTGTGATATTCTTCCACCTTACTTGCAAAGTAATATCCATAGTGCGCAAAGAAAAGGTCTATTGTTAAGATTGATACCAGAAGATACGGCAGGATTCTTTGTATCTTGATTGACCTCAAACCGCCATAGAGGATTAATACACTCAAAATGAAAATAACAAGAAGCCTCTTTGTGTTAAATACATTTATATTCACATCATTGTAATCCGGATACTTAACCCCTTTTTCTATTAAAAAGTCTTTTACTTCTTTATCAAAATAACTGAGTCCTCCAAAAATAACTGCCGCAAGCGTCGCAAGAAAGAGAAGACAAAAGATTATCCACTTTCCGCTTTTTCTTCCCTGTTCAAGGTTTTGCCTAAGGCTATCCCATCCCAAACCCGCTGAGATTGAAAATAATATAAAAACAAGAAACAGGAATTTTACCGGATATCTGATTTTATTGAAAGAAGGAAGGTAATAATAAAGGTATTCATAGATAGCACTGTTTTTTCCAAAGGCAAGGATAAATGAGAAAAGCAAAAGCAACAAAAACGGCAGAGTCTTCCGCCCCTTTTCTACGAAAAGGAAGGCAGATAATATAAAGGGGATAGTTCCAATATAAATTGTCTTGAGCCAGCTCTGGTTTGACCAGTATTTTTCCTCTGATGTGCCATAGCCGTAAGGGTCGGGTATAAAAAATTGTATAAGGTCTTTTAAATCCATTGACCATGTTGTCGCTTCTATGTAACTAAGGCCGCTTGCTCTTACTGAATAATAACTTAATTCTAAAAAAGGGAGGAGCTGGACTGCGGATAAGAAAAGAAAGATTATTACTGATATTAATAGATAGGCCATCCGTTTTGTCAAATAGGCACAGTTTTTTGAGCTATCCTCGCTTTCAGAAAATCTACCACCCTCCCCTTCATCCCCTCCCGTCAAGGGAGGGGAGATTACCTTAGGCTCCCTCTCCCCTTGCGGGAGAGGGTCAGGGTGAGGGGGATTTTCGGAGTAAAGGCTTAAAAAAGCCTCCGGCAATAATGCCAAAAATAAAAGCAAGCCTAATGTCCCATATACAACCTCTATGCCTCCGCCTGTAAACATAATGCTTAGAACTATGCCGGTAAACACAACATAGGTCAGAGAATCTTTCTTGAGAACCCTCAGAAAAAGGAAAATTATCAAAGGAACCCATGCTACAGACAACAGGGTGGACAAGAGATTATGCACGGAAATCATATAACCACCCAGCATAAAGATAAGAGCACCTATAAAAGAGCCAATTGTGCTTGCATCAAGCTCTCTCATAAGCAGAAACATAAAAACCCCTGCTAAAAAAAAATGCAGGATTATAATCCAATTGAATGCAAGGTCAAATGGCAGGATAAGTAAAAAGATGTTTAATGGATAGAATACTGCGGACTGGAGCGTTGCTAAAAGAGGGATACCGCTGTAATAATAGGGATTCCAGAGAGGCAATTCGCCGTTTTTTATGGCATCTACCCAAAAAAGTCTTGGAGGAATAAAAAAGACCGAGAGGTCTCTCTCGGTCAAAAGGAGTTTGCCTGTCAAGGCATTGTAAAAAAAACCACAGACTACAAGGAAAAGGTACGCTATTACAAAAAAAATTTTACTATGTAAGACTTTATACTGAAAACCATACTCCCATCATCTTTTAGTTATGTTATTTTATAGCCGTAATTACTTAATTAATTAATTATTATAAAATTTAAAAGTAGCACTTTCAGTTGCTACCAACCATACACTATACCGGGACCACGGGTGGCATTTAATGTAACAGTGAAGGTATATGCAGCATTGCCTACACCGAGGGTGACCAGCGACGCTTGATTACCACCCCCTGTAGTAACATTTAGACCTGCACTTACTGCTGCAACGGTCGGTCCACCTGAGATATTTGCGTCAAAAACAATTGCATTATTAGGACCAAGAGTTGTCCCCAGTGAATATGTTGTACCGCCCACAAGAAACTGCGAATGCAGCATTGCAGCAGTTCCCATTATAGAGCTCGCAACGCCCCTTGCTGTGGCGCTCTGTGCATCAGACTTGATATCTATAAACCTCGGTATCGCCACTGCTGCAAGGATTCCCAGAATAACAATAACCATCACAAGCTCAATCAATGTAAAACCCTTCTTGGATTTTAACATTCGTTCCCTCCTTTTTTGGAGCAGTTTTATATTTCAGAATACCTTAATGTTTATTGTTTATAGTTTTAATCTGTTTTCAATGGGTTGTCAAGATTTTTTTGTTCCGAGTTGCAAATATCCCAAAGGCCTGAATCGGATTTTGGGAATATTCTTACCAGATTTCATATCCCTTTGTCTCTGTCTTTATCCTGCCTGTATTTGGGTCATAGATATACCTGTTGCCAAACGGGTCAAGGAGATAGCCTTCTTTGTCAACAGTCATACTCTGGATATACGGCCATTCCAGAACAATAGGCGTATCCTGTTTTGGAACAACCACCTTTTCCTGTGTCAGCTGCCTTAATGACTCAGGCAGCTTCCCTTTTGTAATATGATAGAAGCCTATTGCCCTTCTTATATTGCTAAGCTCTATCCTGAGCGCGGCCTCTCTTGCGAGGTAGGCGGATGACCAGAACCTTTCCACAGCAATGAGCAGAAAGAGCGCAACCATGATGATAACCAGCAAGGTTTCAAAGAGTGTCCGGCCATGATTGTTATTCAGACAGCAGGCATTTTTCCACAGGACAAAGTTATTGATAGGAGAGTTTTTTTTCATCTCCTCACGAATTTTACTATATCCCACATAGGCAGGAATATGGCGAGCGCCAAAAATAAAACCATACCGAATATAAAAGCAAGCAGTATTGGCTCAAGTGTTGTCGTAAGGTTTCTTATGGTATATTCAACTTCCTGGTCGTAATACTGAGCAACCTTGTCCAGCATCTCATCCAATGCGCCCGTCTCTTCGCCGACCCTTACCATCTGCACTACCATGGGAGGGAAGAGACGGCTCATCTCCATCATCTCCGACAGGCTCTTGCCTGCCCTTATATCTCCTTCTATATCCTTTATTGTTTTGGATATTACCTTATTATCCACCACCCTTGACATTATATCAAGGGACTGCAAGATTGGCAGACCGCTCCTGTAAAGCGCCCCGAATATCCTTGCAAACCTGGACATGGTTGCCTTCTGGGAAAATGGGCCGAAGATTG
>Ga0209642_10003221_pt1 | contig 10569 bp, 8 predicted proteins | sample RifCSP19_2_FD_184025 | JGI IMG/M metagenome (GOLD analysis project Ga0209642, IMG submission 184025) | Soil microbial communities from Rifle, Colorado - Rifle CSP2_sed 19_2 (SPAdes) (version 2) | ecosystem: Environmental > Terrestrial > Deep subsurface > Rock core/Sediment | place: Rifle... | reverse complement strand
CAATGTGTAGCCCCTTGATAGGCGTGGGCCGCCTGAAGCAATCGGGGTTCTGCCAGGTGGGGTGCGTTGAGCTGCATGGCGATCGGAAGGCCTAGCTCGTCGAAACCGACGGGGAACGTGATTCCGGGCACTCCGGCCAGATTGGCCGGCAGAGTGAATACATCCTCCAGGTACATCGACAGCGGATCATCCCCGTGCGCGCCGATCGGGAAGGCCGTGGTCGGGGTCACCGGGCAAGCGATCAAATCGACCTGGTTGAAGGCCGTTTCGAAGTCACCCTTGATGAGTGTGCGCACCTTCTGGGCCTGCCCATAGTACGCCTCAAAGTATCCGGCGGAAAGCGCGTACGTGCCGAGCATGATGCGGCGTTTGACTTCGGCCCCGAAGAGCGCCCCACGCGTGGCAAAGTAAGTCTCTAACAAATCGGGATCCTGGAGGCGCGGCCCGTAACGGATCCCATCGTAGCGTGCCAGGTTGGCGGAAGCTTCGGCGGGAGCGATTAAATAGTAGACGGGAAGCGCTAGATCAGTGTGCGGCAGGCTGATTTCCACGATCTCGGCCCCCAGGTCTGTGAAGACATCGATCGCTGCGCGCACCGCAGATTCGACCTCGACCTGCATCCCGGCGATGAAGTACTCATCGGGCACACCCAGGCGCAGGCCTGTGACGCTCGCCGAAACCAGGTCCACCGTGGGGACCGGATCGGGCATCGAAGTCGAGTCGAGCGGGTCGTGCCCGGCGATCGCGGCGAAGATGGGGACCAGGTCGGCCGCCGATACGGCCAGGGCTCCGACGGTGTCGAGCGAAGAGCCGTAGGCGATCAACCCGTAGCGCGACACCCGGCCGTAGGATGTCTTCAATCCAGTCACGCCGCAGAACGCGGCTGGCTGCCGGACCGACCCGCCGGTATCGGTTCCCAGCGCAGCATAGCACAGCCGGGCTGCCACTGCCGCCGCCGATCCTCCGGACGATCCGCCGGGGACGCGGTCCGGATCCCACGGATTGTGGGTCGGCCCGTAGGCCGAGTTCTCGGTGGACGAGCCCATGGCAAACTCGTCGGTGTTCGTCTTGCCCAGGATCACAGCACCGTGTTCGATCAAGCGACGCACGCTGGTCGCCGTATATGGCGGACGGAAGCCCTCCAGGATCTTCGAACCGCAGGTTGTCGGGACCCCCTCCAGGCAGAGCACATCCTTGATTGCCATTGGAATACCGTGCACGGCGGGCAGTGTTCCCGCCCGGCTCTTCCGCCATTCGGCCAGTTTGCGGTCGGCCTGCCCTGCGAGCTGCAGCGCAAGGTCCGGGGTCACCGCCAGGAAGGCGTGCAAGGCCGGGTTGTGGACCGCGATGGCGTCGAGACAGGCCTGTGTCAAATCGCGGGAGGACAGTTCTCCGGCCCGGAGTGCTGCGGCGGCTTCCAGCAATGTGAGGTCGGTGGGGTCAGCCATAGAGCGCCCGTGTGAGGGGAGCCGGTCGGCGCGGCCTCACTCGTTTTCCTCGAGGACGGGGGGCACGCGGAACATCCCCTCCTGCGAGGCGGCAGCGTTAGCCAGGATGATCGAGGTCGGGGTGGAGGGCCGCACGGAATCCGGGCGCAGCGGGGCTTGAAGGGGCAGGACGCTTGCAGTCGGGGGGACGGCTGACGTGTCAACCTCTCCCAGACGGGCGGCGTATTCGAGGATCGCCGAGAGCTGGTCGGTGTAGCGCGCCTCTTCGTCTTCGGTGAGGCGCAATCGCGCCAGGAGTGCGATGTGACGCACTTCTTCGAGTGTGATGGCCATGGCGCGCGAATTATAGCAGACAGGCACAAATGAAACGGTCGGGCGAGGCGGAGGAGGAAGATTGAAAGGCTCCCGGAGCCTTGGAGGTTCCGGGAGCCTTCGGGAGCTTTGGAGCCTTCGTCCGTGACTCGATGGGGCGGAGGCGCGAAAAGAAGTTTCCGGCGGTCTCAGTCGTGTTCTTCGGGCAACAACTCTACTGACGTGACCTGGCCGCCAAGCTCGTTGAGGGCGATGTCGACCAGGCCTCCGGGCAGAATGTACAATTCGGGCCCTGTCCCCGGGGGAGCCTGAATGGGGCCGGGAAGGGTCCCCTGCCTGTGGCCCGCCTCACCCACAAGGGGCAACCGCTCCTTGTCCTCGCCCGGCGAAACCGGGATCTCTACCTGGTGCTCGATCATACCGACCCCGCCTATCAATCTATCCTCCATTCTAGAGGTATGGCGGCCGGATTATCCTTACAACCCACATACAGTTTGTACTATATATAGATGAAGAGAACCTTAAGACGCCAGATATGGGGGTAGAAGTGTTTCGGGGCCCATCATGGGGCCTGTATCGGGGGGCGGGTTCGATCGTTCACCAGAAGGAAGCCGTAAGCTGCCTGGCGGGGCCAGTGGCTGAAGTAAGCGTTGTCGGGGAGCATGGGGTAGGTCGCTCCGAAGTAGCAGTCGAAAACCACCCGGAACGAGTTCACCGGCGAGATCGTCGGGTAGAGCATGCGGTCACACCCGTTCGGAAGCAGGTAGGCGTTGAGGATGGCCGTCCGCATCGCCAGGTCCGGGTTTTCCGGATCCTGGCTCCACCCGGCCGAAGGCCCATGGTCGGCCTGGATGATGATGATCGGGGTCGTCTCGGACGAGGCCAGGATCGCCTGGACGACCTCCTCCGCTCGGGCCGAGATGTAGATCGCCTGGTTCTTGTACAGCTCACCCTCGGAGTCGCTCCCGGTCACCCCTTCGCTGGTCAGGCTGAAGACCCCCGTCTGTTCGATCGCCTCGCCGTTCGCCCCGAAGAGGTAAGGTGAGTGGGGGGCGACGATGTGGACGAAAGTGAAGGTCGGCGTGGGGATTTGAGGGACCGCCTCGAGCTGGTCGAAGTCGTAGAGGATGATCGCCCGAAGCACCGAGAACGGGTAACTTGTCCGAAAACCGATTCGGTTGCGGGTTTCGGGATCGGTCAGGTCCTCGAGGATGCGGCCGGCGGAGGCGTGAAACAGCATCCCTTCGAAAGCGTTCAGGGTAATCCCCGGCGGCGGGGGCTCGATCCGTTCGATATCCGGGGAGAAGTAGTAGTCGGCGTCGGTGATCTCGGTCGGGGTGTATCCGCTGCTGAAGCCGACGATGTCATAGCCGAGCTTCTCGAAGTTGGCCCGGACCAGGCTGTGCTGGATCGGCTCGACCATGGCCGATGGGTAGGCTCCGTTTGCCAGGTTCAATCCGAGGTTCTGATCGAAGTCCATGTTGAGACTCGAGGCCAGGGATAGCGCCGTCCAGATATGGTTGGTGTTCCCTTGCCTGGCGATGTAGAAACCGTGGCCTTCGAGGAAGTCGATGAACTCGGAATTGTCGTAGCCGAACTTCTCCTGCAGGAAATCGGAGCGTCCGTAAGCGTCGAGGATGATGTAGTAGACATCCGGCCGGGGCAGACTCTGGCCGGTCTGCAGCGCCCCCTGACCGCCCTGAGGTTGGAACTGGTTAACCTGCCAGTTGCCCTGTCCGCGCACGATCGTCGTCCCGATCGGGATAGCGGCCATGACCACGACCGCCGCCCCCATGAGGTTGAAGATCTTCGTGGCGTTGGCCAGATCACCGCGCCGGGTGAGGATGAGCCAGGTTGCCACGATCGCGATCGCGCCGAAGGCGGGGATCAAGTAGCGATGGCGCGCCACATACAGCCCGGCGAAGGAAGCCTGACGCAGGGCGGCATAGGCCTGCCCGTATGAGAAGGTCAATAGAAGGAAGCACGAGCACAGGAGCGCCGCCCTGCGCCAATCGTGGACGAGCAGGCGCAAGACGAGAAAGAGGGCGCCCGTGCCGAGCAGAATGACCACCACCGATCGGTAAGCCTGACCGGGAGAGGTCTCCTGGATGTTGGCCCCCAGCAGCGCGATGATCGGGTAGAGCCCGATCAGAAACGGATGGACGATCCAGATCGGCCGAGGCCGATCGGGCTTTGGATCCGTCTCGCCCTGGATGTTTGAGACGTCAGTCGGGGTCATCCGATACCCAGCGCTGCATACAGCGCGTCACGAGTTGCCGGAACAAGGTCGCCTCAACGGCTCTTGTCGGCAATCGCCGGCCCTGACCGCAGATCCAGGTTGAACTTCGGTTGATCGCTGAACGCCTCCGGGTAAACCAGTTCCGGCAGATAGCGTCCATCCTGGACTTTGAGGCGCGGGAAGAGCAGCCCGGCGCCCACCGGGAATTGGGCGGTGCGCTGCTCGAGTTCCGCTTTCATCGGATCCACGAAGACGTACTCGGTCCGCAGTCGGCTCACTCCGGCTTTGTCGCCCGCCGAGCGCAAGTCGGCGACCGTTCTCAGCAGTTCGGCCACGACGGTCCGGGCGGCGATCCGATCGAAAGTAAAGCGGGCCCATCCGGCCTCCTCGACGCGCCCCAGCACGCCGTCGCGTTCGAAGCGGTGAAACATCAGATTGCGGGCTCTGTTATGCGCCTGTACCGGGTCGTACTTCAAGCTGCGGATCATGACCAGGAGCATTGCCGAGTAAGCCGCCTGCGCCATGCGCTCGTCCACCAGGCCGTCGGCGACGAGGATCTCGAGCGCCCAGAGGCTGAAGAGCTCGGCCCGGAGCTCTTCGGCGAAGGAGTACTCCTCCTGGAGGTAGTCCGTCGGCTGACCGGTCTGATGCCCGGGATCCATGCGACCGGTGGAATGGCCGATCTCATGCAGGGCGTTGTTCAACTGATAGGCGTCGAACAAGACGTCCTGGAGGCGGTCGTGTTCGGCGCGGGGCAGGAACTCCTCCGAGGGAAGCAAGCCGCCCGTTTCGTGCAGGGCGCGGGTGGTGTTGAGGTAGACCATGTTGACCGAGCCGACGTTTTGGCGCACCCACTCATCGTTGGGCAGGCTCTGGGCCAGGATCGTACCCGGTCCGTACACGTAGTCGCCGCTCCAGGCCAGCACGTTGACGTACTTGAGCTTGGGCAGGCGCTCGAGACGAAAGTCTTGCTTCTTGTGGGTCCAGGGGGCTTCGGCCTCGAAGCGCGGGACGCGTTCGACAATCGTGCTGAGGAGCGCCTCCAGTCTGGGATCGGTGCGGTAGACACCGCCGGCGGCCGAACCGCGGGCGTTCTTGTAATTGTCGAGGTAGACCTCGAGCGCGGTCGAGATCACCACGTCGATCGGTGAGTCGTGCTTGAGCCAGACGTAGTCGGCCACCCGCCGCGCTTCGGCGCTGCCGCTCTCCATCTCCTGGATCTTGGCGTCGAGGGTTGCGCGCAGGTCGATGTGTTCGGCGTGATCGCGGGCGGCGCGCAAGTGGTGCAGGGCCGGCTGCAGGGCCTCGCGGTAGCGCGCCTCGTTGAGGATCACCCGAAGGCGCCCGTCCGGGTCGCGCCGGACGCTCGAGTTGACGCGCGTCGCTTCCTCTCCCAGATCGATGAACTCGTCTTCGGCGAGGTCGCCCGGGTAGAAGTTCGCCTTGTCGGGGAGTGTCTGGCTGTCGAAGAGCAGGTCATGGACCTCTTCCAGGTCGCGCCAGGCCTCTTCCCCGGCGCTGGAGGCCAGGGCGCGGACGGTCTCCTGGGGCAGGTCGAGCAGGTTGTTCTTGCGCGGGAGTTGGGCGAAGGGGAGGTTGTGCAGGTCGAGGACGGTTTGATAGTCCTCGAGCTTCCGGTGTTCGCCGTTCCGGCTGACGGCCAGCAGGCGGCGGATGAGCCGGCGGACGACGAAGGTGCGCGGTTCGATCTGATCGCGATAGATCGGGTTGAGGGCGTCGCTGGCCTCGACCAGGTGGCCGAGGACCTGGATCTCCTCCGGCGACAGCCCGTCGAGGTCGAAGTCGACGCGCAGGATAGCGGCGTGTTTCTCCGGCTCACCTTCCTGCCGGTAGGGGACGGTTTCGACGATCGCGCCCGATGGTTGCATGGAGAGCCTGTCGTGCGGTGCCGTTGCGGAGGGGAAGCATACCGCATGCGGGGGAAAGGTTCCAGAGTGGGGGTTATGGGCAGCGGACGAGGCCGAGCGCGGCGAGATAGCGGACCTGGGCCGGGCGGCGGGCGAGGCGCGGCACAAGAGCCCGGGGGTATCCGCCGGCGGGGCACACTCCAGGAAACCGAAGCCGTAAGATCGGTTCCGGCTCGACGAAGAGGATGTTGGCGGCGTTCGGGGTGGGCCATAAGCCGTAAAGGAAGTGGCGCGATCCGTCGGGCAGGCGCCCGTAGGAGAGATTATAGGCGGTGACCTTGAGGTACACGACCTTGTCGATCAGCCGGCCGCCCGGCGCGGACAGGCGGACATTGTCACCATCATCGTTGAGGGCCAGGTGCGTACGTGAGCGGAACATGGTCAGGTACCCGCCGGCCGGGATGACTTTGTCGTCGAAGGTATAGGGTTTCGAGCCGCCTACGCCGATGTCGTCCAGCGTCCAGCCGGCGAGGTTGACGTCGCCCGGACCGAGGTTGTAGAGCTCGATGAACTCGTCGGCGGTGGTGACGCCTCCGGTACCCTGCCAGTCATAATGAGGGCGCATCAAGACCTCGTTGATCACGACCCTGCCCGGGATAGATGTCGGCTCGGGGGTGGGGAAGAAGACCGAGTTCGTTGATCGAGGCGTGCCGCGGATGGCGGAACCCTCGGCGTCGTGGCCGATGCCGTGATAGCCGGTGTAGCTGGCCCAGTTCGAAGGCCGGTCGTCGCCGCCGCGGCGCTCCATGCTGCCGCGGCCGGCTTCGATCCCGGCGGGCCAGCCTCCGCCGTCGGCGTTGGCGCTGTCGACCAACCTCCCGGCCGGATCGCGCAGTTCGAGAGTCTCTCCGTTGTTCGATAGGCTCCCGGTGTAGAAAAGGTCGGCAGTGATGTCGGAGATCGTTGTGTCATCCGTGCGTTCGAGGAGGAAGAACCCTCCCGGCTCGATCCCGCCTTTCAAAGAAACATGAATGTCACCGCCGTCGGAGAGGAACCATCCGGAAAGGTCGATCGGCTCGGCACCAGGGTTGTGCAGTTCGATCCACTCATCGCTTGACGAGGCCTTCGTCCCGGACCAGGCGACCTCGTTGATCATCACCGCCTGAGGCGGAGGCTGAGAGGTGGTGGCCAGCGGCGTCGGAGTTGGGGTGGGGGTTGGGGTCATCACGGTCGGCGAATTGACATTTCGAGGCGTGCCGAAGATGGGATTGCCCGCGGCATCATGACCTGCACCGCCAACGCCGGAGAACGTCCCCCAGCTGCTTGAGATATCTGCCCCGCCCCTGCGTTCCATGCTGGCGCGGGTTGAAGAATTCCCTGCAGGCCACGCGCCCCCCGAGGCATTGGCGCTGTCGGTGAGGACATCGTCCGAATCGGTGAGCCAGAGACTCTCGCCGGCGTTGGACAGATTGCCGGTGTAGATCTCATCGGCAGCAATGTCGGAGACGCTCGAGTCATCCGTGCGTTCGAGGAGGAAGAAAGAGTGGGGAGGAATGACGCCCAAGAGGGCAATGGCGATATCACCCTTGTCGGTGAGACTCCATCCGCCGAGGTCCACCGGTTCCGACCCCGGGTTATACAATTCGATCCACTCGTCGTTAGCAGAGGCGAGCGTCCCGGCCCAGGCGACTTCGTTGATAAGCACAACTGCGGCATTGGGGGCGGGTGAAGATGTAGGACCCATGGTCCCCGATGGCGTTGGTGTACGGCTTTCTTGAATCGCGGTCGGGGAAGGCGTATGTGAGGCATCGGCGGGAGGTGTCAGGGAGGCTGTTGTGGAGGGCGTCGCACTGTCCACAACCGCGCTGGCAGTTGCTGTTTCGGAGGGCGGGAGGTCAGGTGTAGAGGTTTGAGTCTCAGTCGGGGATGGAGTGCCTTCGGGCGTCGGGCTGTCTGTCGGAGTCGGAATGCTCGTCTCGGTCGGCACATCGGCGCGAATCAAAGCATGTTCGGCGTTGATAGGGGCAACCGGAGTCCGGTTCCTTGCCGGCCCGTTCCCGCCGAACGGTAAGTACAGAAGCCCAACGGGAAAGAAAAACCCGACCAGGAGTGCCAGTCGGGCCGAAGGGCGGGTCATACGCGTTTCCCCCAGACCCGTCGATTGCTCTTACTATAATGCAATTCGAAGCTGAGTCAATCGGGTGACGGCGGCGATCCTGCTGAGCGGAGGTCGAGGGAAGTCGAGGCGGAGGTCGAAGCGCGATTGCCTTGTCTTGGAGGCTCCTTAAACGAAGTTCAACCGGAACGAAGCCGAGGGGGTCGGGATGCTCAATTGCATCGGGATCGGAATTCACCCAGGATGGACACCAAACCCATGATAGGAGCACGGCCACATCCCGTGAAATGCACCCAAATGATGTCATTGGATTGACAAGCATTCGCGGTCTGTGCTACTGTCTATCCACATCGTTTTCCTTAATCGTCTTCCTTATTCGAGATGGGGGTTCCGATGAAAACACTGCGTGGTCTGGCTCTGGCGGCGGCATTGGCCGCCGTTTGTGTCCTGCCGGTTCTGGCTGGGCCGGATGGCGGTCCCGGCCCGTGTGTGCCGGGGACCCCCTCTTGTCCGTTAGATCCTCCGCAATCCATACAGGTCAATCCGCATCCTTTGAATGCCGACGGGACGTCGGTTGAGGTCCCGACATCGGGAGAGCTTGTTCCGGTGGAGGTGGTCGCCCCGATGCCGGCGCCACGTTTTGTGGATCCGCTGGCGTTGGGTTCGGAGGGTGGGTCTTCGCTGGGTCGGCCTTCCGGCTCAGGGTATGGCACATCCAGCGGAATCGTAGGCAGCGATAGCGACCTGCAGATGGGTGCTGGGGCGGCGGGGTCGTCGGGAGCCGGCGGTGTGACTGCTGGATCAATGGGGGCGGCGCAGGCATTGGCCCTGGCCGGGTTGGGCGCGATGGGCGTGGTGGCGACGGCTTCCCCAGCACTGAGGGGACAAGTGCATGGCCGTTCACCCGTTCGCGGAGCGGCCGGGCGAGCGACGCGGGTTGGCGGCTCTCGAGCCGCCGGGTCGCAAGGCGGGAACAGCGCGCCGAAGGATCGCGAGGAGCGCATGTTGCCGCGTGCAAGCTGGATTCCCGGTGCGGGTTCTGCGACATCGGGTCAGGGTGGAGCGGCGAAGCCTCTTTACTCGATCGTTCCGCCGCCGCCGACGCCGAGCCCAACCGGGACGCCCACGCCGCCGGAGCGAACGCCGATTGCCGGAGGGACGCCCGTACCCACGGGAACGGTTAGTCCGGTCGTGACGCCAACTCCGCCGGGGCCCCCAGGCTATATTCCTCCTGTCCCTCCAGAGATGTCCGGGAGGACGATTGGTTGGGTCGGTCGAGGAGTGAAACTGGTCCGCAGCGCGCGCAGTGCGATGACGGCATCGGCCATCCAGCTCGCCGCCCTCGAGTCGGGACATGTCGGCGTTCGCGTCGGAAACGCGGTGGCCCAGGGGTCGAAGATCGCATTCCGCCGGAGCCCACCCTTCAGCTTTGCCGGAACCCGCTACAATCCCTCGACGGTCACCCGGATCACAGGCAGGGGATTGCTCAGAGGCGCTCTCTCGAAGGGCGCCTTGGGGATCTCGGCCGTGACTTCCCTGGCGGTGAACCTCTACGACTATGGGTTGGGCGAGAATAGGAACAAGGGGATTCTGAGCCCGGAGTTTGCCGCCTCAACCATGGTCGACTACGGGCTGGCTGCCGGGGCCGGGCTCCTGGCGGCAGGGATAGTCACAGTGGGCGGCATAGCCGCAACGGGTCTCCTGGCACTTGTCGGGATAACGGTCACGGCGCCACTTTGGCTTGCGATAGGCGCGACAGCAATCGTGGGTCTGGGGATAGGGGTGGCTCTAGATCACTTCGGCGTCGGAGATGGTTTAAAGGCGAAAGTCGTCGATGGGTTCAAAGCCTGGGGAGGGATTGCCGACAACGCCAAGGTGATCGGCGGTGTCCTGGCCCAGCGAACGAGCGCGGCGGTACGCCAGTCGCGCGACGCGATCATCACGAAGGCAAAGGAAGCAGGCAAAGCACTAGGCGGATTGGCCGGTGGAATTGCGGCGAGCGTAACGGGCGGCGTTCGGAAAGTGGGCAATGACGCGAAGGCACTCGTTCAGCGGGCAGGAGATACGATTTCGATGACTGCTCGCGGAGTAGGGAATGCAGTTTCTGGGTTTGTCGGTGGCGTCCTCGGGAAAGTAGAAGACTCAGTCGACCGCATTAAGAGCTCGCTCGTTTCCAAGCTTCCGAAGGTCACGCTGCCGAAGGTCACGTTGCCCAAGGTGAGCCTGCCGAAAATCAGTCTTCCGAAGATCACGTTGCCCAAGGTGAGCCTGCCGAAAGTCAGTCTTCCGAAGATCACATTGCCCAAGGTGAGTTTGCCGAAGGTCAGTCTTCCGAAGATCGCGTTGCCCAAGGTGAGTTTGCCGAAGGTCAGTCTTCCGAAGATCACGTTGCCCAAGGTGAGCCTGCCGAAGGTTAGTCTTCCGAAGATTTCAGCGCCGAAGGTCAGCCTGCCCAAGAACTCCGCACCGAAGATCTCGTGGCCGAGGCTCGGAGGCCGATGAGGGTAATGGCACGGAGTAAGAACAATCTCCCCTCGAACAACTGGCCCATCTGGAAAATCCTGATCCTCGTGCCGATTCCTCTTG
>Ga0209642_10003220_pt1 | contig 10571 bp, 11 predicted proteins | sample RifCSP19_2_FD_184025 | JGI IMG/M metagenome (GOLD analysis project Ga0209642, IMG submission 184025) | Soil microbial communities from Rifle, Colorado - Rifle CSP2_sed 19_2 (SPAdes) (version 2) | ecosystem: Environmental > Terrestrial > Deep subsurface > Rock core/Sediment | place: Rifle... | reverse complement strand
CGACGTGGTCCTCCGTCGTGCTGATCGTGAAGACTTTCGTGCCAGGGTGGACCCGGGCCGCGGTCCCCGTGGGGGATCCGAACGCCGCGCGCATCCCCTCGGAGATCCGGTCCGCGCCCGCCCCCGTCGCGATCTTGTTCTCCCGGAGCACGTTGTGCGGGTACAGGCGGAGCTTGAGGTGGTACGCGGTCCCCGCCTTCTTCGCGATGTATCGGTTCGCAGAGATGCGGGCGGCCTCGAGGGCAATGTGCCGGATCTGGCACTGCTCCTCCGCGACGAGATGGATTCTCACGGGGAACTTCGTCCGGAGGTCCCCGATGTCGAACTGGCTGATCCGGATCTGCGGCACGCCGCCCATGTACTCCTTCCGGGTGTACGCCTGACCCCGGATCTCGCGGTACATGCTCCCAGGCTTGCGCGTCATCGTCCCAGGGCCGGCTCCAATCGACGGGCGCTATATAACCCTTCGCGGACGGTCCGTCTCCCTCGTGGAATCCGGCCTCCCGTCAATCGTCCCGGAGAACGGTTAAGTATCCACATGCCGATGCGTGGCGCGGGATGGGACTCCATGGGGGGAGCCGCACGTGATGAGTTCCAGTCCGCAGGTTTCCGCGCCCGATGCCGGGCGCCCCGCGATCGACGATGGGCACGAGCGTCTGCACGAGGACATCCGACGGATCGCGCGCACGACGCGGGAGCTCGCCCTCCACCTGAAGGGCCGCGGGCTGCCGTCGCGGTCGTACGTGGACCGCGCGCGGCGCGCGGCGGACCTCGCGGAATCCCACCTGTGCAACCTCGCCCTCGTCGAGCTCGAGGGCCTGTGCGCGGACCTCCTCGAGTTCGAGCTGGAGGCGTTCGAGAACCCGGCCCCCGGAATGCCCCTCCTCAGGACGGAGAACCCTTGAACGCGCGCGCGGAGGCCGGGTGATCTCATCCAGACGGCCGAGATCGTGTGGGCGGGACCGCCGTTCGTCAGCATCCTCCTCGTCCTGGGCACGGTGGCCGTCGCCCTTGCCGCCATGGGGCTCCGGGAACGGAGGCCGGCCCTCACCGGGGGCGGCCTCCTCCTCGCGGGTTTCGCGGTCGTGGCCGCGGACCTGATGTGGTATCTCTCGCGCACGCCTCTCGTGGCCGGCGAATATGCGCTCGCGGCGAGCGACCTCCTCTCGATCGCGTTCCTCGGATTCCTCGGCGGCGCCCTCGCGATGCTCGGGGCTTCGTACGTAGCCGTCGGGCGCGCGCCCCCACGCTAGCCCCGCGGCCGATCCGGGGTCACGGCCCGGCTTTCGTGCCGCAGACCCTGCAGAACCGGTACGGCGGCACGAGCGGCTGGCCGCACCGACCGCAGAAGTGCGGATGACCCGCCGCCGCGGCGCCCACGGTTCCTGGCGCGGGCGGGAGCGGTCTTGCGGCCTGGAGCGGCGACGTCGGTACCAAGGGAGATGACGGTGGCGCCCGGGGCACCCTGCGCACCGCCGCGCGGCGACGCGCCCAGACGACGAGGGCGACGACGACCACCGCGACGGCCCCGAGAATCCCGCCGCCGACGAGGATCGCCGCGTTCCCGAGAAGCCCGGGGTCGATGACCTCGAAGCTCGCGAAGATCGCGCTATAGAGCGGCCGGTACTCCCCTGCGGAGCTCGACTCGATCGTGAACACGGTCGCGTACAGGCGGCTCCGGCTCGCGCTCGCGACGAGGAGCCACGCCTGGTTCATCTGGCTCGCGGGATAGTAGTACTCGAACACGGCGCCTCGCGCGTTGCGCGTCGAGATGATTTCGATGGAGCGCACCATCTCGATGTAGCCGAACTCGTTCCGGATTTCCTGGAGGAGCGCGTCCGCCGCCTCGCGGAGGAACGCGTCCGTCTCCTGGACCGAAACGGCCTCCGACACGACGATGAGGCTCGTCTCCCGCCCATAGGTCGGGGGGCCGATCGCGACGAGGTCGACGGGCTCGGAGTCCCCTCCGATCGGGACGTCCTTCTGGACGCCCCAGCCCTCGGGAATCTCGATCCGGAAGCCGCGGGCGGCGTGCTCCTGCTTGACGAGGACGATCGGCCGCACCGTGACGACGAGGGTCGCCGTCGCCTCGTTCCCATCGAGATCCGTGACGGTGAGCGTGACGCCAAACGTCCCCGCCGTCTCGAACCGGTACGACGGCGTGGGACCGCTCAGGGTCCGAGACCCGCCGTCGTCGAACGTCCAGGTGTAGGAGGCGATGCCCATGTTGTCGTAGGACGCGGACCCGTCGAACATGACCGTGGCCCCTTCGAAGACGCTCAGGCCCGGCCCCGCGACCGCGACAGGGGGAACCGGGTCCCGCGTCACGGTGATCGTCACGTCGTCCGTCGCGAAGTTCCCGGAGAGGTCCGTCACGGTCAGGGTCACGATGTACACCCCGACCGTCACGAACGCGTACAAGACGACATCGCCGTACAGGGTCTGCGGTCCCCCGTCGACGAACGTCCACACGAACGACGCGATCCCGACGTCATCGGCGGATCCCCAGTCGGCGAGCTGGACGGGCATGCCCGCCATCACGACCTGGTCCGGTCCTGCGTTGGCGATCGGCGGCACCGTGTCGGGGACGACCGTGGCGATGACCGTGTCCGTCCCGAGGTTCCCCGCGCCATCCACGACGGTGAGCGTGATCACGAACGTGCCCGCGTTGTCGAAGCTGTACCACAGCGTCGCGCCCTCGAAGGTGAGGGGCACGACGTCCGTGAACGTCCACGTGGCCGAGACGATTTCGACATTGTCCGTCGACGCGTACATGTCGAACACCGCGTCCGTCCCCTCCGTGACCGTCTGGTCGGGACCCGCGTCCGCGACGGGCGCGGTGATATCCAGGACCGTGAGCATCGCTGTGTCCGTGGCTGTGTTTCCCGCGGCGTCGCGCACGATCAGGGACACGTCGTACGTGCCAGGCTCCGGATACGTAAGCGTCGTCGTGACTCCGTACGCGTAGTGCCGGGGCACGCGGACGGCGATCACGCCGTCGCCCGTGAAGGCGTACGCGTCCGTCCCCTGGATGACGATCGCCGTCACCATCGTCCCGACGTCCCGCGAGCCCAGGGGCACGAGCGTGTCCATGTCGAAGAAGTGCAGCCACGTCTCTTGCACGACGAGGATGAGCGCCTGGAAGGGATCGAACGTCGCCGCCGAGATGCCGAAGCCGAGGCTCGCGCGGTACTCCATGTCCACGGAGCCGGATTCCATCGTCCCGAGGACGAGGCCGCTTCCCGTGAGGATCATCCGCTCGCTCGCCCAGAGCCCTCTCCCGGGGTAGTAGTCCCCGTGGTAGGGCCAGAACGCGTGGTTGTAGAAGCCGGAGTCCGCGGTGAAGTCGTTGCGCTCGATTCCGGGCGGGGAAAGCCCGTCCTCGTCGACGTCGTACACGCGACCCTCGGACGGATGGAGCGCGATCCCGTTGTATTGCCACACGAGCTGCCGGGGTCCCACCTCGGCGCCCGAGCGCGCGTCGAGGTACCGGAGGTCCGCCCACTGGCCGGACCCGCCGGAGACGATGACGTGGCCGTCGCTCGTCGCGAGGATCCGGTACACGTCCTCGTCGATGAAGAACTCCCCGATCTTCGCCTGGGCGACAAGGTCGACCGTGGCGATCCAGGACGCGTAGGGCCCGAACTCGTAGTAGCCGCGCGGCCCGGTCGGGATGCCGACCGCCAGGTACGTCCCGCGCGGGGCGACCGCGAGGGACATCGGCCATTGCGGCGTGTGGTCGATCGCGTACGTCCGATCGACGGCCCCCGTGACGAGGTTCGTCGCCTCGATGAGCCCGGGCCGGAGGACGTACACGAGGGGGCGCACGGGGTCGAATGCCGCGGCGACGGCGCCCGGGGCAATGGAGATCAGCGAGCGGACGTCGCCGACGGCCCGCGCGGGGTCCGGCAGTATCCACGTGTAGTTCACGATGCCGACGTTGTCCGTGGACCCCGAGCCGTCGAAGGACACGGGCGCGTCCTCGTTCACGGTCTGGTCCGGCCCCGCGTCCGCGACCGGCGGCGTCGTGTCTTCGGGACGCGCGGATGCCGACGCGTCGGGCAGTGTACTTGGCCGGACGTCCGCGGCGACGAGGGACAGAACGAGAAGCAAGAAGCCGATGAGCGCTAGCGCCGCGGAGCCCCGGCGGGCATGGCCTGGGCACCCGCGTCTCCCCCACATGTCGGATATGATTGGCGGTCGGGCACTTAGGCTTTCCCCTCCGGAGCCCGGTTCATCTGCGCGCCGGGGGTCGCCGGTGTCTCCCCAAGGCCGCACGAATGTTCATCTTCCCCCACGCGGATGCGCCCTGGCGGTGAGAGGATCGAGGCCGTCGTCGTTATGGCGTATCCCGCCCTCGTGCCCATTCTGATCGCGGCATGGGCCACCGTGGCGTTCCTCCTCATCCACGGACGGCTCCGTTCGTCCCCCGGCGAGCTCGGAGCGGGCCTTCTCCTCTCAGGAATCCTTGCCTACCTCACGTTGACGCTCTACGTCCTCGAGCGGCTGCCCGGCGCCGCGGACGTGTACTGGGCGACGACCATCGACCTCCTCGCGGTCGGCGCGTTCGGGTTCCTCGGCGGGATCCTCGCATTCATGGGTGCGTCTCTCCTGCGCGGAAAGCATTAAGCTGAGGGGGGCGTGTCGGCCGGCCGTCCCATGATTCTCGTGAAGCTCGGCGGGTCCGTCCTCACGGACAAGGCGCGCCTCCGCACGCCGCGCCGCACGACGATCGTGCGGCTGGGCAAGGAGCTCGCCGGCGCGTCGGAGTCCCTCGTCGTCGTTCATGGCGCCGGGTCGTACGGCCACATCCTCGCGCGGAGACACAGGCTCCACGAGCGCTTCCTCGGGAAGGACCAGCTCCTCGCCGGGGCCCGCGTGCAGCGGGACGTGAAGGCGCTCGACATGCTCGTCCTCGACGCGCTCCTGAAGGCGGGCCTCGCGCCCGTCTCCCTGCCGCCGTCGGCCCTGCTGACGATGGACGACGGGCGGGTCGCGGACTTCGCCTCGAAGCCGTTCCTCGACTACGTCGTGATGGGTCTCACCCCCGTGACGTTCGGGGACGTCGTGCGCGACCGGACGCGGGGCTTGGCGATCTGCTCTGGGGACGTGCTCATGCTCGAGCTCGCGCGGGCGTTCCACCCGACGCGGGCGATCTTCGTCGCCGACGTGGACGGGCTGTACACCGCGGACCCGAAGCGTGTGCGCACCGCGCGGCGCCTCGAGTCCGTCGCCGCGGAGGACCTGGACGCGATCGACTTCACGCCCGCCTCGACGGCCGACGTGACGGGGAGCATCGAGGGGAAGGTCCGCCGGATGATCGAGATCGCGGCGCACGCGGGAGAGACGCTGATCGTCAACGGTAACGTCAAGAACCGGCTCCGGGATGCCGTGCGCGGGCGGCCCGTCGCCGGGACGCACGTCGTCGGGAGACGCTGACATGCCCGAGCCGTCGAAGACGGAGCAGCGCAAGGCGGAGCACGTGAACATCATCCTCGAGGAGAACGTCTCCGCGGAGTACAACTTCTGGAACGACGTCCGGCTCGTCCACAACGCCCTCCCGGAGATCGATCTCGACGATATCGACACCTCCGTGAAGCTCCTGGGGAAGCGGCTCGAGGCTCCCCTCGTGATCTCGTCGATGACCGGCGGCTTCTCGATGGGCCGGGAGATCAACGCGAACCTCGCTCGGGCCGCGGCGGAGGTCGGCGTCGCGATGGGCGTAGGCTCGCAGCGCGCGGCGCTCGAGAAGCCCGAGCTCGAGGACACGTACGCCGTCGTCAGGGACCACGACGTCCCGCTCCGGCTCGCGAACATCGGCGCGCCGCAGCTCGTGCCCCAGGCGGGGAAGCGCGCGTACGGCATCGCGGACGCGAAGCGGGCGATCGACATGGTCGCCGCGGACGCGCTCATCGTCCACCTCAACTACCTCCAGGAGATCGTGCAGCCGGAGGGAGACCGCCGCGGGAAGGGCGTCCTCGCCGCGATCAAGGCCCTCGCCGGCCGCTTCCCTGTCGTCGCGAAGGAGACGGGCGCGGGGATCTCCCGGGAGGTCGCTCTCGGCCTGAAGAAGGCGGGCGTGCGGGCGATCGACGTCGGCGGTCTCGGGGGCACGTCGTTCAGCGCGGTCGAGTACTACCGCGCGCGGAAGGAGGCCGCGGGCCTCAAGGAGCGTCTCGGCGCGACGTTCTGGAACTGGGGCATCCCCACGCCGGCGTCCGTCGTCCTGGCGAGCGTCGGGCTGCCCGTGATCGCGACGGGGGGCGTGCGGTCCGGTCTCGATGTCGCGAAGGGGATCGCTCTCGGGGCGACGGCCGCGGGGATCGCGAAGCCGATGCTCGAGGCCGCGAAGGTCTCCGCCGACGCGGTCGTCGCGGAGCTCCGCGCGGTCGTCGAGGAGCTGAAGGCCGCGATGTTCCTCACCGGCTCGTCGTCGATCGCCGAGCTCCAGGAGCGGCACGCGATCGTCTCCCGCCCGACGTCGGACTGGATCGAGCTCGGCCACGAGGAGTGAGCGGATGACGTCGGGCGTGCCCGCGGGGGAGGGGCGACTCGAGTCCCTCATCCGGCCGTACCGCGACACGTCGAACGCGCATCTCCACGCGATCTGGGAGGAGTACGCGGGGGACCATCCGGAGTCCACCTACCCGTCGTCGAAGACCCTTCGCGGGAACGCGCGGCTCTTCTTCGCGGGCAAGCGGTACCGGTACGCGCTCGCCCTCGCGGGCTACCGCCTACTCACGGGCGAGCGGCCGTCGTCCGGCCTGGAGCGGGCGGCGACGTGGCTCGAGTGGTACCATCTGTACACCCTGTTCCTCGACGACATCATGGACGAGGACGCGCGGAGGCGGACGGTCGCGAGCGCCTGGGCGACGAACGCGAGGCTGTACCGCGCGGCCGACGCGGCCCGGCCCGCGGTCGTGTTCCGCACGCGGAGCCACCGGTACGGCGTGTCGCAGGCGATCCTCGACGCGCTGCGGATTCGCTCGCTCGCGGAGCGCGCGATCCAGGGCGCGGAGGACCTCGGGTCCGACGTCCGCGTGGGCCTGCTCTCCGAGCTCACGGACGTCGACCTCGTGCTGAGCGACGGGCAGGGACTCGACATCGATTTCGAGCGGATGTCCCGTGTGCCCGAGGAGGACTACGTGCGGATGAGCGAGGCGAAGACCGCGCGGCTGTACCTCGGCGCCGCGGCGACCGCGGCGATCGCGGCGAGCGCGGGCGCGGAGGCGCGACAGGCCCTCGAGGAATACACGCTCCGGTTTGCGGTCGCGTTCCAGGACCGCGACGACCTCCTCGGGTCCGGCGTGGTCGCCTCCGAGATCGGCGGCTCCGCGGAGGGGGACATCCGGCAGGGGAAGCGGACCCGGCTCTTCGTCCTGGCGCTCGACCGCCTGCGCGGTCCCGACCGGGCCGCATTCCTCCGCGCGTACGGCCGCGGGCCCCGGACGACGCGGAAGGACGTTGCGACCGTGCGCAGCCTGCTCCGGGCGCACGTCCTCCCCGTCATGGAGGCGCGGATCGCGGAGAACCTCCGCCTCGCGCGGGAGTCCCTGGAGCGGATCCCCGCCCTCGACCCGGAGGGCCAGGCCCTCCTCGAGGCGCTGCTCGAGGCGCAACGCACGCGTGTCCGATGACCGTCCGTCGGGACGCAGCTTCATGGGGCCCGAGTCCCTGTCCCTGCGCGTGAAGTGGTTCCGACCCCGCCCTCCACGGGATCCCGCCGTGGAGGCGGCGAAGGTCCGCGCCCTGGAGGTCCTCACCCGAGCCCTCGAGGCCGCGAAGCGGGCGAGGGACGCTGGCCGGGACGTCCGCGCGGATCGGTCCACGATGAAGCTCGCCCGGGCCGCCTTCGAGGCCGGGGACTACGAACAGGCGGCGGCGTACGGGGAGGAGATCTTCCGTCGTTACGAGGGGCGCCCGCCCTCCGGCGCATAGTCCTCGAGGCCGATCCCCGTGATCCGGAACTCCGCCCGGGTGTCCTCCGGCTGGTGCCGGTGCTTCTCGAGCACGGCGACGCGGCGGCTCGGCCCGGTCTTCTCGAGCCGGACGATCGTCTTCGCGTTGTGGCTGAGCATGTGGCCTCCGAGGGGCATGTACCGTCCCGTGTCGATGTCCGTGTACACCTGGGACGTCACGACGACGGGGATGCTCCGCGTCCGAGAGACCCGGAGGAGCTTCGCGATCTGCCGCGTCAGGCTGTGCCGCTCGTCCCGCCGGGTCTCGTCCTTCATCGTGAGGCGGTAGTGCATCGTGATCGAGTCGATCACGATCAGCCCGACCTCCGGGTTGTTCTCCGTGAGCTTCGTCGCCTTCTCGATCAGGTTCTCCTGCTCCTCGAACGAGTACGGCTCGGAGAAGAGGATGTTCCGCGCGACGAGCTCGAAGTCGTCCCCGCACATCTGCCGGAGCCGGTCCATCGACACCCCCTCCGTGTCGATGTAGATCACCTTGCGGCCCGCGCGCACGACGTTCCGCGCGAGCTGCAGGCACAGGTTCGTCTTCCCGCTCCCCGCCTCCCCGTGGAGGAGCATAATGCAGCCCTCCTCGACCCCCCCGCCCAGGAGCGCGTCGAGGGACCGCACGCCGAGGGCGACCCTCATTGGCCGGTCAAGGGCGGGGCCGCCTTTAAGTCTTCGAGGGCGCTCGCACGCCGGACAGATACGCCGCGTCCGCGGTCCACACGACCCGCGCGGATCCCGGCCGCACGGTCGCCCGGGACGTGATCGGTCGCTCTGCCCCGCTCTCCGGATGTCGGACGACCGCCCGGCCGTCGGCCGCGACGCCCACGTCGGCCTCGAACCGTTCCGCGTCGACCCTCCGCGCGGCCTTGAGGTCCCGCGGCTTGAACCGACGCTCCTCGCCGGACTCGAGGTCCCGCAGGGTCACGAACGTCGCGATCTTCACGACCTCCGAGACGCGGTCCTTGTGCCGCACGACGTCCCCGACCTGGAAGGCGCTGAGCCGAACGAGGCTCGTCACACGGAAGACCTCCCGCCCGTCCCGCTGGCCGAACAGCTTCGACGTCGTCGTGACGGACCCCCCGTACGTCGACGCGAGGTCCCGCGCGAGCTCCTTCGCGAACGCGTTCGTGCTCACGTAGAAGTCGAGCCCTCCGTGGATCTCCTCCGTCCGCGACACGAAGTCCCGGCTCGACTCCCGAGCCCGGTCGGCGCGGGCCCCGACGAACGTGCGCACGGCGCGGATCTCCTTCGGGGTGAGCTCGCGACCCTCCGCGCGCACCTGGACGATCCCCTCGAAGTACCGGCTCCGCTGCTTCGCGCACACGTCGCACAGGGACGGCTTCAGGCGGAGCCGCGTGCGGAACGCCTGGCTCACCTCGACGTCTCCGTGGCGGCCCGACGCCGTCACCGTGAGGAGGAGGTTGCTGTCGTCCTCACGGTGCGCGACGTGCGCGTGGTCCGCGCGGCGGAACGGCGCCCTCGGGGGGACCTTCTCCTCGAGGATCCGGGGGATGAGCCTGTCGAGGTCCCCGCGGACCCATGCGCCCGCGACGAGGAACGCGCCGCACGCCTGGCATCGCGGGACGTCGACGTGGGGCCGGGGCTCGACGAGCGGGTGCCGCGTCGCGAAGCACGAGGCGCACTGTCCGTCGACCGTCGGCCCCTCCCGGCCGCACTCGACGCAGAACATTCCCGCCCGAGTCGAACCTCCCCTCGCTACTTAAGGGCACGCGTGCGTGCCGCGATAGCAGCGCGGAAGGGCATAAGTAGTCCCGCCCGCGTGCGTCGCGGCCATGGCCCGCGCGCGGTCCTGGTGGCGCATGCGTCGCATCAAGCACCGCGATGCGGTCGCGCTGTCCGTCCTGTCCGCGTCGTTCCTTCTCGCCGGGGAGCTCGCGAACCCCGTGCTCCTGGGCATCTACGAGCGGTACCTCGTGCCGGTCCTCGATCGGCCTGCGCTCCTCGCCCTCTACACGGTGCTCGCGCTCTTCGCGTTCACGACCGCGTTCGGCGTGGTGCTCGTCCTCGTCGGCGGCTGGTATTTCCTCCAGGGGCGGATCCCGCGCGGCCGGTTCGTCCTCGGCCTGGGGGTCGGCCTGACGTCCCTGAGCCTCCTGAGCCGCTTGGCGTACCACACCCTGGTCACGGGCAGCCCCGTCCCGTTCCTCCTCTTCCTGACGACGTCGTTCACGGGGATCGGCGTCCTCTTCGGGGTCGCGGCCCATACGCTCATGGGACGGTACGCCCTGTTTGTGAAGAAGCGCGCGCGGGACGCCTGGCGTCGATGGCGCAGGTCCCGCCGGCCGTCGCGGCGCGCCTCGAGGAGCTGAGCGTCATCCGATCATGAGGACGTACTGGGCGTGAGGAACGCCGCCGATCCACAGGACCCCGTCGTCGCTCGCGTAGCCGCCCCTCTTCGCGGCATCGATCGTTTCCTTGCCGACGAAGTTGCCGATCGTCGCGAGCTTGAGATGATCGAGGAACGCCTCCTCCGTCACCACGTCCCCCTCGTAGAACTTGCCCACCTCGATCTTGAGCTTGCCTTCGCGGAACGTCTTCCCGATGAGGTCCGCGTCCGCCGCGGCGACGAGGGTCTCCGTTCCCTGG
>Ga0209642_10003213_pt1 | contig 10588 bp, 13 predicted proteins | sample RifCSP19_2_FD_184025 | JGI IMG/M metagenome (GOLD analysis project Ga0209642, IMG submission 184025) | Soil microbial communities from Rifle, Colorado - Rifle CSP2_sed 19_2 (SPAdes) (version 2) | ecosystem: Environmental > Terrestrial > Deep subsurface > Rock core/Sediment | place: Rifle... | reverse complement strand
CCTACGATGCCAGTGCGTTGAGCGCCATATTCCACTTCCTGCAAGACCCTGGGTGAAATATGGGACTGGAAAACTTATCGAACTTAAGCCTACAGATCAGGGCGGGCGTTCTGAGAAATATCATCGCAAAAAGCCAGGACGATCCGCGCGTGGAAAAGCCAATGCGCCAACTGGAAGCAATAGAGGCTGAGATACAAAGGCGAAAAGAGCAATCTACAATTGACATCCCGCCTACGCCTGCGCAAGTGGTTACTTTGAAAACCATTGAGCTGAAAGGCATAGCAAAGCCGGGACGCGGTTAGTCAACATGCTTCCAGGTGCGTCTATAAAGGACATCGTTTACAGACTGGCGACTTATGTTAATGCGGCGAGATATCTCACAATGATTGATACCTTCCTCTGCAAGTTTTCTAATAGCGCGAACTTTATCCGATGTCAACTTGGCAGATGGATGGTATTCCCCATGCCGCATCCTGCCTTTGTTAGCGGCATCTTGAATATTATCACTTGCCGATCCAAGAAACAAATGCTTTGGATTGCAACACGCCGGATTGTCACAAGTATGGCAAATATGCATACGATTGGGGATTGGGCCATTCGTCAATTCCCAGGCAAGTCGGTGTGCAAGGATGTTTTTATAGCGAATGGTGAGAAGTCCATATCCAGCAGGGATTCTCGCTCCTTGCCATTCCCAGCACTTATCAGGTGCGGAGGTCTTTACACGAGACCATAAACGTTTATTGGGATCAAAATTCCAGGGCATAAGGCACTCCTTTTAATCTCTGGAATTATTATAACATAACCATCACTAGATGGAAAGGAAAATGACCATGGCTGAAGGCGATGGATTTATTTATTTATAACAACTTTAAAGAGCAAGTAATGGAAGGTGTATTCAACCTGGCAACTGGCGGAGATACACTCAAAGCTACTTTGCACACTGGCTATACTCCAGACATCGACACACACACCGTTTGGGCAGATGTGTCTGCAACCGAGTATGGAACAGCCGGAGGTTACACGGCGGGCGGGAAAACGCTGGCGAACCAAGATGTTACCCAGGACAACACCAACAATCTCGGCAAGTTCGACGCCGACAATCTCACATGGGCGGGTACTTTGCTGTCTCCAACAACGCCAAGTCATCTCATACTTTGGGATGATACACCGGCTGGCGACCCGCTGATATGCTATTTCGTGCTGGGCACAACCGCTACCACCGGCGGTAGTTATGTTCTTAATTTTGGTACAGACGGGATCATTGCCCTGACGTAAAGAGGAGATGAAAAAATGACCAGAATATATACCGATGGAGCAGAGTTCCAAGACCTGTTGTTTTTTTCATCCACAAGTGGCTCACCTACTGCGGACACAACGACATTCCGGTCAGGGCTTGCCTCGTACAAGATGGATAATAACGAGAGTGGTAGTAAAAGTATTACCGCGCTCAGTGAAGCATATTTCCGTCTCGCGTTTTACATATCCGCTGATCCGGGTACTATTTTGTCTTGGTATAGCGGTGCTACTGTATTAGGCTCTTTAAGAAGAAACTCAACCTCTAAATTCTTGGAGCTATACACATCAACAGGAACGCTGGTTGATACGGGTGCTATAGCCATACAGGCGACCACGTGGTATGTCATAGAAGTGCACGTAAATATTCATGATTCTACTGGTGCGCTGGATGTCAGGGTAGATGGAGTCGATGATGCTGCGTTTGCTGGTGACACAAAGCCTGGGGCAGCTACGACTTTCGATCTTATACTATATCACGGAGGGGCGAATACCTCGTACTATGATGATCTTGCCATGAACGATACCGCGGGGGGGTCAGATGACTCGTGGTGCGGAGATGGAAAAGTAATCCTTCTCAAGCCCAACGCCAACGGCGACGTTTCGGGGTTGACTGGCTCAGACGGGAATAGCACAGACAATTACCTTCTGGTGGATGATTTTGTCCATGACACCGATACAACCTATACAGAAGGATCTGTAACAGATACCTATGATTCATACAATCTCGCAGCTTCAGGATTGACCAGTGTGTCAATTCTTCGTGTGTTTGCTGAGTGTCGCGCCAGGGATACAGTAGCAGAAGGCGGAACAATGGCGCTGATGCTGGAAACCAACGCTACTGAATACACCGGCTCAGATCAAGCATTATTGACTAGCTACCTAAGCTATAAGGGCACCCAGTACACCACCAACCCGCAGACAACCATTGCCTGGACGGTAGCCGAACTGGATGCCCTGCAAGCCGGCTTCAAGGTAAGGCCATGACAAGGCGCATCACAAATATTGGCGCGGTTGTCGAGTACTTAGCCGACACCAACTACAAACGCATCACCAATATTGGTGCGGTTGTTGAGTACGTAGCCGACACAAACTACAAACGCATCACAAATATTGGCGCGGTTGTCGAATACATCATTGCGGCCACGATGGACACGCTCACTCTGGCCGGCAGTGTTCCATCTCTGACCGTCGATGCCCAGCCACCTCCAACTGTCACCCTTGACACGCTCACCCTGGCTGGTAGTGTCGTTTCTTTGAGTGTTACTACCCTGAAGAATATTGCAGGTACGTTCATAAAAATCCTTCGGAAACCATGAGCGGCAATGTTAGACAGAATACCTCTCTTATACAAGCGGAACTACTACGAGAAAGTGAAGTCGATAGCATCTGGCAACCTGATCGCCTACTGGCCGCTGTGGGAGGGGAGCGGCGACGTGGCTTATGATATCTCGGGCAACGGGCGCAACGGGGCATATACAGCCGTTACATTGGGTTCGGGGGGCATCGGCGACGGGAAGACCAGCGCATTGTTCGATGGGTCAACGAGCTTCTGCAACGTTTACAGTACCAGCTTTGTCAACGCATTTAACGGCGCGGAAGGTACTATATCGATGTGGCTTCAAGCAAGCTCTGCTACTGTGTGGGCAGGTGCATCAGATTTGCAAATACTTCGGTTCGTCGCAGATGCCAATAATTATACATACAACCAGTTTCGGGCAGCCAGCGATGGGCTGAGGTGTCTTTATACCGCTGGAGCAACCGCAAAAAGCGTTACTCTTGCCAATGTGAACTCAGCCGACTGGATACATGTAGCCTGGACTTGGTCGAAGACGGCTGACCAGTTTATATACTACATAAACGGGTCACAAAGTGGATCTACACAAACCGGTCTAGGTACATGGGCTGGCACTCTGGCATCCGCAACTACGGTAATAGGTGCGGCAAGCACTGTGCCAACAAGCGTATGGGATGGGCGCATTGCCCATGTTCCTGTGTGGACAACCCCTCTGACCGCGGCTCAAATAGCAAGCCTGGCGGTGGTGTAGCTATGGCTATCGACGCATGACGAGAAACAAGAGATGAGAGATGAGCTTTATTTATTGGCTTGAAACTCCCTTGAGTATAAATATGAGCAGCCTCTTATTAGAGGATAGGGAGAAGTTGCCAAAAATAAAGAGTCGCAAAAAGAGCGGCCCGATTTACTTCAATCCTCATCTGAAAGATTCACAATATATCAGGAAGATCAGGTATACTTTTGGCAACTCACTGATTGCTCTCTACCCGCTTTGGGAGGCCAGCGGCGGTGTGATCTATGACCAGAGCGGCAAGGTACACGATGGCACGTACACTGCCGTCACATTAGGAAAAGAGGGTATTGGCGACGGTAAGTACAGCGCATTATTCGATGGCTCAACCAGCTACTGCAACATCTATTCCGCCAACCTGGGCGGCGCCTTCAACGGCGCAGAAGGGACGGCGGTGGGCTGGGTCAAGGCGAGCGGGGCAGGCGTGTGGACGGATGCGACCAACGACTATTACTTTCGTTTGCAGGCCAGCGCCGACAACGATATTTATATCCGCAAAGACTCAACCAACAACCGCCTGAAGTGGAACTACGCAGCCGGTGGCACGTTTGAGGTTATTAACAAAGATTCAGTATCCACCACGGACTGGTTCCATGTGGCTATCACCTGGAGCAAGGCTGCCAACCTGGTAGCGGCGTACTATAACGGGGCAGTAGTGAGCACATCCGGCACGCTGGGCACATGGGCGGGCGCGCTGGCGATAGCCCTTCTGGGAGCGCAGACGACTGCCCCAATACTTGCTCATTCTGGTTATCTTTACGGCTGGGCGTTCGGCAACACCGCCCTGACAGCAGCGGCAATAGATAGCTTGTATAGAGTGTAAGAGGTGTAAGATGGCGAAGAAAAAGTGGATCAAGGGTGCCATTAAGCGCCCTGGCGCTTTCACTAAGAAGGCCAAGGCAGCCGGGATGAGCACGCAAGCATACGCCAGCAAGGTGCTGAAGAAAGGCAGTAAGGCCGACACGCGCACCAAGCGCCAGGCGGCGCTGGCGAAGACGCTAGGCAAGATGCGTAGAAAGAAAAAAGGTAAATAACCTATGCAATTTACACTATTCCACCTCACCTACGAAATCGCTCGCCGGATGCGGCTGACCACGCCTGGCACGGCTACGACCGGCAGCACAACCACGATTGTCGATACCGCCTCCCGCACTGAGCCCGATGATTTTTGGAATGGCGGCGTGGCCTGGCTGCTATACGACGCGAACGGGGCTGCGGCGGCGCCAGAGGCCGAGTACAAGACGATCACCGATTTTGTCAACTCCACAGCCACGGTGACGGCGGGCACGTTTACGGCTGCCGTGGCCGTGGGTGACCGCTATGCCCTGGCCACAAAGCACGTCCCGTTGCCTGCGCTGGTGGAGCTGGTCAACGAATCTCTGCGCGACCTCGGGCCGATACCCACCATAGACAAGGCTACCATAACCACCGCAGCAGCGCAGACCGAGCACAGCCTGCCGATTGCGGCCAACCTGGATCTGCGCAGGGTGTGGATCCAGAACAAACTCAGCGATACCAACGATTACCAATGGTCGGAGATCTTCAACTGGTGGGTAGAGAGGACCGCCACGGGCACGGCTGACCTGCTGCACACCGAGTACCAGTACACCAGCGGCTACCTGCTGATGCTGGAGTACATGGCGCACCACGCCCTGCTAAACGCCTCCTCAGACAAGCTGAACGAGAGCATACCGATGGAGCGGGTGGTGTACCCGGCGGTGCTGAACGGCTTGTGGTATCTCAAGACGCGCAACAAGAGCGACGACTGGGACACGCAGATCGAGAAGTGGGAGCGCGAAGTGTCTACCGTGGCGCAACGCTTCCCGATAACTAACCTGCCGCAGAAGCCGGGCAAGCTGGTGATGGTGGGCAAGCGGGATTACAGGATAGAGAGCGAACCAAACCTGGTTAGGATATAGTATGCCAACTGCAACCTCACCGACCCTCATCAAGCCCAAGCACCCGCTCACGCTGACGGATGGCTCGTCCACGCTGGGTTTTCAACTCTCCGACGGGCGCGGCAGGAAGATCAGCGAAGGGGAGAAGAGCTTCCCGTTCCGTATCTTCCCGTTAGAGCAGCGCGGCCTGCAAACCTTCGAGGGGCAGGGCAACTACGACGACTTCCGCTGGCCGTACATGACCATCAGCCAGAGCGATTGGAGCGGCGGGCGCGGGTCTGAGGTGTTCGAGGATGACAAGACAAAGTACATGGACGCCAGCCGCATGTTCCTATCCAAGACCGGCCAGGCCACGCTGGGCGGGGCTGAGACGTTTGGTTACGGAGACATTCGCGAATGGGCGTGGGGCGACTGCGGACGAGGGACAGAGGGGATGTCGTGGGTTAATCTAATTTCAGCTACCCCATCTTTATACCGGGCAGATAGCTTCACCACAGACGCCAGCGGATTCACGGCGGACAAGATGTACGTCATTATCAGGAAGGTCGGCACACCCGGCGACCTGACGGTGGCGATTTACTCACACAGCGGTTCAACACCTAACGCGGTAGTTGGATCAACCGCTACCGCTGTGACGGCAGCAAGCATTACAGACAGCCTGGCGGTCATGGTGGAGGTGGACTTCACCGGGACGCAGGCGCTGACGGGTGCAACCACTTACTGGCTGGTGGCTTATGGCGCAGCGGGCGCCTCAACGACTAACTGCTGGCAGATATTGCAAGATAGCAGCGTATCTACAGGCAAAATCTCCAACGATGGATCTTCGTGGAGCTCTAGCAACCCGCCATGGTTCCGAGTTGTACCCGCTTCCACGAGCTTTACGGGCAGGTTCTTGACCTACAAAAGCGGGTTGTATTTTATGACACAGCCCGACAGTGGCAACTCGCTCCTATACCTGAACGGCGACCGCGGCGCGGCGGACAGCAACACCGGCGCCGAAGCTACCCTGGTGGATGTCTCCAAGGCATCTACCTGGATAGCCAATGAGTGGATCGGGGCGTATGTAATCCTCACTGCCGGCCCGGGCAGCGATGAGGCGCAACCGTGGCGGGAGATTATCGGCAGCAGCAGTAGCACTCTGACCGTCAGCCCGTCCTGGAACGTGGTCCACACAACGTCCACCGAGTATGTCATCGTGGGTAGTGATAAGTGGCAGCAGGTGGAAGACCTGGGGGCGTTCTGCACGGATGCGGCGGTAGCGGATAAGGTGATATATTTTGCCCGCGGCTCACTGAGTGGGAGCTCCGCTATACTGCGCTATGAGGCGTATAACAACGCTGGCACGTGGACAGACAGGAACGCAAGCGAGGGGGGCTTGTATAAAGCCGATTTCATTACCGCCATTCGTAATCCTGAAGATAATCGCTTCTGGCTGTATACTATTAATACCGGCGGTGCCTCGTATAAAAACTATATATTGTCTGCGATTGTACCAGGTGGGTGGGCGGGACTTGAATATCCACTTGGAGAGATATGCAGCACTCTCAGTCCTTGGAACGAGCAGACGATTACCAACGTAACGAATGGGACAACCAGCGGTTTTACGTCGATTACTATTGCAGCCGGTTTTACTACTGGCATCGTCGCGTCAAAAGCAATAACATCTACTGATATCAGCGCAGGCAAATCATTGGGAGCCTGGATTTATTCAAGTGTTGCTTGCACAAACGCCGATGATCTCAAGCTGTGTTACTCGGATCACGCCAAGTTGCAAGGCACCTACACGCCATCCAACCTGGTACACTCTACGGGTGGAACCCCGCCCACATATACGGCGATGGGGGCTGCCAAAGACGCCGACGCCGACATTGGTTACACATTGGTAGCATGGGCCACTGGTCCAAACGAAGATTTTGTATACGTGGGCAACGACGAGACGTTCAATAAGATCACCGTAGACTTAGGCGCCACGGTCAACGCCGTCGTCTCCACGCTAACCGCCGAATATTACAACGGCAACAACTGGGCGGCGTTGACCATCACGGACGGTACCAAGAGCGGGTCGACTACAATGGCGCAGGACGGCGTGATCAGCTTCACGATACCCAGCGATTGGGCTACTTGCATCGTGAGCAACGGAGAGGCCACGCCGGCCAATGTGGAGGGGTACTATGTACGCCTGATGGTGAGCGCTACCCTGACCGCCAGTATCATTATCAACGAGGTGACGGTCACGTTCGATGCCTACGCCACGGTGAACATGGGTGCACTATTGGCTGATACCTGGACGTGGGTTGATCTTAGTATCACGCCTGGCATCTCCAGTCCCGATTGCAGGCGAATCGTCAGCATTGGATTGTATCTCAACGCCGACCTTGGGGCGCAGACTGTCTATATATATGGTGGTATTCAGTTGTTGGTTGCTCGATATGCCCCAGCTATCTTGCCCAACAACGAAACTCCATTAGGTATTATCCCCTATTCCGGCAATACCACCGACCCGCGTGAGAACCCATGGATACGCACGTCCCTGCGCTGGTACGAGTTGCAGACGCAGAACGACAACGCCCTGGTACCGCTACCCATCGGCGAGATGGCGGAGATATCCGACGACACAGCCAACTTCGCCGCCTGCGTCAATGATGTCTACTTGTATTTCAGCCTGGGCAATCGCATCGAGCAGTATTATGCCCGTAACCTGGTGGACGTCAGCCCGCAGACGGACTACCTGCCGCAGAACCGGCGCGGCACACCGGCGGCGTTGCTCTCATACCCTGGGCATGTGTACGCCGCCATCGACGCTGGATCGAGCAACTACTCCTCCATCATGGTACGGCGCACCAACGCCTGGCACGAGGTCTATCGCGCCCCGCAGACTGGGCAGCGCATCCGGGCGATGGGGCACCAGAATATACCTGGATCGGACACCGGCAGGTTGTGGTTCCTGATGGGTGCCGACCTGGCGTGGGTGCCTACCAGCCTGGACCCGCTGAATGACACCGATTTCCCGTTTGCCTACGAGGGTTATATCGAGACGGGCTGGATCTACGCCAACCTGCACGCGCTGTACAAGATATGGCGCTACCTGAATGTGTTCTGCGAGAACACCACTGCCACCACAAAGTCGATCTACGCTGATTACATGGCGGACGGCGACACGAGCTGGACGGCGATAACTACAGAGTTCCTTGCCCCATTGACGCGCAACGAGCTGGCAGCCACGCCAATCACGAAGTACCGCGTACGCTTCCGGTTCCGCTTTACCAACTCAACAGGCTACGTGACATCCACCACTGCGCCGCTATCGATGAAAGCCTGGGCAGCCACGGCCTTCGGCGTGGATGATACCAAGTACGGCTACCAGGTGGCGACGCTGCTGGCGGACCCGGGCATCGGCGTAACCACGCTGGACGGCGAGGACGTGGACTCATCGCTGGGCAACTCAGCCAACGCCGAGACTGCCCTGGCTATCCTGGCCGGCTGGGTCACTAACGGAACGCCGCTGACGATGAACTCGTGGTGGAGCGTGGCGAACGCCAAGACGGTCAAGTTGCAGCCGTATGCCATTCAGCCTACCAAGATCAACCCAGACATGCAGGAAGAGACGCACGTCTTGCAACTCACGTTGTACGAGATATAAATATGCCTATGCAAACGGGGAGATGGGCGGCCAGTCCGGTAAAAGAGACCGCGTTCATTGTCCAGAACCAGGAGGCCAGCTCATACGAGTACAACTTTGCCCTGGCGCTGGACTACTGGGGGCTGGAGTACGAGTTCCAGCAGGACTTCTTTGGCGGCAGGAACATACTGGGGGGCATGGTGATCGACTTCATTGTGTACACTGTGCCACTACCAACGCCGTGTTGGATCAACGGCGAGTATGCGCACGGCAGCGGGGAGAGGAAAGAACAAGATTTCTTGCAGCAGTCACAAATAAACATGCAGTTCGCCGGAGCGATGCTACCGGCGAAGATATTCTGGGGGGATGAGACGGCTACGTTCGAGGCGGCGGTGCAGGCGGTGAAGAGGGAGCTGTTGTAGCTGGCTCTTTTGAGTAATACTGATAAAATAAATAGCCATTAACTGTATCAACATTTTCGTCTGGGAAATTTTCAGCGAGCAGTGTAACGGCTTCCAGCAATGTCTCAGCCTCAATACGATATGTCTTTTGTCCCAAACAAACAAATTCCCAGTATTTAATCTGGTTGTGTTTTAGTTTCATTTCTCCTCCAACTCGGCAAGCACCCCTAGCCCCCGCTGGCGGAGGCAGTCGGTAGTGTGGACACCGACATCACCATCGTCAAGCCCATGCCCCGGTGTCCACGCTTTACACCATGGGCATTGGCTGTGGTCTACTTCTCCGTCGTACACCCACTCCACAGCCGCCAGCGCCTCCATTGCCAGCTCGAGGGCGGCGCGCAGACGGGCAAGGTCTTCTTTCTTGATGGTTTCATAACCGTACATTGATAATGTCTTTTCGATGTTAATCTCAGTCATTTATCCAACATACCTTTCCCAAAAATAATGTCCTATATGATATTTTTTACAAAATATACATTTGTATGGATGAAGTCTCCCGTCTCTCTTTTTATCATTATCGTAGATATATCTTATCTCCCGCCATGCTGAGTTGCTTGTTTCATATTTCTCTTTATTAGAACAAGATTTCTTTCTCACATTGCGTTTGCTGGACATTCTTTATTTATCCTCCAACATCTTCACCTTCGCCTGCGCCTCGACGAGGCGCAGGTTCGCCCGCAGCGCCATGACTTCAGCCAGCAGCATGTCGATGTAGCTCGTGCTCGGCACGCCAGCGGTGGCGCGCTTGCCGTTAGCATCCACCAGGTACGCCCAGCGCGTGCCATCAACGGTCTCCACACGCACGTAATAAGGCGGTTTCAGGTCCTTCACTGGGCACAGGCGATGTTCGGGATAGCGGCGCGGCTGGACGTGCAGATAGGTTTCTTTCCGGTTTACGCGTGCGGCAGGCTGGGCGTTGAGTTGATCGAATGATAGGCTCATGGTTGCTCCTTCACCTTTGCGATGGCGTCATTTAATCTCGTCGCCAAACCCCGATAGTGATTACATTGGGGGCAATTACTGGTTAGGGGGCAAACTACAAGGGCCTCGGCAAAATCTCTTGCCTCCTCGCACGCCTTCAGCAGCTCAGCGTTCTGCTCACGTAGGCGGGCTTGGGTGTCGAGTAGCCAGTGCAGTTCGTCGGATTTTAGCACTATTCCTGTGCCTGCTAATTCTGCTAACTTACAGGCTCGTTCCATGTCCTCAAGGTTCATTTTCTCCTCCTTCAAG
>Ga0209642_10003210_pt1 | contig 10595 bp, 10 predicted proteins | sample RifCSP19_2_FD_184025 | JGI IMG/M metagenome (GOLD analysis project Ga0209642, IMG submission 184025) | Soil microbial communities from Rifle, Colorado - Rifle CSP2_sed 19_2 (SPAdes) (version 2) | ecosystem: Environmental > Terrestrial > Deep subsurface > Rock core/Sediment | place: Rifle... | reverse complement strand
AACTGTAAAAGCGCCTTCTGAAATTCAGGCAGGAACGTGAGGAGTTGAATAAGGAATTCCAGAAGGCGCTTTTACAGTTACCAAATGAAAAGGAGATTGCAAATCTGCTTGAAAACATATCCGAGGCAGCCAGGTCTGCGAGATTGGATATTCTGACATTTAAACCCGGCAAGGAAACACCCAAGGGTTTCTATGCCGAGGTGACAATTGATATGAAGGTAGAGGGTGCTTATGCCAGCATAATGACATTCTTCGAAAAGGTTGCAGCCCTGCCGAGGATAGTGAATATGGGAGTATTGAATATAGCAGGCGGTGCCAAAGAGGTCAGGGGCGAAGTGGTACTTGCAGCTACATTTATGGCAACAACATTTAAGTTCGTACCACAGCCTGCAGAGGTAAAAAAATAGAGATATGGATAGAAGAAGTCAGGAGTCAAAAGAAGTATGCAGTAGGCAGTATGCAGTAGGCAGCTGCTATTTATCGCAGTTTTCCTGCTTTTTACTGCTTACTGCTTGCTGCTTACTGCTTACTGTCTTTACTGGTTGCCAGCAAGGCACGCCGCCTCAACCCCCTGCACAGCAGGCAAAAAAGGAGGCGCCGAAGCCAGCGGCAGCACCACCTGTGGTAGAAATAAAAGAGGAGACAAAAAAAGAGGAAACCGCAATTACTGCAAAGCAGAGGAATCCTTTTAAGTCGTTTATTGTCAAGGTGACAGAAAAGCCTACGGTGGCTGTTCCGAAAACGCCGCTTCAGAGATACGAACTTGAGCAGCTTAAACTCGTGGCAATAATCTGGGGGGTTAACAGCTCCATAGCGATGGTGGAGGCGCCGGATGGCAAAGGTTACTCTATAAGAAAAGGGGACCTTATCGGGAATAGAAACGGCAAAGTAAGGCGGATAGAAAAGGACAGAGTGGTAGTGGAAGAAAGGTTTGCAGAGGCCAGCGGCGAGGTCACAACAAATGAATTTTTAATAAAACTGCCGCTGCCTAAAGGAGAGGAGGAGGTCAGATGAAAAATCAAAAGTCAGAAGTCAGAATTCAGTATTCAGGAGTCAGAAGTCAGAATCTTTTATTCTGTTTTCTGTATTCTGTCTTCTGTATTCTGTTTTTTACAGGCTGTGCGCCCTCCATGCAACAGGTGAAGGAAGATGAGGCAAAGGAGAAGGTGGTTTTAGAAAGCATTTCTGTTGAGGGAGGCGGGAGGGAGATATTGATAAAGGCTTCAGGGCCTTTAACTTACACTGCCTTTAAACTACCTGACCCGGACAGGCTGGTTCTTGATATACCTGATGCGGATATAGAAAAGATCAGCGGGCCGCTGGAGCCTAATAATGATTTTATAAGCACTATTACTGTTACCAGCTATAAAGAGCAGACAGTTGCGCCCATTGCAAGGGTGGAGATAGGGTTGAAGGAAGGTGTGAACAGCGAAGTTAAACTTGCGGAGAATAATATCATAGTGAGTTTGAATTATGAGGCAGCACAGCAGGAGCCGCCGCCAGAGACTGCTGAACCCCCGGCACCGGCTGAAGAAGCGGTTTCTAAAACCCAGGCCGGAACTGAAGAGCCGCAGCAGGAAGCTGCAGAAAAGGAAGCCCCTGTAGCAGCAAAGCAACAAAAGAAGGCTGATAAATTGCTGCGCGTAGAAACAAAGAAGGAAGGTGGTGCAATAATTATAAAGATTGTCGGCAATGGTGTGATAGGCGATTTTAATGCATTTGATATAGATAAACCTGCGCCCCCAAGGCTGGTCGTGGATGTATGGGGTGTTAAAAATTCCATCACAAAGAGGAGCCTGAGGGTAAACAGCCCGATGATAAAGAGGGTGAGGGTAGGTGAACATCCGGACAAGGTAAGGCTTGTATTTGATTCCAATCAGAAGAAATTGCCCTCTTACACGATAGAAAGGATTGAAGACACCCTGGTTGTAACTGCCGGGGCAATTGATGCGAAGAAACAAGAGAAGGCAAAGGAAGCTGTTGCCGTGACCGCACAGGATATTCCTGCTGTTGCAGATGTCAAGCCAATTTCTCCGCGTGAACCACAGGCAGCTGATTATGCGGAGATTAAGGCGGTTGACTTCAAACAGCTTACGGACAAGGCAAGTTTGACTATTATTGCATCAAAAAGGGTTGAGTATAAATTATCTAAAAGTTCAAATGAATTGAACCTTGTGCTGGATATCGGAAATGCTGTTATAACAGGTGAAATGGGAAGGACGCTCGACGCATCAGAACTGAATACCCCTGTAAGCAGTATAAGCTCATTTCAGGCATCTGCCGAACCAGCCAAAGACGTCCGCATAATCGTGAAATTGAAGGAAAGGTCTTCATACGATATCTCACAGGATGGAGAAAAGATAGAAATTAATTTCCCGCTGCTTGCAGCAAGGCAGAGTGCCCCAAAGTATGCTGATGTAAAATCCGGCGAAGAAACTCTGCTGTCACAGAAAACTCAGACACAGGAGGCAAAACAGCCGGAGGATGTCAAAGCCGGCACAGAACAGGCTGGTATTTATACCGGGCGGAAGATTTCACTGGATTTCAAGGATGCCGACATCAATAATATCTTAAGACTAGTGGCAGAGATAAGTAACTTAAATATTATTGCCGGTGACGATGTGAAAGGGAAGATGTCCCTGAGACTGGTGGATGTCCCATGGGACCAGGCGTTTGATATAATATTAAAGACAAACGGCCTTGGCAGGGTTCAGGAAGGCAATGTGGTCAGGGTTATGCCTGTTTCAAAGATAAAGCTGGAAAACGAGGAACTGCTTGCATCAAGGAAGGCAAAAGAGAAGCTCGAGGACCTTGAGATAAAACTGTTGCCCGTGAATTATGCAACGGCAAGTTCGCTGGAATCCCAGGTTAAAGGTTTATTAAGCGACAGGGGAAGCGTCAGTATAGAGGCAAGAACCAACACCCTCATCATTAAAGATATCCCGGCAAATATAGGAAAGGCAGTTGACCTTATACAGAGGCTGGATACCCCAACACCGCAGGTCTTGATAGAGGCGAGGATTATAGAAGCCCAGAGCAGTTTTGCAAGGGACCTTGGTGTGCAGTGGGGTGTTGCAACACTTACATCAAGCAAGGATAAGTTTACCAGCGGGTTTGGCAGCACCTCTTCTTCTCCTCCGAATACATTGACACCAGGGTCAAGCTTTATAGGGTCAGGCGGGCAGTTTTCAGCGCAGCCAAATTATGCGGTAAGCCTTCCTGCAGCCGGCGGCGCAGGGACTTTAGGGGCTATGGGATTTTCATTCGGCAAGCTGACAGGCGACCCTTTTCTGTTAGACCTCCGTATTTCTGCGGGTGAAAAGAAAGGTTTGACAAAGACAATATCAAGACCGAGGATTACTACACTGGATAATAAAGAGGCCAGGATATCGCAAGGCGATTCCGTGCCGTTTGAAACCACTTCTTCTTCCGGCACGCAAACTTCTTTTATTGATGCGACCCTGGAACTTACTGTTACCCCGCATATAACCCCGGACGGCAGCGTCAGTATGAAAATCAAGGCAAGCAGAAACTCCATCGGTTCTTTCCGGAGCGCATCCGGCACGCCAAGCATAAGCAAGAAAGAGGCATCTACAGAGATAATTGTAAAGGACGGGGAAACCGCAGTTATCGGAGGAATCGTTGTATCCGATAAAAGTGATGCAACCAGCGGCATACCGTTTTTGAAGGATATCCCCCTTATCGGCTGGCTGTTCAAGAATAAGGCAATATCAGATTCCCAGACAGAGCTTCTGATATTTATTACACCTAATATTGCAAAGGGCCAAATTGAGCCATCAAGTTAAATTTATGGACGCTGTGCTGTGCAAATAGAAATGCACCCTCAGGGGTGCATTTTTTTTGGAGAGTGCCATATGCTAAAATTTTTAACAGCAGGTGAATCACACGGTAAATGTCTTACGGGCATCTTGGAAGGTGTCCCTGCAAATTTATCCATTACTGAGGGTGATATAAATAAAGAACTGGCCCGCAGGCAGACAGGCTATGGCCGCGGTAACAGAATGGCAATAGAAAAGGATAAGGCTGAAATTACAGCAGGTGTGAGATTGGGTAAAACAATAGGTTCTCCTCTTGCAATGGTGATAGAGAACAGGGACTGGGAAAATTGGAAGGAGATAATGAATATAGGGGCAATGGGCAAGGGGCAATGGGCAAGGATGGAAGAGGTAACAAGGCCAAGGCCCGGTCATGCTGACCTGCCCGGCGCTATGAAATATAATCAATATGATATACGGAATATCCTTGAACGTTCAAGCGCAAGGGAGACGGCTGTGCGTGTTGCTGCCGGCGCAATATGTAAGAGATTTCTGGATGAATTTGGTATCAGGGTAACGAGCTGGGTAATTGAGATTGGTGGTGTTAGATGTAAGATGGGGACAGTCCCATATTTACGGATGGAGCGAAGCGGAGTCGCAGAATCGGGACTGTCCCCGAAGTCAATCTTTGAGCTGGCAGAATCATCCGATGTCCGTTGTCCTGATAAAAAGGTTTCAGAAAAGATGCGGAAGGCTATAGATAAAGCAAGAAAGAACGGCGACAGCCTTGGCGGAATTTTTGAAGTTGCTGTAACCGGAATTCCGCCTGGGTTAGGTAGTCATGTTCAGTGGGATAGAAAGCTGGACGGCAATCTTGCAAGGGCGCTTATGAGTATACAGGCTATCAAAGGGGTTGAGGTGGGTATGGGGTTTGAAGTGGCCGGTAGGTTTGGCTCAGAGGTGCATGATGAGATATTTTATAAGACTCAAGACTCAAGACTCAAGACTCAAGACTCAAACTTCTGGCCGGTGGTACCGAGGTTTTATAGAAAGACAAACAATGCAGGCGGGATTGAAGGCGGCATGAGTAACGGTGAACCAATCCTGTTAAGGGCTGCTATGAAACCTATACCGACGCTTTATAAGCCGTTAAGGTCAGTGGATATTAATACCAAGAGGTCTTTTCAGGCAAGTGTGGAAAGGTCAGATATATGCGCTGTGCCTGCTGCCTCTGTAATCGGCGAGGCTGTGGTTGCCCTTGAGATAGCCAATGCCTTTTTAGAAAAATTTGGCGGTGATTCCATAGAGGAGGTCAAGAGGAATTACCAGGGGTATCTGCAGTATCTGAGAAGGTTTTAAATGAAAAATATCATCCTTACAGGCTTCATGGGAACCGGCAAATCAGTAGTTGGAAGACAGCTTGCCAGAGAATTGAATACCCCATTTATTGACACCGATGACTTAATAGAAAAAGAGGCAGGCAAAAGCATAGCTCAAATATTTGCCTGTCATGGTGAAGGCTATTTTAGAAAGTTGGAATCAAAGGCGATAGATGATGTGTCTTCCAAGACCAATATGGTAATTGCCACAGGCGGAGGCGCCATTGTCAATCCTAAAAATCTTGAGGCATTGAAAAAAACCGGGATTGTAATATGTTTAACTGCTTCAATCGACGCAATCCTTTCAAGGGTTGGCAGCGGGGATGAAAGGCCTCTTCTATCGGCAGCTGATAAAAAGGGGGCAATATCCAATCTTCTGAAAACAAGAGAGCCATTTTATCAAAAGGCGGATTTTATCATTGATACAACTACAAAGACTGTTGGCGAGGTTGTAAAGGAGATAAAGAAGATAGTGAGGTAGGGTGGGCTTTGCCCACCATCAATCGGCGGGCGAAGCCCGCCCTACTAATTATGGAACAGATTACCGTAAATCTTAAGGAGCGGAGCTATCCAATCTATATCGGGAGAAATAATCTTGATTTGGTTGGAGAGATGATGAAGAACAAAGGCCTTGAAGGTAGGGCGGCATGTATCACAAACCCGCTTGTCGGAAGGCTTTATGCTGACAGGGTGCTTTCCAGCCTGGGCAGGGCTGGCTTTGAGGCCTGCAGGGTAGATATCCCTGACGGTGAAGAGTATAAAAACCTTGAATGGGTATCGTATCTGTATGACAAGCTCATTGAATATAAAATGGAGAGGTTGTCTCCCATTGTTGCCGTCGGCGGCGGAGTCATAGGCGACATCGCAGGTTTTGTGGCTGCAACATACCTCAGAGGTGTTCCATATATCCAGGTACCAACAACACTTTTGGCGCAGGTTGACAGTTCTATAGGCGGCAAGACTGGTGTTAATCATGCAAACGGCAAGAATCTAATAGGCGCATTTTACCAGCCTAAAATGGTAATCATAGATGCAGATGCCCTCAAGACGCTTGAATTGAGGGATATTAAGGCAGGCTTGGCTGAAGTTGTTAAATATGGTATTATCAGGAGCAGTAATTTTTTCTCTTTTCTGGAGAGGCAGTATAACGATTGTTTGCAGTTAGGAGATTCATTGCTCCATGCAATTAAAAGATCGTGTGAGATAAAGGCTGATGTGGTATCCGAAGATGAGAAAGAGACAGGCATCAGGGCAATATTGAACTTTGGTCATACCATTGGCCATGCGATAGAGGCGGCGACCCATTATAAGGAACTGAGGCACGGAGAGGCGGTTGCCATCGGGATGGTTGCAGCCACAAGATTATCTTTAAAACTTGGTCTGTGCAGTAAGGATGTCTGCAGGAGGGTGGAGGGATTGATATCAAATATCGGTCTCCCAGTAAAGCTGTCAGCTATCAGCTGTCAGCTATCAGCCAATGAATTATTAAAGACCATGGACATAGACAAGAAGGTGGTTGGGGGAAAGATAAAGTTTATACTGGTGGAAGATATCGGCCGGGTGGTATTTAAAGCGATAGGCAGCGCCGAATTTCCCCTTGACTTGGCCGGAATTTAGTTTAATATGCTAAAGTGAAAAAATCAAAAACTCAGGTGTCTTGGCAGATTAAAGGTTTGTTCTCTGCCTCTGTTTAAATCCCTTGTTTATATGGCAGAAAATGGTATAAGAAAGGAAAGCTTGGAAGCTGATATAGCAAGATACATTGCTATACTTGAAAAAGACCCTTCTTCAACAGTGTTTGCCCCCCTTGCAGAGTCGTTCAGAAGACTCGGTCGGCTTGATGAGGCTATTAAGGTTTCTATAGAAGGTTTGAAGATTCACCCAGGCCATCTGAGTGCAAGGGTTGCCCTGGCAAGGGCATATTATGACAAGAAATTCTTTAAAGAGGCAATGACCGAGATTGAGGATGTTTTAAGGGCCGCACCTGATAATATCCTGGCGCAGAGACTTTTAAAGGATATAGAGGCAGCAACAATGAATCAGACAACAGGACCGGTAAACGCGCAGGCTGCAGAAGTTGAAAGGGAGAGGGAAGGGCAATGGCCGTCAGGTGATGATAGATTCTATACATTGACAATGGCAGAGATTCTGGAAAAACAGGGGTTTAAAAAGGACGCTGTAAGGATATACCATGCATTACTTAAAAAAGGAGACCATAACAGCAGTATAATAGGCGAGAGGCTTAATAGACTTAAAGGCGGGGTAGTTAGATGAGTTTCCAAGATATACTGAAGGGGACGGTTGATAGTATAAAAGGCGGGATTGCCGGTACTATAATGGCCAGGGACGGGATTGCCATTCAGAATTATGTGAAGGACGGCTCTGCCTGCGATATGGATTCTTTAGGTGTGGAATATGCGAGGATACTGGAAGAGGCAAAAAAGGTATCTTCATCGCTTAAGCTCGGAGATGTGGAAGAGATGACTGTATCTGCTAAGGATTCCACGATAGTTATGAGGCTGATAAACAAGGATTATTTTATTGCTATAGTGTTTGGCGCTGGTGGAACTTTAGGAAAGGCGAGATATTTCTTAAAGAGGGCTGCTATTAAAGCCAGGAAGGAGTTTTAAATACAGCCCCGGATTTTGAAGAAAAAAAGGCTAATCGCCGTTCAGAAGAAGTTATTATCCCGGCATTTAGATGCCTTACTTATAACCACTCCTGAGAATATCCGCTATCTGAGCGGTTTTACAGGCAGTAGCGGTGTAATTATTGTAACTCCGGCTACGGCTTTCTTTTTTACGGATTCAAGATATGCTGCCCAGTCAAAGGATGAGGTAAGCGGATTCAAGGTCAGGATATACAAGAAACAGATTAATGACATTGCCTACTTCATAGATCAGCTTAAGTGCAGACGGATAGGGTTTGAAGAGAAGGGGCTTAACTATGCGACATATCGCAGGTTGAAGGGACTACTTAAGGGTAAGAGACTGGTTCCTGTGCCTGAAGACATTGACAGGATAAGGGGGAGGAAGGATTCAGATGAATTGAATAATATGGAAAAGGCCGCCAGGATTGCATCCATTGGCTTTGATGCAGCCATGAATTGTATATATCCCGGCGCACTGGAAAGGGATGTGGCTCTTGATATAGAATTAGCGATGAAAAGAGGTGGGGCTGAGGCTGTCTCTTTTGATATTATAGTTGCTTCTGGTGCAAGGGCAGCCCTTCCGCATGGCAAGGCCTCTGACAAGAAGATAAGGAAGTCAGAGGTGGTTATTGTTGACCTTGGCGCAAGATATAAGGGCTATCACTCTGATGAAACATGCACATTCATAGTCGGTAGGGCAAACAGGGAACAGAAAAAGGTTTACCAGATTGTCAAAGACGCCCATGATTCGGCAATAGAGGCTGTAAGGCCGGGGATTAAGGCATCTTATATAGATTCTGTGGCAAGGGATTTCATAAGGAAGGCGGGATACGGTAAATATTTTGGTCACGGCACAGGACATGGTATAGGCCTTGCGGTTCATGAATGGCCCAATATATCTCCTTACAGCAGCGATACAATAGAAGAAGGTATGGTATTTACAGTAGAACCGGGAATATATATACCCTGCTGGGGCGGCGTGAGGATTGAGGATATGGTGTTTGTTACAAAAAACGGCTGTGAGGTTTTGACAGAGACATCAAAGGAGATGGTGATATTGTAAAAGGTCAAGGTCAAGGTTGAGGTTGAGGAAAACCTAACAGTCCAATCTGTTTTTCTTAATCTTAGCTCAGCCTTAACTTGCTTTTTTCATAAGGGAGGCTGAAATGGATTTTAAAGAGATAGAGGATATAGTAAAGTTTATAGAAAATACAGATATTGTTGAGTTTGAGCTTGAGAGGCCGAACGGCAAGATAAGGATAAAAAGGGGCGTAGTCAGGTCTGAAATTATTGAAGTGAAGCCGCCCGCTGTTTCTGCCGCACCTCCTGCTGTTGCAGCAGAGTATAAACCTGAAGAGCAAAAAACAGAAAAAGAGGCTGCTAAAGCTGAAAAAATAAAACATATTACATCTCCTATGGTTGGGACATTTTACAGGGCTCCTTCTCCGGAATCTCAGTCGTTTGTAGAGGTCGGTAGTACGGTTAAAAAAGGCCAGATAGTATGCATTGTAGAGGCGATGAAGCTTATGAACGAAATAGAGTCTGAATTCAACGGGAAGGTTGTATCTATCCTGATAGAGAATGGACAGCCTGTGGAGTACGGTGAGCCGTTGTTTGTGGTAGAAACAGCGTAGGCCAAACGCAATCTTTGGCCAAATACTGCGTCAAAGCTGTCTGTCCAAATACTCACATACGTTAAGGGGTATGCGTCGGTTTTGTCCATGCAGCTTTTCCTTGTCTTTGGCTCAAATCTTGCGTTTGTTTTTTGTGGATGAAATTAAATATATTCTTGGGTTAATAAGTGTTCCATAAAATACTCATAGCAAACAGAGGCGAGATAGCCGTAAGGATTATAAGGGCCTGCAAAGAGCTCAGTATAAGAACTGTTTCCGTATATTCAGAGGCAGACAGGGGCAGTTTGCATGCAAAACTTGCTGACGAGGCCATATGCATAGGCCCTGCAAAGAGCAAGGACAGCTACTTAAACAAATCCTCCATTATCAGCGCTGCTGAAGTAACGGATGCAGAGGCAATACACCCCGGTTATGGTTTCCTGGCGGAGAATGCCGAATTTGCAGAGATATGTGAAAACTGCGGCATAAAGTTTATAGGGCCGAGCGCCAACAGCATGCGGCTTATGGGGAATAAGATACAGGCAAAGAAGGAAGTGGAAAAGATAAGGGTAGCTGTCCTTCCATGGAGCAGCGCAGGGATTAAAGATGAGAAAGATGCAGTGGATATTGCCCGCAAGATTGGCTTCCCCATCATAATAAAGGCCGCTTCCGGCGGCGGCGGCAGGGGTATGAAACTTGTCCATACACCTGCGAGTTTCGGCAATGCATTTCATACTGCAAAGAATGAAGCACAGGCTGCGTTTGGGGATGGAGAGGTGTATATAGAGAAATACTGCGAGGCGCCGAGGCATATAGAGATCCAGATTATGGCTGATAAGTATGGAAATATTATCTATATGGGCGAAAGGGATTGTTCTATCCAGCGGAGGCACCAGAAGATATTGGAAGAGGCGCCATCACCTGTACTGGATGAGAAACTTAGAAGGAATATGGGAGAGGCCGCTGTGAAGATATCGAGGGCAATAGGTTATAGCAATGTCGGGACGGTGGAATTTTTGCTTGATAAGAATATGAGGTATTATTTCATGGAGATGAATACGAGGGTCCAGGTTGAACATCCTGTGACAGAGATGATAACAGGCATAGATATAATCAAAGAACAGATAAGGCTTGCAGCGGGCGAGAGGATAAGGTTTAAGCAAAAACATATAAGGCT
>Ga0209642_10003203_pt1 | contig 10618 bp, 11 predicted proteins | sample RifCSP19_2_FD_184025 | JGI IMG/M metagenome (GOLD analysis project Ga0209642, IMG submission 184025) | Soil microbial communities from Rifle, Colorado - Rifle CSP2_sed 19_2 (SPAdes) (version 2) | ecosystem: Environmental > Terrestrial > Deep subsurface > Rock core/Sediment | place: Rifle... | reverse complement strand
CGCGCGCGCAAGCCAGGGCCAGGGAGCGCCGCCGCCGCGTCTTCGTCTTCATGCTCGAGAGCATCGGCCTCACGTTCCTGATCGGCCTCGTGCCGCCCCTTCGGGTGATGTGGTACGCCATGGCCGCGCTGGTAGCCCTCCTCGGCGTCTACGTCTGGCTCCTGGTCTCGCTGCGGCGGGAACCGGAGGTGCGCCACGCGGCGGCACGAGACGCCCCCCCGCCGGCACGTCCGAGGCGCGCTCGTCTCGGGTACGCAGCCGACGCATCGGGGCGCACGGCGCGCCCCGCCTTCAACGGCCTCGCCACCCTCGGCGCCGAAGACCGCGCGACCATCGTGGTCCGGCCGGCCGGCAGCCACGTCGGCGTCGCCCGCGTGTAGCCGCCGCGTCGTGAACCTCGACGACATCTCCGACGGGCTCCGACGCCGGTTCGACGACGTCATGGAGGCCCGTGAGCGGGCGCTGCCGGCTTCCCGCGCCGCGATCCGCTCCTGCGCGAACGCGATCCGGGCGATCCATCGAGGAGAGCTCGACGTCGCGCACCGGCTGATGGACGAGGCGAAGGCCGCGATCGACGAGGGCCTCGCGGCCGTGGAGGACCATCCGCAGATCCGGTACGCGGGCTACCTGCAGGACGCCCAGAAGGAGTACGCGGAGGCGAGGATCACCGAGGCGGTGGTCACCGGCGCGGGCGCGCTGCCGACCCCTGAGGAGCTCGGCGTCGAGGCGGCGCCGTACCTGAACGGCATGGCCGAGGCGATCGGGGAAGCCCGCCGCAACATCCTGGACCTGCTGCGCCACGGGAAGGTCGCCGAGGGCGAGGCGGTGCTGACCGCGATGGAAGACATGTACTACGTGCTCGTCTCGATGGACTACCCGGACGCGATCACGTTGAACCTGCGTCGCTCGACGGACGTCGCGCGGAGCCTGATCGAGAAGACCCGCGGGGACCTCTCGGTCGCGCGCGTCTCCCAGGACCTACACGACGCGCTCGAGCGCCACGCGAGGGACCTGCTCGGGAGGGAGGGCTAGTCGTGGCGATCCGCAAGGAGACGGTGAAGGCGCAGTTCGACGAGGCGGTGAGGTCCGTGCTCGAGCCCGGGGAGGTCGTGCAGACGGGTACCGCGGCGGTCACGGGCCCGAACCCCCTCTGGTCACAGGGGCTGTTCGGCCTCGTGGGGTTGCTGCTGTTCGGGGTCCGCTACCACTTCGTGTTCCTCACCGATCGCCGGGTGATCTTCATGAAGATGTCGATGATGAGCTCGCGGCCCAAGGGAGGGCTGGCGTGGTCGGACGCTCGCTCCGCGGCGTCGGTGAGCGACGTCCGGAGCGCAGCCACGTGGAGCTCGTTCCAGTACCAGCGGCCCGCGGGCGGCAAGCCGCTCCGATTGAACGTCGCCCGTCCTTGGCGTGAGGAGTTCAAGGCGATCGCCGAGGGTCTCGGCGGAGCGGTCGGCTAGAGCCACGATGCCCTCTGCTACGCTTCCCCCCGCTCCGGGGGTGTAGCTCAGTCCGGTAGAGCGCTGCCTTCGCACGGCAGAGGTCGGCGGTTCGAGTCCGCTCACCTCCACGACATGAGCGTCGCGCGCACCGCGATCCTGTGGGCGGCGGACAACCGGTGGCTCCGCGAGCGCCTGCCGCGGTACCGGTTCGTCCGGCGGACCGTCCGTGGCTTCATGCCAGGCGAGACCCTCGATGATGCGCTCGGGGCGGCCTCCCAGCTGGCCGCCACGGGCCTGCCCTCGACGTTCACGGCGCTCGGGGAGAACGTCGCGAACGCGGGCGAGGCCGAGAAGGTCACCGAGCACTACCTGGACGCCCTCGATCGGATCGCCGAGAGCGGGCTCGACGTCGAGGTCTCCGTCAAGCCCACGCACCTCGGCCTCGACCTCGATCTGGAGCTCGCGTCGGCGAACCTGGAGCGTCTGGGAGCGCGAGCCGCCGAGCGTGACACCTGGCTCTGGCTCGACATGGAGTCCCACCCGTACGTCGACGGGACGCTCGAGCTGTACCGGCGGATCCGTCACGCGAACCCGAACACCGGCGTCTGCCTCCAGGCCTACCTGAAGCGGACCGCGGCGGACGTGGGTGCGCTCGTGCCGCTCGATCCCTCGATCCGGCTCGTGAAGGGCGCGTACCGGGAGCCCGAGGAGCTCGTGTTCCGCTCCAACCGGGCGATCGACGAGGCGTTCCGTCGGCTCGCGTTGCTGATCCTCGCGGAGAAGGGACCTCGGGGCCGCCTCGCGCTCGGTACGCACGACGTGGAGCTCGTGGCGACGATCGACGAGGCCGCCCGGGACGGCGGGCACGAGCGGGGCTCGTTCGAGGTCCAGATGCTCTTCGGGATCCGCACCGACGAGCAGGTGGCGATGCTCGGCGAGGGCTATCCCGTCCGTGTCCTCATCGCGTACGGCTCGTACTGGTACCCGTGGTTCATGAGGAGGATCGCCGAGAACCCCGCGAGGAACGTGACGCTCGCCCTGCGGAACCTCGTGGGCTGACCCACGCGCCGCCCCGGAGCTCCCGGTACCGGAGCGCCGAGGTCTCCCAACCTGCGACCTAGCTGCGGGAGGCACACACGCGAGGCTAGTGGCGAGCAGCCGCGTTCCGCCGGCGCGCCACTGTCGGCCGCATGAGCGACCGGAGGGCCTGATGCAGCAGGACACCCGCGATGACGTTCGGGGCCGCGATGGCCGCGGCGGCCGTGGCGAAGCCGATGCCACTATCCACGCCCGTACCGATCAGCAAGGCCGGCCACGCGAGGATCGCGACAGGGATCACGACACGCCACCAGCGCCCGAGAAGGAGTCCGGCGAGGATGAGGGACGGGATCATCTCGTCCTACCTTCCGCCCGTGGGATCGACCAGGTCAAGACGTGCGAGGGATGCTCCTGAGGCATCCGGTTCCGCGAGCGTCCGCTTGCTCGCGCGCGCTCGAGGAGCTCCTTCAGCCGCCCCGAGATCCGCGGAGATCGCGCAGCGACCGCATCCAGATGCGATCGACGCCGCGACCTTCCTGACGCGTGCGCATGCATCTCCGCGACGTGAGAGAGGTCCTAGCTCTTCCCGTAGATCCGCGTCTTGGGGTGGAAGGCCGCCCAATCGAACCAGAAGCTGTCGATCGCGAGCTCGGGCAGGAGCCGCTCGCCCTCCAGCGGTCCCGAGGTCGCGCGACCGAGGATGGTCCAGACGCTCCCGGTCTCGCGGTCGACGATGCCCGCTCGGCCCACCTCGAACGTGAGCGCGCGCCCGTCGACCTCCGATCGGTAGGCGGCGATCGCGCCGACGTCCCGACCCGAGACGATTCGCTGCGTGTCGAGCGCCGAGTACGTGCCCGCACTCCAGAAGACGGCCACCGGCGCGCCGGCGACCTCCTCCATCACGACGGCCCAGCCGCGAACCGCGTCCGCGGACACCGTCTCGTACGGGAAGGCCACCACGTCGCCTGCGCGGGCGATGCCCAGGACGCGCGAGGTGGCGGGGAGCCGCTCGTCGAGCTCGCCGGCGAACAGGAACGGCCGCTCGGCGGTGTCCAGACCAACGTAGGGGTTCTCGCCGTACGGGCGCTCGTGCCCGGTGTCGCGGGACAGGACGAGCCCGTCGGGGTGCTCGGCCCGCCAGTCCGCGAACGACAGGATCCGCGCCGGCACGAAGGCGAGCTGTACCCCGGCGAGCTCGCCCCGGATGGCCTGCCCGGTCGCCTGGGCCCAGTACGACTCGGTCTGGCGGTCGTACATCACCAGGTTGGAGTTGTAGAGCTTGCCGGAGGTGCCGAAGTCCAGGAGCTCCCCGTTGATCGTCGGGCGCTCGAAGGCGATGCCGCTGTTGCAGAGGGGGCAGTACGTGACCGCGACGGGCACACCGCCGATCTCGTCGTTCACGATCTCGTGCCAGGTCATGATCTGCAGCGGGTAGGCGCGGGCGTCACCGTCGATCTCGACCGCGAGCACGGGCTCGGCATCGGCGAGGAAATCGACCTCGGCGGGAGCGACGAACCTCGGGTCGTCGATCGGCGGGATGCCGTCGGGCGGTGGACCCCCGGAGAGGATGTCGTCGAGCGGGACCAGCGGCGTCGGTCGCGACGACGCCTCCGTGGGGGGAGGGTCCTCGACGCCGTCGCCCGTACCTTCGGCCGCTCCCTGCGCGCACGCCGCAAGCGTGGTGACGCACGCCGCCGCCATCGCCGCCCACCGGAGGGTCCGCATCATCCTCCTCTGTTAGGACGCGCCGGGCGTCCCATCGATTCCCGCCCGGGCCGGCGCTCGGGGGATCGCGGCGATCAGGGCGACCCAGCTGTGGAGGGGCGCCGCCCTGCGGCATCCGTCATGGCTCCTCCGCTCCCCCCAGCTCTGGCCACCGGAAACAGGACACGACGTGATCCTGCACGATGCCGACCGCCTGCATGAACGCGTAGCAGACGGTCGGTCCGACGAACCGGAACCCGCGCCGCTTCATGTCCTTGCTCATCGCGCTCGACTCGGCGGTCTCGGCTGGGAGATCGCCGAGCTCCTTCCACCGGTTCACGATCGGGCGACCGTCGACGAACGTCCACAGGTACGCGTCGAGGCTCCCGAGCTCTCCTTGCACCTCGAGCGCCCTCGCGGCGTTGTTCACCGCCGACTCGACCTTCAACCGGTTCCGGACGATGCCGGGGTCCTTCAGCAACCACTCCACGTCCCGCCGGCCGAAGCGAGCCACGGCCTCGGGGTCGAAGCCGGCGAACGCGCGACGGTACCCCTCGCGCTTGCGCAGGATCGTGGACCAGGACAGGCCGGCCTGCGCGCCCTCGAGCACGAGCATCTCGAACAGGTGGCGGTCGTCGTGGGAGGGTGCGCCCCACTCCTCGTCGTGGTACGCGAGGTACAGGGGGTCGTCCGAGACACCCCACTCGCATCGGCGGACCGAGGTCGTCACGGTTCGAAGGGTAGCCTGTGCCGGTGACGCGCTGGTGGGAGCGACCCGGGCTCGAGGTCGGCGACGGGCGCTTGCTCGTCGCGGGACGCGACGCCGAGGCGCTCGCACGCGAGCACGGCACGCCACTCTTCGTGTACGACCTGGTCCGGATCGAGGAGCAGGCCCGAGCGCTCGAGTCGGCGTTCGCCACGATCGGGGCGCCGTTCCGCCTCCGGATCGCGATCAAGGCGCAGCGCGACCCGGCAGTGATGGCGTTCGTCCGCGGGCTCGGCTCGGTCGGGGTCGACGCCTGCTCGCCGGGTGAGGTGCGCCACGCGCTCGCGCACGGGTTCGCCGCCGACGAGGTCTCCTACACGGGCACGAACCTGTCCGATCGTGACGTCGACGTCCTGCTCGAGACCGGGGTGCACGTGAACCTCGACCTCCTCTCGCAGCTCCGGCGGTGGGGTCGTCGCGCGCCTGGGACGACCGTGGGGATCCGCGTGAACCCTCGCGCCGGCGCGACGCGGAGCGCCGAGGCGGGCGTCGAAGCCCACGAGTCGCTGTACGCGGGGGAGCGGCCGACGAAGTTCGGGCTCTTCCCCGAGCAGCTGGACGAGGCCGTCGAGGTGGCGGAGACGTTCGACCTGGGGATCGACGTGGTCCACATGCATACCGGGGACGGCTTCCTCACCGAGGACCTGCCTCGGTTCGGGGTCGCCGTCGAGCGCCTGGCGGCCGCGGCCGAGCGTATCCACGACGCCGGGCACCCGCTGGCCGAGGTGAACGTGGGCGGCGGGCTCGGCGTCCCGCAGGTCGACGGCGACGAGCCGCTCGACGTCGAGGTGCTCGCCGAGCTGCTCGTCGAGCACCTCGGACCGCTCGGCCTCACGATCGCAGCCGAGCCGGGCGACTTCCTGTGCAAGGAGATGGGCGTGCTGCTCGCGGAGGTCGTCACGGTCGAGGAGCGCGACGGGATCTGGTTCGTGGGTCTGAACGCGGGCTTCAACATCGCGCCCGAGCGCTTCATCTACGGCTCGAGCTTCCCGATCACCGCGTGCGCCGCCGCTGATCCGGTCCGCCGGTACGTCGTTGCGGGGAACATCAACGAGGGGCCGGACCTGTGGGGCGAGGTCGAGCTCCCCGAGCTCGCCGAGGGCGATGTCCTCGCGCTGCTGAACGTCGGCTCGTACAACCAGTCGATGCACATGGATCATTGCCTCCGCCCCGCGGCGGGGGTGGTGGCGTTCGCCGAACGCTCCTAGCGCGTGCGCGGGAAGCCCAGGTCGACCTTGCTCGTCGCCGGGTCCGGCCAGCGCGCGGTCACGACCTTGCCCCTCGTGAAGAACTGCACGCCCTCGGGCCCGTACATGTGGTTGTCGCCGAACAGGGATTCCTTCCACCCGCCGAACGAGAACCAGGCGACCGGCACCGGGATCGGCACGTTGATGCCGACCATCCCGGCGCTCACGTCGAACTGGAACTGGCGCGCGGCGCCCCCGTCGCGCGTGAAGATCGCGGCGCCGTTGCCCCACGGGTTGCGGTCGATCAGCTCGACGGCCCGGTCGTAGGTGTCGACCCGCACGACCGTGAGGACCGGACCGAAGATCTCGTCGCGGTAGCAGTCCATCTCGGCCGTCACGTCGTCGATCAGCGCGGGGCCGAAGAAGAACCCGGTCTCGAAGAGCTCGTGCTCGCGGCCGTCCACGCGGATCGTCGCGCCCTGGACGGCGCCGCTCTCCATGTACGAGGCCACGCGGTCGCGGTGCTCGCGGGTGATCAGCGGGCCCATCTCCGAGTCGGGGTCCATCCCGTCTCCGACCTTGACCTTGGGGATCCGGGCCTCGATCGCCCCGAGCAGCTCGTCGGCGACCCCGCCGACGGCGACGATCGTCGCGATCGCCATGCATCGCTCGCCGGCCGAGCCGTACCCGGCCGACACCGCGGCGTCCGCCGTCAGGTCGATGTCGGCGTCGGGCAGCACGACCATGTGGTTCTTGGCGCCCGCCAGCGCCTGCACGCGCTTGTGGTGCTTGGTCCCCGTCTCGTAGACGTGCTTGGCGACCGGCGTCGAGCCGACGAAGCTCACCGCCTCGACGTCGGGGTGCTCGAGGATCCGGTCGACCGCGACCTTGTCACCTTGCACCACGTTGAACACGCCCTCGGGGAAGCCGGCCTCGGCCACCAGGTCGGCCAGCAACAGGGAGGCTCCGGGATCCTTCTCGGACGGCTTGAGCACGAACGTGTTGCCGCACGCCATCGCGTTGGCGGCCATCCACATCGGAACCATCGAGGGGAAGTTGAACGGGGTCAGGCCGGCGACCACGCCGAGGGGCTGGCGGATCGAGTAGACGTCGTAACCCGTCGAGACCTGCTCGCTGAACCCGCCCTTGAGTAGGTTGGGGATACCGCACGCGTACTCGACGTTCTCCAGGGCCCTCCCCACCTCGCCGAGCGCGTCCGAGAACACCTTGCCGTGCTGAGCGGTGAGGATCTTCGCGATGTCGGCCTTGCGCTGGTCCATCAGCTCGCGGAGCCGGAACATCAGCTCGGCGCGGCGGGACAGGCTGGTCGCCCGCCAACCGGGGAAGGCCTCGCGGGCGGCCTCCACGGCCCGGTCGACCTCCTCGGCCGAGGCGAAGTCCACCTCATGGGTCTGCTCACCCGTGGCCGGGTTGAACACGGGTCCCGTCCGTCCGGACTCCCCGGGCACGTGCTTGCCGCCGACGTAGTGGCCGATGCGCTCCATGCCGGTCCTCCTGGGTTCGGTCGTTCGTGGCATCGTACCCGCAGGTCCGAACGCGGGGGCAGGGGTCCGGACCTTCACCGGCGCTAGACTGCCGGTTCCGTGCGCTAGGAGGGGATCACGATGGCCGAGCTTTCCGCCGAGCAGATCGTCGAGCTGAGCCTCAGGCACACGCTCTACGACTGGCAGCAGCAGGGCACGACGATGCCGATGGCGATCGCGAGCGCGAAGGGCTGCGAGTTCTTCACCGTCGAGGGCAAGCGGTACCTCGACTTCAACAGTCAGCTGATGGGCGTAAGCATCGGGCACGCCGACCCGCGCGTGGTCGAGGCCATCGTCGAGCAGGCCCGCACGCTCCCGTACATCACGCCGTTCGCGGCCACGGAGGTCCGGGCCGAGCTCGGCAGGAAGATGGCCGAGCTCATGCCGGGCGATATGGACAAGGTCTTCTTCACGCTCGGTGGGGCCGAGGCGAACGAGAACGCGATCCGGATCGCGAAGGCGGTCACCGGCCGGCACAAGATCCTCGCGCGGTACCGGAGCTACCACGGCGCCACCTACGCGACGATCACGCTCACCGGCGATCCCCGCCGGTGGGGCAACGAGCCCGGCATGCCCGGCGTGGTGCACGTGCTGGACCCCTACCACGGGACGAACCGCCCGCAGGACGACGCCGAGACCGCGCTCGCGTACCTGGAGGAGACGATCCAGCTCGAAGGGCCGGCGACGATCGCCGCCTTCATCCTCGAGCCGGTCACGGGCACGAACGGCATCCTGATCCCGCCCGACGGGTACCTCCAGGGCGTCCGCGAGCTCTGCGACCGCCACGGGATCCTGCTGATCGCCGACGAGGTGATGTGCGGGTTCGGCCGCACCGGCGAGTGGTTCTCCGTGAACCACTGGGACGTCGTGCCGGACGTCATGACGATGGCCAAGGGCTTGACCTCCAGCTACGTGCCGCTCGGCGCGGTAGGGCTCCGGCCCCACGTGTACCGGTACTTCGACGAGCACGTGTTCTGGGGTGGGCTCACGTACAACTCCCATCCGCTCGGGCTCGCCGCCGCGCTCGCCACGATCCGCGTGTACGAAGAGGACGGGCTGATCGAGCACGCCCGGAAGATGGGCGAGGTGATGGCCCACCACCATCGGGAGCTCCTCGACAAGCACCCGTCGGTCGGCCTCGTCCGGAACATCGGCCTGTTCGGGATCGTCGAGCTCGTCCGCAGCCGCGAGACGATGGAGCCCATGGCGCCGTTCAACGGCGCGAGCGACGAGATGAAAGCCGTCGCGAAGCACCTGGACGAACGCGGTCTGTTCACGATGATCCGGTGGCACCAGATCATGACCAACCCCCCCCTGCCGATCACCGAGGAGCAGCTCGCCGAGGGTTTCGGCATCATCGACGAGGCGCTGGAGATCGCCGACCGAGCGGTCGCCTGACCCGACCGCGCCCCGGCGCTCGATGGCATCCTTCGCCCCGTGAGGCGTGAGCTCCCCGGAGGCTACGAGCTGGACGACGACCGCGACCGGGTCGACGTTGGGGTGGTCCACGCGGTCATCACGGATTCGTACTGGGCGAGGGGTCGCTCGCACGAGACGATGGCCCGTCTGATCCGGGAGGCGACGCGGGTCGTCGGCCTGTACCGGGGCGACGAGCTCGTCGGGTTCGCTCGGGTCGAGTCCGATGGCGAGAAGTTCGCGTTCCTCCTCGACGTCTACGTCCTGCCCCAGCATCGGGGCAGGGGCCTAGGCGTCGAGCTCGTCCGAGAGTCCGTCGAGAGCGGACCGCACCGCGATCTCCCCTGGTACCTCATGACCGAGGATGCGCAAGGCCTGTATGCGAAGTTCGGGTTCGGGCCCCCGGACGCCGAGCGACTGATGGTGAGGCCGCCGCGCTCCTGAGCGTGGATCCGCGGCGGCTCCGGTTCGCCACCCCGGGTTCGGAATAGGGGTCGCGCCCCCATCGTTCCTCCTTGCGAGGGCGACTCCGCATCTCGCGGAGCTGAGACGAGGAGGCGACGATGACGCTGGAGGAGACGCCCCGCTCGGTCGAGGGCGTCGACCTGCCGCCCGCCGGCACCTGGGCCTTCGACAAGGCCCACACGCGGGTCGAGTTCGTATCCCGCCACATGATCTCCAAGGTGAGGGGGCGGTTCACCTCGTTCGACGGCACGGTCGTGATCGGAGAGCGCCCGGAGGACTCCCACGTGGAGGTCGAGATCGACGCCGCCAGCATCCAGACGGATCAGCAGATGCGCGACGATCACCTGCGGAGCCCTGACTTCCTGGACGTCGCGAGGTTCCCGAAGCTCACCTTCCGCAGCACGGCCGTCAGGCCGAAGGGAGGCACCCGCTTCGACCTGGTCGGCGATCTCACCATCAGAGACGTCACCCGCGAGGTCGTCCTGGACGCGGAGTTCCACGGCTGGGGGCCGGGGCCGGCCCCCGACGCCCCGCCGCTCGCCGCGTTCTCGGCGAAGACCGAGATCGAGCGCGAGGACTGGGACGTGAACTGGAACATGGTGGTCGAGACCGGCGGCTTCCTGGTCGGGAAGAAGGCCCAGCTCGAGATCGAGGCCGAGATCAACCTCCAGCCGTAACCTCCCGAGCGACCGCCCGAGCCGGCGCGAGCCGCCCGCGGGGCTTGAGGCCGGCCGACTGGAGCGCCGCACATCGTGTGCGCGATGCCGTCCGGTGCCATGATTCCGGCCGGGGGTGGGGGATGGAGCGGCCGGGCGGACGGAGGGGACTGGCTCTCGTCGCGGCGCTCGTGATCGCGGTCGGTTCGATCGTCGGCCTCGTGTCCGTGTTCCTCCCGTGGGCGGCGATCACCGAGGTGACGTTCCAGGGCGGCACGGTGCTGGGCGAGGTCGTGCCGTCGCTCGACGAGCTCGGGTTGCCTCCGGTCGCCGGAACCTCGGAGGGTGGGTTCGCGGCGCCAGGTCGGAGCGACATCGCCGGCTTCTTCGCCGGGATCCT
>Ga0209642_10003195_pt1 | contig 10626 bp, 12 predicted proteins | sample RifCSP19_2_FD_184025 | JGI IMG/M metagenome (GOLD analysis project Ga0209642, IMG submission 184025) | Soil microbial communities from Rifle, Colorado - Rifle CSP2_sed 19_2 (SPAdes) (version 2) | ecosystem: Environmental > Terrestrial > Deep subsurface > Rock core/Sediment | place: Rifle... | reverse complement strand
CGGAGGCCTGAGCGAGCACGACCCTTCGTGTCGAGGGACAGGGATTCTGACCGCCAAGCGGCCAGCGACTTTGTCACCGTGACCTGACGGCAGGGTACCGCCGCCAAGGGTGGGTCGGTCGGGGCGACACCGATGCGCTGGATGGCACGACGGTCGCCGCGACCGGTGGCTCGGGTTCGGGGACGGCCGCCTCGATCCGCCCGAGCTTCCGGGCTCGCAGGAGCGGCGCGACGGGTGGCGCCGCGGTCAGGCGCTGGTGGACCCCGTCGGCGCCGACCCACAGGCTGCCGTCGAGCCGTTCCTCGAGCGTGACCGTCCGACCGGCCCACGACCGACCATCTGCCCGCCGCGGCAGGGCCAGGCTGGTGCCGGCCCAGGCGAGGGTCGCGTCGTTGGCCACCCGGCGCGGGTAGCAGAACCCGAAGACCGCATCGCGGTCGAGCTCGTCGGGCCACGGCCGCCAGGCTGGTGCCGGGTCCGCCGCCTCGAGCGCGAAGCGTCGGTTGTGCCGGGGCAGGTAGCGGGCGAGGACGATGTTCGCTTCGTCGATCGTCGCGGCGCCCGCCCGGCGCAGCTCGGACACGAGGCGATCCTGCTTCGTCCCCCAGAGGCGTTCCACCCGGCCCTTGGCCTGGGGGCTGCGGGCGCCGATCCAGCCGATGGCCGCCTCGTCGAGCGCTCGACCGACCTGGGTGAAGCTGCGCTGGCCGGCGAGCTGCTCGGTGAGGGTCGGCGGTCGGTTGGGATCCTTGATGAAGATCGGGTGCTGGTCGGAGTAGACGGCCAGCGGTCGACCGTACGCCGCGATCGTCGCGCGGAAGACCTCGAGATACCCGGCCGCATCTTCGGCCGCGCGGAAGGTCGCCGCGGTGACGAGGCCGGTGGCGTCGTCGATCGCCCCGATGAGGGTCAGCATCGGCCCCCGCCCCTCCAGCCAGTCGTGGCGGCTGCCGTCGGTCTGGACGAGCATCCCGGCTCGCGGCATCCGCTCGCGCCGGGTTCGATGCCGGGCTGGGCGACGGGTCCGCGGCAGGGCCCGGCCGGCCGCGGCCATGATCCGCCGGATGGTCCGCGCCGAGACGGCCAGATCGGTGTGACCCTCCTCGGCCAGAATCTCGGCGAGGTGGACCGGGTTGAACCCGGCGAACTCGGTCGTGGCGAGCTCGACCAGGCGGGCCCGGATGGCGGGATCGGTCCGGTTGACCGGCGCCCGGTCCCGGTTGCCGTGGATGAATGCCGCGGCACCGTCGGTCCGGTAACGCTCGGCGAGGCGGCGGACCTGGCGCGTCGAGAGGCGCAGGACCCGCCCCGCCTCGTCGAGCGTCAGTTCGCCAGCGAGCACGTGGCTGAGGACGTACAGGCGTTGCTGGGCTCGGCTGTCCAAGCTGATCGTCTCCCTCGTCTGCATGGGATCGAGGGTGACAAAGTCGCTGTCCCCTTAGCTCGGACAGAATCGCTGTCCTCCGACACGGTACCGACGGGTTGTTGACCGCAGCGTCCCCAACGCCGACAATCTGCCGCGATGTACCGCCGCCTGGCGGTCGCGGTGATCGTGTTCGCCATGACCGCGTCCGCGACGGTTCTTCCGTCCTCTGCTCCGGCCGCCACGGCGGCCGCGTCGTGCACCGGCTGGAAGAACCGCTACGTGCCGCCCGCGACCATCAGGGTCTATCGGACCTACGGTCCCGCTGCCGGCCGTGTCCAGACGGTCAGCTTCCGCTCGTACGTCGAGAACACCGTGGCCTGGGAGTGGCCCTCGGCGTTCCCGACGGCGTCGTTGCGGGCGGGGGCCATCGCCGCGAAACAGTACGGTTGGTACTACGCGATGACCTACCGCGGCGGGACGAGCCCGGGCGGCGCCTGCTACGACGTGAAGGACACCTCGGCAGATCAGGTCTACCGACCCGAGACCCGCAACGCGTCGGTATCCCAGAGGGCCGCCGTGGCCGCGACCTGGCAGATCGCGGTCCGCCGCTCGCGCAACGGCGTCCCGGGCCAGTTCATCCTGACCGGCTACCACCGGGGATCGATCTTCAGCTGTGGGGCCGAGACCAACGGTTTCCGGCTATTCCAGAAGGGCGTCTACGACTGCGGCAGGAAGGGCCTGACGCTCGAGGAGATCATGCGCATCTACTACGGTTCCACGCTGGAGATCAGCGACCCCGGCAAGCACGAGATCTCCGGCGGCGTGACCGGCGACGGCGGGGCGGTCGTGCCCACCGAGGCCGGCGTCGACGCCCACGTGTACCTGTCGACGGGTGCCAGGTTCGCCGCTCCGTCGGCACCCGACGCGATCCCTCTTCCGGATGCCGTGACGCTCGATCGGATCGCCGCGGACATCGACGGCGATGGCGAGAACGAGCTCATCATGCTCATGCGCGACGGAGATTCCGCGGAGCGCATCGTGATCCTGAGGCCGACCGGCGCGGGGTACGGCGACCCCGAGTCATGGTGGGACTCGGCGACTGTCGGCGTCGCTTTCCCCGTCGAGCGCGACGGGAAGCGCGCCATACGGCTCGTGGCGGGGGACTTCGATGCCGACCTCGTCGACGACGTCGGGCTCCTCGTCGGCGCGGACGACCCGACGCTGTCCACGCTCCACGTCCTGCGTTCGAACAGCACGGGGACGGCCTTCGAGGCGGCCCAGACGTGGTGGACCGGACCCCTGGCCATCGGCGACTCGGCGGTGTTCGCAGCGGACGTGACCGGTGACGGCCGCGCCGACCTCGTGGCAGAGACCGACGGCGGCGAGGCCGGTCTTGTCTACTGGGTGGCGCGGTCGAAAGCGGGCGGCCTCGAGGACGGCGCGACGCAGTGGTACGACGGCTCGGCCCTCCGACGAGCCACGACGCAGACCGTCGTCACCGACTGGAACCGCGACGGCCGGGACGACCTGGCGCTGGCGGTCGCGACGGACACAGGCTTCGGCTTCGTCGGGTTGCGCGCCGACGGGACGTCATTCGTGGCCGCGGACCTACATGCATCGACCATCGCGTTCGATCGCATCAAGCTCGCCGCCGGAGACGTGAACGGCGACGGCCGTGGCGACGTCATGCTGTATGCCCGCCGCGAAGACGGATCGCCCGGTACCGAGCTGCGCACATACCTCTCGAACGGAAGTGCCCTTACCGGGAACCTGTGGCTCGACGACCCCGCGCTGGACTGGTCGACGGTCGAGCCGTACTGATGCCGTTCGTCGGCGCCCGGGTGCGCACGCTGGCCGGCGCGGTCATCTCGCTCGCAGGCGTGATCTGGCTGGGCCAGGGGCTCGGATTGATCCCCGGCAGCTTCATGACCGGCGACCCGTTCTGGGCTGCCGCCGGCGCGGTCGCGGCCGTGGTCGGCGGCGCGCTCGCCTGGTCCGGCCGCCGTCGCCGGTCCGCATCAGTGGACGAGTAGCGCCTTCCAGGCCGCCTCGTCGGTGCCCACGACGTAGGCCTCGCCCCGCCGCACGAGCGGCAGGCGCAGCAGGCCGGGATCGACGAGCAGCCGCTCGAGGATCTCCGCCTCGTCCAGGCGCAGGTAGCCCAACCCGAGATCCCGGTATCGGTGCCCGTCGCGGTCGATGAGCGCCTCCACCCCCAGGCGCTGGGCGAAGCGGCGCAGCTCGGTCGGGGCGATCGGCCGGACGGCCAGGTCCACGAAGGCCACGGAGGCCCGGCGCTCCCGGAAGAAGCGCAGCGCCCGTTGCGTCGGGCGGGAGTCCCGGCGTCCGAAGACCTGGACGGGGACTTCCCCCGCGACCGGGGCGCCCATCAGCCCGCGGCGGCGAGGATGAGGATGCGGCGCGGGTTCTCGACCGTCATGGTGCGGATCGTCGCCTCGTCCACGCCGGACGCCCGCAGGCGCGGCAGGAACGTCTCGGAGAGGTACACGTAGCCGTTGCCCTGGTACGCCTTGAGCTGGCTGTCATGGCAGACGTCCTGGCTGAGCAGGATGCGCTCGGCGTGACCGCGGCCGATCAACTCCAGCAGCAGGCGGATGAGCCGCGGCTCGCCGTGGCGCTCGACCGGCGTGAAGCTCATGCCGAGGAAGTCGAACTCCAGATTGGCGCCGCGCTCGATGATCCCGACGTAGTAATCGAGGAGGGGGCTGGAGTCCGCGTGGCCGATGACGACGCGGCCCGGGTCCAGCCCCTCCTCGTCGTAGACCCGGAGCTGCGCCAAACCGACCTCGGACATGACCGCGTGCGTCGTGACGGCCATCCCGGTGGCGCGGGCAGCCCTCGCCGCAGCGCGATGGACGCGCTCCTCCTCGCCGGTCAGCCAGGGCTTGTCGGTGCCGATCTCGCCGATGATGCCGGGGCGGACAGCCGTGCCGTCGGCGCCCTCGTGGAACTCCCGCACGAGCTCGGCGGCGAGGTCGTCCACCGTGCGTCGCCCGATGCGCGCCTCGGCCGGGTAGTAGGCCTGGCGGTACCAGCCGCAGCCCATGACGAGGTGCAGGCCCGTGGCCTCCGAGAGGCGCCGGAGCCGGGCAGCGTCGCGCCCGATGCTCTGCAGCGTCACGTCCACGACGCAGCTCCCGCCCGCGTCGCGGAAGAGGCCGAGCTCCTCGGCGATCAGGTCCTCCTCGCCGGTCAGCTGCCAGTAGTCCCAGCGGTTCGGGACCTGCCAGAGCACGCAACGCGTGTGCTCGTGGGGCAGCGTGAAGCCGATCTCGGCTGCCGCGACACGACCGCGAACCGTCTGGACCTCGCCCATCAGACCGCCCCGGAGACGAGCCGGCCGTCCTGGTAGACGGCCCGCACGCGGCCGCCGAGGTCCGCGTAGTCGAAGGGATCGCCGTCCACGACGACCAGGTCGGCGCGCTTGCCCGGCTCGATCGAGCCCAGCTCGTCCTCGACGCCGATGAGCTCGGCGGCGCTGCGCGTGGTGGCCAGCATGGCGCCCAGCGGCGTCATCCCGTTCTCGACCAGGAGGGCCAGCTCGCGCAGGTTGTGGCCGTGCGGCGTGACGCCCGAGTCCGTGCCCATGGCGATCTTCACGCCCGCCGCGATGGCCCTCCGCACGGCAGCGCGATGGATGTCGATGACCTCGTGCGCCTTGCGCAGGCTGGCCGCCGGTATGGCGGCGCCGGCGGCCGCCGCGTCGAGCACGCCCTGTGGGGCGAGAAGCGTGGGCACGAGCCAGGTGCCGCGTTTGAGCATCATCGCGATGGCCTCCTCGTCGAGGAAGATGCCGTGCTCGATGGAGCGGATGCCGGCCCGCACCGCCGCCTTGATGCCCGGCGCGCCCTGGGCGTGGGCCATGACGAAGATGCCGGCCGCGTTCGCCTCCTCGACGAGGACGGCGAGTTCCGCGTCCCTGAAATGACCGTGGCGCGGGTCGTCGCGCGGTGACAGGACGCCACCGGACGTGCAGACCTTGATGTGGTCGGCGCCGGCGCGGACGATCTCGCGGACCCGGCGGCGCATCTCGTCGGGGCCGTCGACGATGCCGGACGGCATGCCGGGATAGGTCGGGGATGTGATGTCGTAGCCCGACGGCATCCAGCCATCGCCGTGGCCGCCGGTCTGCGAGAGGGCCGTGATGGCGATGCGCAGCCGCGGGCCCGCGATCAAGCCCTCCTCCGCGGCCATCTTGATGCCCAGGTCCGCGCCGGCCGCGTCACGGACGGTCGTGATGCCGATGGCCAGGGTCTTGCGCAGGTTCTCGATGGCCACGTAGAACCAGTACGAGAATGGCGTCTCGAGCTCGCGCATGAGGTCGATGCGGTCGATCATCACGTGCGTGTGGCAGTCGAAGAGGCCGGGTAGCACGGCCCGTTCATCGAGCTGCACCGCCTCGTCCCCGTCGAGCCCTGGACCGACGTCCACGATCCGCCCGTCCTCGACCACCACGTCCGCCGACGCCAGCGTCGCCGTCCCGTCGAACACCCGCCCGCCCCTGAAGACCGTCCGAGTCATCGTCACCTCCGTGACGCCCATCTTCGCGCACCGCGGCGGCCCCGTGTCGTGTGCTAGAATATGCGCATCGTCTCACACACTACCGGAGGCCGGCCCGATGGCCATGGCGCGCACGAACCTGACGCTCCCCGTGGAGCTGATCCGCGAGGTGGACGATTACGCCGGCCCGCGCGGACGCAGCGCCTACGTGGCCGAGGCTGTCCGACTCCGTCTCAAGAGGGACAAGTTGCGCCGAGTGCTCGACGAGACATACGGCGCAGCGACGGGCCAGTCCCAGTGGATGGATGCCGACGAGGCCTACCGCTGGGTCCGGTCGCTGCGCGAGGATCGCTCGCGCGACGACCGTCTGTGGGACAAGGATCGATGAGCTACCTGTTCGACACGACCGTCGCCATCGACTGGTCACTGGCCAAGCCGGGCGTCAAGTCGGTGGTCGAGGCCTGTTTCGCCGAAACCGGGCTTCTCTATACGTGCGACGTGGTGACATCCGAGGCGCTGTCGGGTGGGAGCGATGAGGAGCGCGAGATCATCCACCGGTTCCTCCAGGCTCTGGAATACGTGGCCCTCGACCCCGATGGTGCGGCGGAGGCCGGCGAGCTACGGCGGCAGGCGGGCAGAACGAGCAGCCGAAGTCTTGGCGACGTGCTCATCGCAGCGCTCGCTCGGCGCCTGGAGGCGACGATCGTGACCCGCAACGAGGCCGATTTCAGCGGCCTCGGGGCCAGGGTTCTAGGGTACGGACCGGTGGCCGGGTAGATCCTCCGGCCGGTCCACGTCGCGACGCCAGGAACCCTCGGGATCGGCCATGCGCCAGGTCGATTCCGGCAGCACCACCGCGCCGAGGCCGAAGATGACCCCCAGCAGCGACCGCCGCTCGGAGCCGAGCACCCGACGCGCGGCGGCCAGGGCGGGATCGCGCCGCACGACGAGGGGCAGCGAACGCGGGGCGTCCCCGTCGGCCAGCACGGCCGCGGCTCCGGTGCCCAGCGACGAGACGAGGAGGCGCAGCAGCTCCGGCCGGAGGTCCGGCTGATCCCCGCCGACGACCAGGGCGACCCCCTCCCCGGCTGCCTCGAGGCCAGCGACGAGCCCGGCCAGCGGGCCGGCGCCGTCGACCGCATCGCGGACGATGCGGATCGGTACGCCGGCCACGCCGGGTAGCGTCGGCTCGGGCGCATCCGCCGCCAGGGCCACGAGCACTTCGCCGCAGACCTCCGCGAGGGCGAGGATCGGGTGCTCGAGCAGCGGCCGGCCGCGCACGTCGGCCCGGAGCTTGTCGGCGCCGAAGCGCGTCGATCGCCCGCCGGCGAGCACGATGCCGCTGGCCCGGGGCCCCGTCATTCGGGCGCCGGTCGTTCCTGGACGAAGGCGAAGCCGAAGCGGCCTTTGACGCACAGGTGCCCGTTCGTGACGTCGGCGTCGAGCGGAGAGGTGACCTTGACGATCTCGTTCTCCTGGACGTGCAGCGTCAGCGTGCAGCCGACGCCGCAGTAGGGGCAGATCGTGTCGGTCCTGGTCTGAGCGGCCTCATCCCACGTGCCGGCGGCGCGCATCTCGTGCTCGCTGCGGAACATCAGCGCGCCGGTGGGGCAGACGCCGATGCAGTTGCCGCAGTAGACGCAGGCCGAATCGGGCAGCCCGACGTTCCACTCGGTCGAGATCCCGGCCTCGAAGCCACGTCCGGCCACGGCGATGGCGAAGGTGTTCTGGGCGTCCGCCCCGCAGGCCTCGACGCACTTGTAGCAGAGGATGCACTTGGCGTAGTCGCGGACGTACAGCTCGTTGTCGATCTTGACCGGCTGGGCGACCGTGGCGGCCGGCGCGTCGGGTGCCGCGAAGCGCGACGGGTCGGCGCCGTAACGCGCCATGTAGCCGGCGACCTCCGGCGCCGTGGAGAGGTCCACGGACGAGCCCAGCAACTCCAGCACGACCTTGCGGCTGGTGCGCACGCGCGCGGAGTCCGTATGGACCTTCATGCCCGGCTCGACCTTGCGCGAGCAGGCCGGGGCCAGCACCCGGGCGCCTTCCAACTCGACCACGCAGACGCGGCAGACGTTGACCGGCGTGAGGTTCTCGAGGAAGCAGAGCGTGGGGGTCTCTATGCCCTCGGTCCGGCAGGCCTCGAGGATCGTGGAGCCTTCGGGGACGGTGACCGGGCGACCATCGATCTCGAACGCGACCTGTGCCGGCGCGGGGCGCTCGGGCGCCGCGGGGATGTGCGTCGGGCGGGGCGCGGGACGGAACCAGATCGGGTCGGCCGTCATCCCGCAAGCCCTCCGTGCAGGGCGGAGCCGACCGCGCTGGCCGCCGTCTGGCCCAGACCGCAGATCGACGCGTCACGCATCGCCTGGGCGATCTCGTCGAAGAGGCGCAGCTCGTCCGCGCGGCTACCGTTGGGACGGCCGGTGACGAGGCGGCGCAGCAGCTCCTCCTGGCGCACGGTGCCCACACGACAGGGCACGCACTGGCCGCACGACTCGTGGCGGAAGAAGGCGGCGATGCGCAACACGATGGCGGGCAGGTCGATGGCCTCGTCGAAGACCATGATCACGCCCGAGCCGAGCGTCGCACCCGCGGCGCGCGTCCCCTCGAAGGTGAGCGGCATGTCCAGCTGGTCGGGGCCGACGAACGTGCCGGCGGCGCCGCCGAGCAGGACCGCCTGAAGCGCCCGGACGCCCTCGACCCCGCCGGCGAGGTCGATCAGCTCGCGCAGCGTGGCCCCGAACTCGACTTCGTAGAGGCCCGGCCGGGTGACGTTGCCGGAGAGGCAGAAGAGCTTGGGGCCGGTCGAGCCCTCCGTGCCGATGCGGGCGTACGCCTCTCCCCCACCGAGGATGATCAGCGGCACGTTGGCCAGCGTCTCCACGTTGTTGACCACGGTCGGCTTGCCGAAGAGCCCGACCTGCACGGGGAAGGGCGGTTTGTTGCGCGGCTCGCCGCGCTTGCCCTCGATGCTGTTGAAGAGTGCCGTCTCCTCGCCGCAGATGTAGGCGCCGGCGCCGCGACGGATCTCGATGTCGAAGGCAACGCCGCGGCCCATGACGTCCGGGCCGAGGAGGTGGTGGGCGCGAGCCTCGGCGATGGCGCCGGATATGCGAGCGGCGGCGAGCGGGTACTCGCCGCGGAGGTAGAGGAAGCCCTTTTCGCAGCCGGTGGTGACCCCGGCGATGGTCATCGCCTCGACGATGGCGAAGGGATCCTCCTCCATGAGCACACGGTCCTTGAAGGTGCCCGGCTCCGATTCGTCGGCGTTGCAGACGAGGTAGTGCGGGTGTTCCGGCGCGGCGGCCACGGCCTCCCACTTGCGCCCAGCGGGGAAGGCCGCCCCACCCCGACCGACCAGCTTCGAGGCCAGGAGCTCGCGGATGACCACCTCGGGCCCCAGCTCGAAGGCGCGGCCCAGCGCCTCGTAGCCGCCGGCGGCGCGGTAGGCGTCGAGGCTCGCGGGGTCCACGCGGCCGACGCGCGCGAGCAGGCGGAGCGCGGGGTCGCCGGCCTGGGGGATCGGCGCGCTGGGCCATCGGTCGGCGCGGCTGATGTCAATGGCGGCATCAGAGAGCTCGGCCGCGACGCGCGCGGTGGTGGCCGGCGCGATCGCAAACGTGCGCGGTTCCTCCCCGGCCACCGTGACCAGCGCCGCCGGCGCGCGCTCGCACAGCCCGAGGCAGGGGCTGCGCAGCCAGGTCGTACGGCCGTCCGCGCTGGGGGTCCCGGCCGGCCCGAGGGTGCGCTCGAGGTCGGCGCAGAGCTGGTCGGCGCCGCGGGCCAGGCAGGCGATGTCGTCGCAGACGTGGGCCACCACCGGCGGGCGGGGGGCCAGCGAGAAGAGGGCGTAGAAGCTGGCCACGCCGTACGCCTCGGCCGGCGGGATGGTCAGGCGGCGGCAGATCTCGTTGAGGGCCGGCTGGCTGATCCAGCCGACGCGTGCCTGGACCGCGTGGAGTGCCGGCAGCAGGAGGTCGCGTCGCCCGCGTGCCGCGTGCCCGCCGCGTGACGCGTGACCCCCGAGCCCCGGCTCGCGCGGCCCGACCACGGACTCGATCCCCGCGCGTTCGGCGGGGCTGGCGAGAGGGCCGACGACGTGCAGGTCCATCGCGGGCGAGTGTACGCGTGCCGGCACATGCGCACGCCCGATACGCCTCGCGAGCACCAGACGGCCCGACGTTTCCACTTCAAGCGAACGCCGCGAACGTCCAGCGGGCGGGAAGGGCCGTGCCAGACGCGGTCGGATGCCTGGCCCTGTCGGGGCCTCGCATGGCCCACGCTCACGGGGGTGCTGCGACCGTCCGTCCCGACCGGCTTCGCGGGCCTCATCCCCGGAGCGTGCCGATCCTGTTCACTTCAAGTGGCGAAGGCGGGATGACTCGGCGGGAGGGCAGCGCCCCCGGGTCCATGGACCCGACAAGCGCACGGAAGCATCAGGCCTCGGCGACGATGGCGATCGAGCCGACCCGGGGGCATCGTGCTCGATTCGATCGAGGTCGTCGAACTCGGACCGGGGATCGCCGGCCGCGCGGCGGGCGTCGGCCCGGCGAGCCTTCGAGCGCTGGACGCGATCCACCTGGCCACGGCCCTGGAACTCGGCAGCGAACTCGGTGACTTCGTGACCTACGACCCTCGTCTCGCGGACGCGGCCCGCGCGGCGGGCCTGGCGGTGGTGTCGCCCGCCTGAGCAGTCTCGCCGTCAGCCGGCACCGGCCGCCGCGGCGAGCTTCTCC
>Ga0209642_10003190_pt1 | contig 10636 bp, 5 predicted proteins | sample RifCSP19_2_FD_184025 | JGI IMG/M metagenome (GOLD analysis project Ga0209642, IMG submission 184025) | Soil microbial communities from Rifle, Colorado - Rifle CSP2_sed 19_2 (SPAdes) (version 2) | ecosystem: Environmental > Terrestrial > Deep subsurface > Rock core/Sediment | place: Rifle... | reverse complement strand
CACCAGGAGAAATTGTCGTAAATGGAATGTCGCTTTCGAGAAGAAATTCTCCCTTTGCTAACTCAGGTTTAGTAGTTGCGGTGAATGCAAATGATTGGCAGCAATATGATTCTGAAGGTCCATTTGCCGGATTAAAATTTCAGCAGGATTTTGAAAGACAGACTTTTGAATGGGCAAATAATTCTCAGAAAGCCCCAGCACAGCGGGTAACAGATTTTGTAAAGGGAAAAGAATCCGAAAGTTTACCGCGAGCGTCTTACATTCCCGGATTAACACCATCACCGCTTCATCGGCTTCTTCCTCCGATAATTCGTAAAACTCTGCAAAAGGCGTTATTAATTTTTGACAGAAGAATGAAAGGATACTTAACAGAGGAGGCAATAATTGTTGCAGCCGAAAGCAGAACGAGTAGTCCAATTAGAGTTATTAGAGATAAAGAAACATATATGCATCCCCAGATTGAAGGATTATTCCCATGCGGTGAAGGTGCTGGTTATGCCGGAGGAATAGTATCTTCGGCTTTAGATGGCGAAAACGTTGCTGAAGCGGTTGTGCGTTATCTAAAAGTTTCCTAAAAATTTTATCTAAAACCCCTCCTTCTCCGTCAAAGACGGACTCCCCTTTGTCCTGCTGAGCTTGTCGAAGCACAAAGGGGAGGAACGAGAGCCTGCCCCGTCTGCCTTTGGCGGATTATTTCGGGGTGAGGTTTTGTCGTTATCTTAGAAAGATCATCTTCTTCGTCTCAACAAAATTTTCTACCTGTATCCTGTAAAAGTAAACTCCGCTGGGAAGATTAGATGCGTTAAAATCAATTTTATAATTTCCAGCTGGTCTATATTCGTTTACAAGATTTGCCACTATATTTCCTAGTACATCATAAATCTTCAATGTTTGCCAACTGTTGACTGGAGACTGCCAACTAATTTTTGTTGTTGGATTAAATGGGTTAGGAAAATTCTGCTCAAGTGTAAACTCATTAACTAACCTCACATCGACTTCTATTGTTTTCGAAAATTCAAATGTTCCGTTAAAATCTAATTGCTTGAGCCGGTAGAAATATTTTCCAGCATCAAGAAGCTTATCAACGAATGAATATTGATTTGGAGAAGTAGTTGTACCGTGCCCTTTAACAGAACCAATAGTAACAAAATTATTTGCTCCAAATTTTCTCTGCACTTCAAATCCCTGGTTATTTAGCTCAGTAGCGGTTGTCCAGTTTAATGTTACATCTGTACTGTTTAATATTGCTGTAAAAGATGTCAACTCAACCGGTACAGGATAAGGCAAAGGATTTTCACAAGCCCCAATATCCGGTTTTGAAACAGCAGGGTCAGGTCTTGGATTACCATCAAAGTCATATAAAGGAGCATAATACCAAATCCCAGCAATTTCTATAGAATCTATTCCTGCACCAATGCAAGGACTTAAATCAGATAGATGAAAAAGTGTATCTGAGAATAGTGAATTAGTATTAATATTTTCCACTCCCGTGTAACCGCCTTCAACATTGGAATATCGTACTGCAACCGTGCTGCCGCTATTTAAATATATTGATGAACCGTTATTCCATAAAATAGAATTAATTATTTTAGGATTAGAAGGATAAGAGCTACTGTGACCAACAAAAATTGCCCCTCCATAAGTTGCAGAGTTATTGCATATTGTGTTATTAATTAAAGTTGCTGCATTGGAAACTAATCCTCCCGTAAATAAGCCGCCGCCCCAGGTTCCTCCGGTATTATTGGTAATGATATTATTAATTATTTTGGGACCTCCTGTAACATCAGGATTCCATGTTACTATGCCGGCACCGTTACAATGCGAATTATTTGTTGCCCTGTTAAATGCAACATAGTTTTGAGCAAATATTGTTTCAGATGTCTGGTTTTGTAATATTACACCAGCTCCCCAACTATCAATATTCAAACTTACATTTCCTTCCACTTCATTATATCTAATATCATTTAACCTGATTTCAGCTTTAGGTGCTCCGGAAACAGATAATCCACCCCCAACACCACCGTCAGTATATGTGCCAGTTGTTGCAAGAGCTTTGTTGTTCCAGATTATGTTACCAATGCAATATCGGACACGAGCTTGACCTCCAGAACCCAAATCTATCCCGCCTGCCCACGCTGATCCATAAGTAACTTGTGAAATATTAAATTCAATAATATTATTATTTACTTTTGCATTTTGAACAAGTGCTATTCCGCCGCCAAATGCCCAGCTATTCGCAGCTGTATTTGTTACGGAGTTATTTCTAATAATATTATTTTCAATAATAATCCAGGAATTATCGCCTTGTGGACCACCAGAAATTCCCCCGCCTACTGTTACCATAGTATTAGATGTAACGTGATTGTTTTCAATAATATTATGCATAATTTTAGCACCAGAGTTAATGCAAAAAATACCTCCACCACCTCTTGCCATTGTACTGTAAAAAGAGCCAGTCCCACCGGTGATGGTAAATCCTAATAGAATGGATGTAGTATCACCACCGGAATCAAAGGTGACTACTGAGCCACTATCCGGATGACTTGGCTGGCTGCCATTAATAATTGTGTTACTAATATGATTGGTGTTTCCATCATTAAAAAACCTGCTTGCAACTGTTATTGCCTTTCCTTTGAAATGGATGTTCTCATAATATGTTCCATTCGCGACAAGAACAATATCCCCATTACTTGCTGCATTAATACCGGCTTGTATTGTTGAATAATTGCCGGGAACATGAATTGTATCCTGCGAATGACTAGTATAGAGAAAAGTTAATACAAATAGCAGCGTAATTAACTTTTTCATATTTGCCTCCTATAGTTTTTTATTAAATGTGATTTACAACTCAAGTTAAAACTTGAATGGAGAGTCGGCAATCCCATCATGATGTGATATTAGAAGTTTGAGTTGTATAGAAATAAGTTCCCCTTCCCAAAGATGAGAAGGGGAACCAAATTTAAACGGAGAATAATTTTTATTTTAAAAACAAGAGCTTCTTAGTCTCAACAAAAATTCCCGCTTGTAATTGGTAGAAATATACTCCGCTCGGAAGATTGGATGCGTTAAAATCAACTTTATAATTTCCAGCTAGTCTATGTTCATTTACAAGAGTTGCCACTATATTTCCTAGCACATCATAAATCTTCAATGTTTGCCAACTGCTAACTGGAGACTGCCAACTAATTTTTGTTGTTGGATTAAACGGATTAGGATAATTTTGTGAGAGCAAAAACTCTGTCGGCACTTCTTCAATCTCTTCTTCTACGAAAGAAACACCACCGTTGGTTGTTTTTAATATCACCGAACCACCAACTAACCATCCAGTATTGGAATTTGCGAAAGCAATTTTATGATAATACCCTGTTTGTTCACTTGTTCGCTTACTCCAAGTAATACCACCATTATTGGTCTGATAAATTTCCACGTATCCATTTAAGCTTCCTATAACCCAACCATTTGATTCATTCATGAAAAAAGCATTTTCAACGAAAAGATAATCAGCGATTAATGATGAATGCCAAGTATTTCCTCCATCATCAGTGTATTCAAATTGAGATGAAAGATTATTATAATTTTCTTTATATATAATATATCCCTTGAGTGAATCGAAAAATTGGACATAACAATAACCACTGTAAGAAGTTGGTGTGGATCTTATTAATTGCCAATTCTTACCACCATCATGAGTGGAATAAACTTCACCAACGGAGTTTGCCCCCTCAAAACCAGCCGTCCAACCAGTTTTCCTGTCAATAAAATAAATATCTTGTACAGCAAAATTGAAAGGAAAGTTATTTTGATTATACTGCCATGTATTGCCTCCATCTTGTGTACTAAACAATATTCCCTGAGAACTCCATTCACTGCCAATGATCCATCCATATAATGAATCAATAAAAAAAATCTTTTTCAATTCAATCCACGACAGCCCGCAATTTTGATTTTGCCAAGTAGCACCACCATCGGGAGTGTGCATTATTACATTTGGACCATTATAATCATTAACCCCAGTAACCCATCCATATTGCGGATTTAAAAAGAAAATATCTGTAAAACCATATATTGTAGTATCTAGGAATGTTGTTTTCTCCCAATTTTCTCCACCATCACCTGTATGAAGTAGTACATTATTAAAATATTCATAACCATACATATTTGGATCTGAAAAGCCGTTATATTCTACACCGCAAAGCCAAACATTTTTTTCGCTTAGCACATGAATATCAGTAATTTTTCCGTACATAACAGACTTATTTAATCCCTCCCATTGTTCAAAACTATTTTCCTTAATTCTTATATGTCCAAATGCACCGACGCAAATACCATACCCCTGATTATTGAATTTGAAAGTATTTAATTTGACGGGAGCAGAGTTGGGGCAAATTTGTCCAGACCAATTAATACCACCATTCACAGTATAAATTATTGAATCTTGATCAATGATCGCCCATCCGATTTGATTGTTATGAAAATAAATATTTTTACAATCTACACCACTTAATATTTGTTGCCATGACAAACCGTCGGAAGTTCTCCATATACCTGTGGAAGTTCCAACCCATCCTGTTGAGTCATTTATGAAAAATAATTTTTGTAATCCCAATGTTATTTGAGAAACAGTATTCCAAGTCATTCCACCATTAACCGTTTTATAAAGAAAGTCACCGTTGTACATAATTCCATATCCAGTATCAGTATTTAGAAATTGATTATCAATCCAGAAGTTATATTGATCAATACAAATCCAGTTATTACCTCCATCATCGGTTCTAAGTAAGCTACCTAAGCTACCACCACCCCAGAATACTGTTCCAGCACTAATCCAACCTCTAGAGTCAGTAGTAAAAAAAATACTGTTTACTGGTAGACCATTTAAAAGGTTTGGATCTAGATTGACTCTATTCCAATTAGCTCCACCGTCGTCAGATTTTATGATTTCACCGGAACCACCTATCCAACCAGTTTGTAGCGTGCTAAAAAATATACATCGAAAAGGATCTGCATATCCACATATGTTATGTCTGATTTCATTAATCTGACCAGATGCATTGATTTTAAGAATTGTTCCTGCATCGCCTACAGCTATTGATGTTCCATCCTCGGAAAGGTAAACATCATTTAAGTTATTTCCTTGTGGTAGTGGATTTTGCCAAAACCAACCTTGTTGCGCAAAAAGAGTAAAGGGTATTAATAGTAATATGACTATAAACATTAAAAACTTTTTCATAGCGGCACCTATGATTTCTTAATTGTTACTAATAATTCAAGATAGAAATTGGAAGTTGTGGCAGCAATCCCATCTTGATGTGATATTTTACTCCTATAATGGAATGAATCGAGAGAAATAATGATATAAAGTTATGTAACACTAAATCTCTCCCTGCAAAGATTTACGGATTACATCTGCTTTGCAATGAACATGCAGTTTATAATACACGTGCTTTATGTGAGTGCGGACTGTATCAATTGATACATTCTGTTTATCTGCAATCATTTTATAGCTAAGACCATCCACTAAGTCTAAAACTATTTCTTTTTCCTTGTTAGTGAGAGGGGACTCTACCTTTGCGTGTTTACTTTCGTGAAAGTAATCAATTACTCTCCTTGCAATTTGCGGGGACATTGGTGCGCCGCCTAAGGAAAGCTCTTCTATAAATTTTTTAATCTCTGTTAATGGAGTGGTTTTAAGAAGATAACCTGTTGCACCTGCACAAAGTGATTGAAATATTTTGTGAGGATCATTATGTACAGTCAACATAAGTATATCAATATCAGGATACTTTTCCTTTATCAGCTTAATTCCGCTGATGCCGGACATTCCAGGCAAGCCAATATCCATTAGTATAACATCGGGAATTTTATCCGGATAAAGAAACCGCATAAATTTTTCCACCGATTCTTCAGCAATTTCACAGCTCATATTTTGTTGGTTATTCAGGTAAGAGCAAATTGCCTCACGAATATCATTGTCATCTTCAACTATGCCTACATTGATCATACTCAAAAATCTGTTTTTATTGCTTACCATAAAATCCCATCTTGATGTGATTTTTTACTAAGATATTTAACGTGCGTACAATTATCTATCATAAAGATGAACTCACCCTAAATCCCTCTCTTCAAAAGAGAGGGACTTTTAAAACTTCGTATAATCACCCCTTCTCTTTTTAAGAGAAGGGGACGGGGGATGAGTTCAGTAATTAGAGAATAACTTGGGCATAAGCTCTGAGTGGCTTGAATTTAAGAACACAAAAAATACTCAGATAGTTTTTCACTCAACTTGCTAAATATTTTTTGCAATCAAAGTAACGCGTGTTCCTTTTTCAAGTTTCTCGATTTTCAATTCACCGCCAATTCTCTTAGCACGCATTTGCATATTTTCCATTCCATGGTGACCGGTGTGTTTTTCGCTAAATTCAATTCCGATTCCATTATCGATTATATCCATCTTAAACTCACCATCACCATTTACCAAAGAGATCTTTATCTCATCCGCACCGGAATGTTTTGCTGCGTTGTTAACTGCTTCCTTAAAGATTAAATAAATATTTTGTCTAAGGGCTTGAGTTATCTTCTGTTCAAAGTGCAGCCCTTTTGTTTGAAAATCTATATGAACACTTCCTGCTGGGAATACTGTTTCGAGAAAGTCACGCATACGATCAATTAAATCACCAACGGTATCGTTACGCGAATCTATTGACCAAACAACATCGCTTAATGTGGTGATGATTTCCCTGCTCATATTTCCAATTTTTTGCGATGATATTACAACTTTTGATTTTTCCGTCGTTGTTCCAATTATCTCCGAATGAACGGCAATTTTAGTCAGAGCGGAACCAATTTCATCATGAAGATCGCTTGCTATTTGAATTCTCAGTCTTTCCAATTCCCGAACCCTGATCAAGCGGTAGAGATGAATGCTGTAGCCAATACCTAAAACTATCAGAAACATTATAACTCTAAACCACCATGTTGCCCACCAGGGTGGGGTAATGATAATAATTAATGAAGTGCCTTTCTCATTCCACATGCCATCATAATTGGAACCCTTTACTCTGAAAATATAATTGCCGGGATCTAATTTTGTGTAAGTTGCGAATCGTTTGCTCGCATCTGTAAAAACCCAATCAGGATCAACACCTTCCATTTTATACGCATATTTATTACTTGCTGATGAAATATAATCCAATGCTGTAAATTCAAAAGACAATACATCTTGATCATGATTGAGATAAATTCTATCTGATTCTGAAATGGATTTTACTAAAGGTGAATTTTTCCCGGATTTAAACGATTTGTTAAAAATTTGGAAATCTGTAATTACTATTCGTGGAGGCAATTTGTTTTCATGAATGCTGTCAGGGTGAAATATTATAAAACCATTTGACCCGCCAAATACAAGCTGTCCATTTTTTCTTTTCACACAGCAATAGTATGAATATTTGATATCCGGGATACCATCGTGCTTCCCAAAAATTCTTATCGTGCCGTTTGCCGGATTAAACTTTACAATGTTACGGCTTGTGCTAATCCATAGATTTTCATTATCATCCTCAATCATTGCTTCAATTCTGCCGGGTGACATGAAATCTTCAATTCTGTAATTAAAATATTTTTTTTCAGTAAAATTGTACTTGATGAGTCCATAATCAGTTGCAATCCAAAAATTATCCTTGCTGTCAACATAAATTACACTTATAGCGTTGCTTCGTAATGGAGTTGGAGTATCTTTAATTATATCCTTCAATTCCAAAATGATTTTAAATTCACCATGTTCATCCCTTTTTACTAGCACGTTATTATATGTTCGGAACCAAAGATGCCCGCTGCGATCTTTAAAGAAGCTGTGGAACTTATTAATTGTACCGTTTATCGTTAATAAATATGGTAAGAATAGTTTTTGTTTTAGGTCGAATAGATGAATTGGAACTCTTGACTGAGTTAGGTTAGCCCAAATATTTCCGGTTTCATCTTCCTCTAAATCCAATACATCAAGCCAATGGAGCTTAGAATAATTTACAACTTTAGTTTCCGCTTTCAACTTTCGAGCGAGCTCTGAAGAAATAGGAAAAACAGAAATTCCCCACCACTCAGGCTTGATCGGTGCTTCATCAATCCAATCATTGTAAGAGTGGCTTTTATCTGACTTGTAATGAAGTTCATATTTTCCCCGAGGTAATTTTTTTATGGAAACGGCAACTCGATTATATGGAGATCCGCCAGCGTATTTAGAATCAGTGGTTTTCATTTCCCAAATAACCTTTTCATTATCTTGGGAAGTAATCCAGCCGTAATCAAATAACTCCGCCATAGTCCCTTCACCGAGACATAAGATTAAAACCTCAGTATCCTTTTCTATTTTGAAATCCTTAGTGAGATTAGAATTTTTTGTTACTTTTCTTATTGCCGGAATATTCGAAAAATTTTTATCGAGATCTTCAAGCCGATAAAAAAGCGGCAGAGAATAAAGCTGGTACTTATTGAAATAGTTAGTAAACCTTTCTGTTTGGGGATCTAATTCCGTCAAGGCACGACCATGTGCAATCCATAGTTTGCCGGATTTGAACTGCCTGATTTTTCCAATGTTATCAAAAAACCAGTCGTCAAATTGAAAATGCTTAAATTCATTGTTCTTAAAACGGAATAAGCCGCCGGTTGTTCCAATCCACAAAACACTGTCTTTATCTTCAAGGAGTGAGAATACCCATTCTATATTATAGTTTTTAGGAATAGTTGGGAGAGTATGATAATAATGAAAAGCTTTACCTCCAGCGACAATTTTATTTACACCGCTGCAAGTTGTACCCACCCAAATATTCCCTGAGTGATCGGGATATGCAGAATAAATAATTGATGAGTTCAGAGTATTTTCAATATTAGGAGTGTATTTATAATATCTAAAATTTTTTCGATCTTTTGAAACTCCAACTACGCCGCAATCTTGAGCACCAATCCATAATGTTTTTTCATCATCCTCCATAATTGAAGTGACCATACGATAATTTAGAGTATCTAAATCGGGGTTATCAAACTTATTGCGATTAAATAAATTCTTTTCTCTATTGTATTTGAATAATCCAAGACTAGTACCAATCCAAAGGACTTTTTTATGATCTTCGAATAATGACCTGATCTCAACAGAAGGCAGAGTATTAATATTATTTGGGTCACGTTTATAATATGTAAATTTTCCAGTCTCAGGATCAAATCTTTCTAGTCCTCCTCCGATTGTACCAATCCATAAAAAATTCTGATAGTCTTCACAAAGTGAAAATACACGATCGGAAATTAAACTTGTCGGATCATTGGGATTATTTCGATAGGTAACAAATTTCCCTGTAAAACGATTAAATTTATTTAATCCTCCGCCATCAGTACCTATCCAGAAGTCGCCATTTCTGCATTTGTAAATACATTTTACATTGTTGCTGCTGATGCTTGTCGAATCATCTTTGTTATTTTGGAATTGTGTAAATGTTTCGCTGTTTCTATCAAACTCAAACAAACCGCCATCTCTCGTACCTATCCACAGAACTTTTCCATTGTCTGTAGCATCTTCATATATTGTTTGAATAAATTTATAGCCGCAGTCATACAACTTGATATTATATCCATCGTATCGATTTATTCCACCTTCGGTAGCAAACCACATGAACCCTTTGCTGTCCTGGATTATATCATGCACACATCCGTGCGATAAACCGTCCTGTGGTGTAATATACTCGACTCTATATTCTGAAGACTGACCGAGTAACGGAAATGTTAGAAAAATAAATAAAAAGAAAATTCTAATCTTTCCACGTAAGAAATATTTTTTTCTCATAATTTCCTTCTATGAAATAAAAATTTATCTGCCTCTTGAGCTTTAAAACAATTAATCCCAACTAAAATTTTATTACTGCGGATCTGAAAAAATTTATAGTTTCTTAATTATTTAATTGAGTACTCACCTTCCCAATCAACAGTGTGAATTGTCTTAGAAATAAAACTACCGCGAAATGTACCTTTCCCTTGTATGTTTTTGAATGCTCCTGAACCATTCACATAACTAAAGGTACCTTCAAAGGATGTAATTGGCACGCCTCCATCACCCAGAACTGTTTTAATATTTCCTTGCCATTTACAGTAGACCGCATCATTCTGCTTCACCAACTTAATATAACCCTGATATGGGCCGTTTCCTTTGATCAGATCTGAGAATGAGAAGTTGACCACTTGAGCTTTATCCATGAATGCATTTGTGCCAGTGCTGATATTTATTCCTTCAGCTTGACTTAATGCTAATGAATGTCCCTCGGTGTAACCGCTTTCGTATGCTTGACGTTCGATATTAGCCAAAGTCATCTTGCCGGAAATTTTTGTCATCTGCTGGGCGATAGCATCTAATGAGACAACAGAATAAACAAGAACAAAACAGAACGAGAACTTTGTTAAAGTGTTCATTTTAAATCTGAACATATTTAGATCACCTCCTTCACTATGTTTCAGATCCGCAGATAAATTATCTATTGCGTGAGTCAGTGACTCAACCCTGCAATTTTTAATTCACAATTTTATTTATTGGGATATTGCCGTGCTTGTCTGTAATACTTCATTCAATTATTATCTCTCGTTAAAATTTCTTTCTTTCAGG
>Ga0209642_10003179_pt1 | contig 10651 bp, 9 predicted proteins | sample RifCSP19_2_FD_184025 | JGI IMG/M metagenome (GOLD analysis project Ga0209642, IMG submission 184025) | Soil microbial communities from Rifle, Colorado - Rifle CSP2_sed 19_2 (SPAdes) (version 2) | ecosystem: Environmental > Terrestrial > Deep subsurface > Rock core/Sediment | place: Rifle... | reverse complement strand
GTCTGCTGTCTGCTGTCAATCTTTTTTGTTGACACCGCTTATGCCTCCACAAACGATTACCACCCTGTAACAGGCGAACCTAATTGCCTTATTTGTCATACCCCTGACAGGAAATATTCCATTGATTATATGCGAGAGGAAAGCTGCGGAGAATGTCATGGCCCTTTCTTAAGTGAAAGATATACTGCAATAGATATCAGGTATAAAGAGGCAGATAGAGGACACAAGCAAGAGGCAAGAGGCGAAATACAAGAAGCAAGAAACGAGAAGCAAGAGACAAGAAGCCTGCCCCCGAATGTATCTATCGGGGGCAAGATGCAGGAAGCAAAGGATATACCAAAGGATATGGTTTTAATACCCGCAGGCGAATTTACTATGGGCTCTAATGACTGGTGGCCAAAGAGCGGACCTGAACATAAAAGGAATATAAGCACATTTTACATTGATAAATATGAGGTGACAAATAAAAAATATAAGGTATTCGTTGATGCAGCAAGATACAACCCGCCAGACAACTGGGAAAACAATAAAGTCCCTGAAGGAAAGGCAAATCACCCTGTTGTATATGTAAGCTGGTTTGATGCTGAGGCATATTGCAGATGGGAAAATAAAAGGCTTCCTACTGAGGCAGAATGGGAAAAGGCTGCAAGAGGCACTGACAAAAGGACATTCCCATGGGGGGATAAGTTTAGCAGGGACAAGGCAAACACGCCCCAGTATGGAAAAGAGGATACAATGCCTGTCGGGAGCTTTGAAAATGGTAAAAGCCCTTATGGTGTATATGACATGGCTGGAAATGTATGGGAATGGACAGCAGACTGGTTTAAACCATATCCTATGAATACCCATCCTGACGAAAACTACGGAGAAAAATACAGGGTAGTCAGAGGCGGTTCATGGTATGACTGCACATACTACAGGTGCGGCATAAGCGCCCCATCATATAACCGCATATTCTTTAATCCTCAGACCCGTAACAATAACTTCGGGTTCAGATGCGCTAAGTGATTGGGATGTGAGATATTAGATTTCAATAAATTCTAATTTCTAAATCCTAATTCCTAATAAAATGTCAAATATCAAAAACACAAAATATGATTTAGAAGATAGAACAGCAAGATTTGGCGAAAATATTATTAAATTTGCAAAAAAGAATCTAAGGAATCTAAACATTGGTTAAGAATGATCTCTATAGCTGTGCCTGAGCTCAAAGATGAAGCTATAATTCTTTGGCGAGAAGCAAATGAGTTAAACCTGATTTTTTCTTCAATTGTTAATAAATCGCGCCAAAAAAACAAATTGGAAATTTAGTCATTGGACATTTTATTAGAAATTAGACATTAGGATTTAGAAATTGTGTAAAGGAGGGACATCTTAGATGATCCGTAATATTTCACACCTCATACATCGCATATCCCACATCTTACATCTCACATCTCTCATCATCTGCTTCTTGCTTCTCGGCGGCTGCGCCAAACCTCCTGAGGATATGGTTCTCGTGCCGGCAGGCGAGTTTATAATGGGCAGCAATGAGGTTGATACAGAGGTAAAGGCCCTCCAGTATGGCGATAAGAGGCCCTGGTATGCGAATGAAAGGCCTGAGAGAAGGGTAAATCTAAAGAAATTTTATATTGACAGATTTGAGGTGACCAATGCCCGATATATGGAATTTATAAAGGCTACAAAGCACAGACAGCCTGATTACTATCAGGCAGGCACTTATCCACCAAACACAGATAATATTCCTGTGGTAATGGTTGACTGGCATGACGCAAAGGCATACTGCGAATGGAAGGGCAAAAGACTCCCTTCAGAGGCTGAGTGGGAAAAGGCAGCAAGGGGCCAAGACAGCAGGAAATTCCCATGGGGCAATGAATTTGACATTAAAAAGGCAAATGCGCTCGGCGCATACGGCGGACTTATGCCTGCAGGCAGGCTTGAAGACGGCAAAAGCCCGTACGGCGTTTATGATATGGCTGGAAATGTCCAGGAATGGGTGGAGGACTGGTATAAGCCTTATCCAGGCAATGATTTTAAAGATAAGGACTATGGCGAACAATTCAAGGTTACAAGGGGAGGGGGATGGGGTGGTATGGGGCATTACAGCCTGCAGGTCTATTTAAGGACATCCCACAGAAATACTGCCCCACCGGATGGCAGATTTAATGATGTAGGGTTTAGGTGTGTAAAATGATGGATGTGGGATGTGAGATATGTGATAAGGGATAAATAGGGCAAGAAAATCCAAATGACAATAAAATTGGGACTTTATTTTGACATTTGAGCTTTGAACTTGAGATTTAAATTACTATGGGGTTTAATACGGGGGTTGTCCCTATATTTCCTATATTTCTACATATATTCACCATCATACTGCTGTCTGTAGTTTCGTACTCCAACACATTCTCCAATTCCTTTCATTTTGATGACAGATATGCGATCTTTGAGGACAGGGCAATCAGGGATATCGGCAATATCCCTGCTATTCTTAAAGATGTATTCAGCAGGCCTCTTCTCAGAGTAACATTCGCACTGAACTATTACTTCAGTGAAGTTGATGTCTTTGCCTATCATCTTACAAATCTTATCCTCCATATAACTGTCAGTATATGTATATATTTCCTGTCATGGCTTTTGTTTAAAAGATTTGCCAGCACTGAAAGGGATTCTGTCTCCTTTTCATTGATGTCCGCTCTTATATTTGCGCTTCATCCCATTCAGACCGGTTCTGTCACATATATAGCCAGCAGGTCTGCTGTGCTTGCTACACTGTTTTATACGCTTGCCATCATCCTCTTCATAATAGGTTTTGAAAAGGAAGGGCTACGGAAGATATATCTTTATTTCGGGGCATTTTTCAGTTTTTTCCTTGGAATAGGCGTTAAGGAGATAATTCTTACAGTACCATTCATAATAACACTTCTGACTTTCTATCTAATTACGATTCAGGGTAAACGTTTTAATAGAGATGATGTTATTGTATGCAGTCTGTGGTTATTGACGCTGCCTGTGTATGCATTGGTTAAGTATGCATCTATACAGTATGTTATACCTGTAGACGCAAGATTTGCGCCCGGCGAGATTCTCTCCCCTTATCAATACCTGCTTACAGAACTGAATGTGGTGGTGTTTTATTACCTTAAGTGGCTTTTCATGCCTATTGACGGCCCGCACACAGACCCTGATATACCCCCTGAAACATCCTTCATGGACATATCAACAATATCTGCATCCCTCATAATTTTAGGCCTTATATACTTTTCAATCCGCTCTGTGAACCCTGTTAGAAAGTATAGCAAGATTTCCTCCCCGCCCTTACGGACAGGGCTTCTTTCTAACGGGGTGAAAGGCAAACCTATTGTCTCATTTGCCATTCTCTGGTATTTCATCACATTAATTCCCACTTCCAGCATCTTTCCAATTGCTGATGTAGCTGTAGAGCGCCATGTGTATTTGCCGTCTATAGGTTTTGCACTTCTATCCTCGTATTTTCTTCTTAAGGTTAAAGCATTGCTACCTTCTAAGATAAGATTTATCCCGTACCTTGTCCCTATCTTATTAATTGGCATAACAATAAAGACAAATTTTGTATGGAAAAATGAGATTACGCTCTGGGAAGATGCTGCTATAAAAGCGCCAAACAAGGCAAGGGTGTTGGGCAACAGGGCATTTGCATATTTTGAGGCCGGCGACATAAAAAAGGCAGAGTTTCTTTATAATGATTTTTTAAAACGTTTCCCGGATGACGCAATTGGATACAACAATATGGGGCTAATATATGAGAAAAAGGGCGACCTGACATCAGCCATAAAATATTATAAAGAGGCAATTCGTCTTAGGCCCCGATACTATCTGTTTTATATGCATCTCGGAAATGCATATAATCAGGCTGGACTCATGAATGAGGCAATAATGGAATTGCAGACAGCGGTAAATCTTGAGCCATCAAATCCGGAACTGCTGGTTAAGCTGGCATCCTTTTTGGCAAAGACAGGAGAGGTCAGCAAGGTAATTGATATAGCAAATATTGTGCTTGTGCTTGAGCCTAAAAATGCAATGGCCTTCTCACTTCTGGGTATCTCTTACGAAAGAAAGGGATTAAAGGAAGAAGCAGTAAAATACTACAAGATGGCGCTGGAACTAAATCCGGGATGGGAGCCTCTTATAGAGAAGATTAAAGGGCTTGAGGAGCGGAATAAATAAAAAAAGGCGGATGGTTTTTCCACCCGCCTTTTGCCTCTTTCTTCTTTTTTCTTGCCTCTTATTTATTTACCCATATCCCATATCTCACATCTTGCCTCTTACTTATTGTGGCATGTTCTGCACACGCCTGAGTTGGAGTTGCCGCCAACCCTTCTTAAAAACAGTCCGTCAATCAAGCCATCCTCTGGACCTGATACTATGTTGACTGAGGCTAAAGGCCACCCACCTGCTGTGGTCCTGCTGTAGCTATCGACAACCGACGGGTCATTATTTGTCTGATTCTTATAGTGAGGGTCGTGGCAGGATGTGCACTGCACCTTTCCGCCATCCCTTAAAATGTCCTGAATTGTTGCTGTATCGTTGAGGAAGCCTTTTACAGCCCAGAGATTATCGCTTCTGCCATAGATACCTGAGGTGGAGCCGCCATCGTCTGGATTGGAGTCGCCAAGGTCCCTTGCATTGAGGATTGTAATGTCGCTTATGGTTGTGCCAGCATCCCTGAGAGATGCCACTGTGCCGCCGTTGTATGCTACATCTATCGGATGGTCGTTTGAAAGGTCAACAGTTTTTGTGCTGTAGTTAAAATTAGGGCCACCTCCTATATTGAGCCTGTTTGATTCATCCTGCGAATGGCAGCTGTCGCAGCCTGTATCTGCAAAGTGCTCAAGTACTATTGGGATACTTGCTGCATCAGCCATATAAAACCACCATCCCAGGTCAGCTCCAGTCCCGTTTGTTCTGGAGCCTTTGCCAGGTCTATTAATCAGATTGTCAAATGTTGTAACACCATCGTGACAGGAAAGGCATGCGAGGCTTGAGCCGCCAACGCCGGTTGCTGTCCCAGCTATGGTTTGGCCGGGTACATTAGGAGTAGTTGTGCCATATGCTACATAGGCCAACGCTGAGCTTCCCCTGTTCCACAGCGGCGCAGTAGTTGTTAGGCCAAAGTGCGGTGTATGGCAGAATACGCATATCTCTGTTGTAACAACTTGCGGTGTCAGAATAGGGTAAGTTCCTGTTACAACTGTTACCTGTAAAGGCCATCCATAGCTTGACAGATTATGCCTTGACCAGACAATGCCTCCTGCTGCATCGCCTGCATTGCCTGCTGTTGAACCCGGATAGTCTGTTTTTGCAGTATCCCAGCCAGCGAGTGTCGTTGCAGCAAAAGAAGGTGATGCGCACATTAATAATAACACAAGATAGATTGCTGTCCTGAAACAAACAATGCGCTTATCTGTCGGCATGCTGTCGCCTCCTAATGGGTTTTTGATTTTTTTGCCTGCCTATTGATGCTAATCTCAGGTCACATATTTATTTATATGTCACCTGAAATCATCATCCCAGCTATCCCCCGCCAGCTATCCCCCGATAGATACATTCGAGGGCAGGCTACTTTTTTTTATAAAGAGGCGGGTGAATTTTTCACCCGCCTCTATACTTACTTCTTGCTTCTTGAATCTCTTACTTATTGTGGCATGTTCTGCACACGCCTGAGTTGGAGTTTCCGCCAACCCTTCTTAAGAACAGGCCGTCATTCTCGACGCTTTCAATGACGCCGCCAGAATATGCTACAACTGCTGGGTCGTCATTTGTCTGGTTCTTATAATGCGGGTCATGGCATGATGCGCACTGCACCTGTCCACCGTCCCTTAAAACATCACTAATTGTTGCTGTATTGTTGATGAAGCCCTTTACAGACCACAGGTTGTCGCTTCTGCCATATATGCCTGTGATGGAGCCGCCATCGTCTGGATTGGCATCAGCAAGGTCCCTTGCATTAACGATTGAAATGTCGCTTATGGTTGTGGCTGAATCCCTGAGTGATGCTGCTGTGCCACCGGCGTATACTACGCTTATCGGATGGTCATTTGAAAGATTAACTGCTGCAGCATTCCTTACACCATCATTAGCAGCACCGATATTGAGCCTGCTGGCTGCCTTTACAGCGCCGCCTGGTGTATCTCCACCTGATGCTGTATCGCCGATGGTATCGCCAGTTCCGATTTCACCGAATACCCAGCCCATGTCTGCGCCAGTACCGTTTGTCCTGGAGCCTTTGCCCGGCCTGTTGATTAAATTATCAAGTGTTGTTACACCATCATGGCATGAAAGACATGCAAGGCTTGAACCGCCAACGCTGGAAATTACTGTCCCGGCAACGGTTGTCCCGTATGCTACATAGCCTGTTGCTGAGCTTCCCCTGTTCCACAACGGAGCAGAAGTTGTTAGGCCAAAGTGAGGTGTATGACAGAATACGCATACCTCTGTGGTGATGACGGTAAGGGGATCAATTCCTGTAGCTGTTGATGTACCGCTCACCGATGTGGTCGCCTGATAGTGCTCGCCATAGGATGAAAGGTTGTGTCTTGACCATACAATGCCGCCTGCTGCATCGCCTGCAGCACTTGTAGTAGATGAGCCTGGATAGCCAGTTAGTGCTGTACTCCACCCCTCAATGTCTGTCGCGAATGCGGGGACGCTCATGGCTATTACCAGAGCGAGTGTTAGAAATATTCTCTTCATTTTTTCCTCCTGAATTTTCTTTAATACTCTTTTAATCTTAATCTCAGGACATTAAGGCCCTGAACCTTTTGGTCTATCCCCTGTTTAAAGCCTATCCTTCGTTTAAAACCTGCAGGGACAAGCAAAAAAAAAGGTGATAGACGCTTCCCTACGACCCAGAGGCGCCATCACCTCAAATCTTTTTTACCCGCCGCCATCAGCGGGTTAGATTCCATTTGATTGCAAATATATCAAAATTATTAATTCATGTCAAGATAATTTTAATAGAATTTTAATGTCTGGGTTTTGGACTTTGTTTGACATTTGAGCTTTGAACTTTGGATTTTGTTTAAACTTTAGATTTTGCCCCGATTGAATCTATCGGGGGTTGACATTGCCCTTATTGTATTCCTGCAATATCTTTTTTATCTCGTTTTTGCCGAGCGTTGTAATCTTTGGAATGAGAAGGATCTGACCGGGGTAAATAAGGTGGGGGTCCCCAATCCTGTGCATGTTGTGCTTATAGATTACTATCCAAAGCCTCCAATCATTATAGATATAGTCATTGGCAGCAATATTTGAAAGCGTGTCGCCCTGCTTAATCCTGTATCGTATGACCTCCTCGGTCCACCAGCCATCCCCGCTCTTTAATTCATAAGGCGGCTTGTCGAGGATACCCTCCTCAGGCGCCTTCTGGACCTCGCTCAATTCTTTCCTCAATTTGTCACCGAGCCCTACATTGGACAGGATTCCTTCAGCCTGATTTACAATCTGCCTTTTTTGCACCAGCTCTTGTTCAATTGCTGTTTTTTCCAAAGCAGCCTTTTTAATATCAGCCCTCAGCTGTTCAGCCTCGGCCGATAGTTTGGCCTCGTCCTGTTTTGCCACGGTCATATCTTTGCGCAGCCTCTCAATCTCCTCATTTATCTCTGCCTCGGTCTTAAGGCTGTATTCTACCTTTAACCTCTCTCTTGCCTCCTTCTCGGCGATAGAGCGCGCTGTTTCTGCCTCCAGCCATTTCTCCTCTGCCCTCTTTCTCGCCTCAACCTCAGCCTTTAACCGTTGTTCAACCTCAAGCCTTTTTCTGCCTTCCTCTGTGGCCATTACTACAGCCTTAAGTTCATCTATCTCGCTTTGCGCCTCTTCTTCTATCTTCCTTTTTTCCTCCTCAGTTAGTTGCAGCCTGTTCTCTGTAAGGAGCCTTGCCTCTTCAGCCTTTTTCCGCTCCTCGGCCTCCAAGGTGAGCCTTTCCTCTGTTTCCTTTAATGCGCCTTTGCTCTTTTCAGCCTCGGTCTGCGTCATTTCCAGGTCTGTTTTAAGTTTTTTTTCCGCAACGGTCTTTTCAGCCAATTTTCCTGTCAGTTCTACCTTTTCTTCATGCCCTATAACCCAGGAAAGGGACAGGCCAAAACCCAAAAACAGCACTATTGCAATTGCAATGCCACTCATTATTGCTGATAAACCCCCTTGTATAAAAACAAGCTCAAATGACAAAATCCAAATTTCAAGTAAATCTTACTGTTTCTTCCCTTTTCTTGCCTTATACTTCTCGCCCATGTATTCATAGACATTCACCCTCGCATTCCACTGGTCAATCAGATATATCCTGTCCTCGCTGTCTATAGAAAGCCCTGCAGGCAGTATCTGCTGTCCCCGTCCTTCCCCAAACCCGCCAAAGGCCATAAGTATCTGCCCTTCGCTGTTAAATATCTGCACATTGTTGAATGCCGCGTCAATCACATATATATGGCCCTCGCTGTCCAGTGCGATGCCCTTTGGTCTGGCAAACATGCCGGGGCCGTCGCCGAGCTTTCCAAATGACCGCATAAACCTGCCTGACGGGTCAAATACCTGCACACGGCCGTTCATGGTGTCAACAACATAGAGATTGCCCTTGGGGTCAACCGCTATATGGGAAGGGAAATTGAATTCACCTTCCTCCCTTCCGCGCTTGCCTATAGTCATAACAACATCTCCGCTCTCCAAATCCAGGACAGCTATCTGGTTTTTGTGGGTGTCTACAACATATAGCCTTTTACCGGCCGGGTCAACTGTAATGCCTGCCGGCTGTTTGAATTCGTCCTTCATGCCTAAGCCCTTCACGAAATTCCTCTCTTTATCAAAGACCAATATCTTGTCGCTGGCAGTATCCGATACATATATGTTGCCCATGGGGTCTGTGGTTACACCCACAGGCTTTATAAAAGGCGACCTTCCGCCTGCCTCTAATGTTACAGGGGCCTTTTCCTTTTGGTCAAATATCATAACCATACCGAAACCTGTATCTGTAATATATATCCGCCCTTCCCTGTCTGCATGAACACCATTAGGTTTGGAAAAACTGGTTAGGATATTTTCTCCGAGGACAATATCTAATGCAGAGGTCCCGTAAAATGCCTTTGCCCCGTTAAAGCTTTTATCAAATCTTACCCGCGGTATGTCCGGCGGCGACGGCCACACTAATTCTGGCAGTTTTTTTGGCGCGCAACCTGTAAAAAAAAGCGCCAGGATCATTAATGAAAAGAGCTTTAAGAATACATTTGGCATTATAGTGTGTTCCCTCCTAAAAATTCTCTTTTTGACCCGACATCTTCTTGGGCACCATGTGGCATCTCCTGCAGTTTGCCTCCGGCCAGAATTTAAAGGCCACCTTACCGTGGCAACGGCCGCACCACTTCCCCTCAAATATCTCATCCATGGTGATGGGATTTGCCCCTGCCTCCGGTATAAATATCTTTGGGTGACAGTTATTGCAGTTTAGCCAGTATGTGTGAATAGAGTGAGGAAAGACCACATTGGCCATAAGCGGCACCTTTGCCTCTATAAAGATATTGAGATTCAGAGGCTTTTCCTCTTCTGCATGAGGGTCTAATGAACCCTTCGGTGCCAGATAGCCTTCCATAACCGCAGTTGTCCAGTTAACCTCTCCAAATGCATCCCTTGGCAGATGCCGTAAAGCCGGCGGCCCCCCGCTAACATCCCTCACCTGCCCTGTCTCAATAACTATCTTATAAAACTTTTCATACAAGTCCTCTTCCTCCCGCATGGTAAGCGGTTTGGTGGTTTTCTGTGATTCAAGAGATAGGCTGGCCACAATTCTATCTATGCCGCATCCAGCCACCAATGGCATCCCTATTACTACTATCACAACAAACCGTTTTAAATAAATTTCCCACACTCCAAAACCTCTTTTTAAAATTACTATATGGAAACTCATTTTGTCAAGCAGCAGAAAATCCCGGGGAAATAATATAGACCCCCCCCATATTTAACAAGAGGCAAGAGGCCTGCCCTCGAATGTATCTATCGGGGGTCAGAAGCAAGAAACAAGAGGCAAGAGACAAGAAAAATGTAGGCACGAATTTATTCGTGCATTATTGCTCTTATATCAGCTTACTCGCTGTCACCACCATCTCCGCTATTTCTTTCAGCTTTTTGTTTTCCTTCTGGGACTGGGTCTGGAGGAGTTTGAAGGCATCGTCTTCATGGATGTTCATGCGCTTCATGAGTATGCCCTTTGCCCTCTCAACAAGTTTACGGGTCTCGATGGCCTCCTTCAGGTCGCTTACCTCTGTCTTCAGAGACTGAAATTCGCTGTACCTGGCGACGGCGAGTTTTATGGCGGGAAGGAGTTCTTTCTTTGCCACTGGCTTCATGAGGTAGGAAAATACGCCGCTTTCTATTGCCTTATCAACCAGCGTCTTCGTAGAATGGCCTGTTATAAGTATTATGGGGACTGGCCTTTCGCTGGTAATCGCCTTTGCCGCCTGTATGCCGTCAACCTTAGGCATCTTGATATCCATTACGACAAGATCCGGCTTGAGTTCCTTGTAAAGGGTGATGGCCTCTTCCCCTGTGGCTGCTGCTGCAACCACATCAAACCCAATGGACTCAAGCTGGTCCTTCAGGCACTTTCTTGTTGCCGCATGGTCCTCTGCAATGA
>Ga0209642_10003178_pt1 | contig 10651 bp, 9 predicted proteins | sample RifCSP19_2_FD_184025 | JGI IMG/M metagenome (GOLD analysis project Ga0209642, IMG submission 184025) | Soil microbial communities from Rifle, Colorado - Rifle CSP2_sed 19_2 (SPAdes) (version 2) | ecosystem: Environmental > Terrestrial > Deep subsurface > Rock core/Sediment | place: Rifle... | reverse complement strand
CTTGGTCGGCATAACGGTTATTATTTTTATACAATTGGACAGCGATCCGGTTTGAAGCTTTCAGGAGGTCCATGGTTTGTTGTTGGAAAGGATGTTAAACAAAACATAATTTATGTTACTCGAGAAAACAAATTGCTAAGAGAAAAAAATGAATTTTCTGTTGGAAAGCATAATTGGATTTCCGGATCAGCGCCAACCAAGAAAAATCTAAAGGTTAAAATTAGGCATGGTGCAAAAAGCTTCAAGTGCAATGTCAATTTTTCTGATCATGGTACGGCTGTTGTGAAATTGGAAGAAGCGGATTCAGGAATTGCTCCCGGTCAGTTTGCAGTTTTTTATTACGATGATTTGTGTTTTGGGGGTGGGGTGATTTTATAACTTAATATTTTATTCTGAAGCTTTGCCAGATTTTCTTTTCGCTGTTTATCGAATAGTGATTTTGCAAGTTTAGTGTGAAATTTATTCGCAAGCAAAAAATTTATATTTGCTTTCAGCCATTCATAATCAGAAAAATTCTTACCAAGTATATTCTTCCATTCCTCACGAAGTAGCTTAGAACGAAAAACAAATCTCTTTTTACCGATGTAGGATAAATCGGCATCACACATTATTTTTTCTAACAGGTTTTTTGGTTTTTGTGGTAGACGGGTTGAGAGAATAATCTTAACGACTGTTTTAATATTATTCCGGGAATAATCATGTGTAGTTAGAAACAGCCGGCAAAGTTCCGCACTCTTTTCCTCATGTTCAGTATATTGATAAACCATTCCAATATCGTGGAACCAAGCCGCAAGTAATAACATTTCGATTTCAATTGGCTTTAATTTAGAATTTTCCCCAATCTCTTCGGCTGTTTTAACCGCTTCTTTAATATGAGTAAGATTATGATAAGTCATTTCCTGTGGAAGATTAAATTTATAGAAGTATGTAACATAATCTGCAGCAAGATTAAGTATAGATTCCATAACAGCAATCAAATTTTTAATTCAACTTAGAGAATTTTATTATAAAAGGAAATCAGGAAATGTGGCGATGTGATTTGTAAACAGCTTACATTTAGATGTAGGATTAAATTACAACTTATGGTTTTTATTTCACAAATATCTCCTTGTTTTGATATTTGTTAAAATAAAATTTATCATGTTCCAACCGAACTAGGAAAGTTTGTATTTACAATCTATGCTGCTCTAAAGAATTTTGAGTAAATATTTATTTATACCTCACCCCTTTTCTTTTTTTACTTTTTCAATATCTTTAATTTTTAAGTATAACCCTACAGCCAGAATAACAAGCACAAAAGTAGCAAGTAAGAAACCATTCCTTCTGTCGTAGTATTTTTCAATTTCAGTATCAGCCATATTTATTGATTGCTTTACCAATTTAATTCCCTCATTGGTCGTAGATACAACAGTGTCTGAATTGAAAGTATGCACCAAGGTTCTTGCTTCAATCAGCTTTTGATGAGCATCCTTAAGAGTGAAACCAATATCAACGTCATCCATTCCCTTGAGCTGGACATCAAGGAGTTTTTCATTGGCGGCTTTGTATATTCTGGCTAATTCTGATAAACTGTTTCTTATTTTTCCCGCTGTCTCATAACCTTTTTCACCCGGTTCATGACACTTGACACAAAATGCCTCTTTATTTGTTCCGACAAAGTTATCGGTCGTCTTTTCAATATTATGATAGCCATGGCATTGTTCACAGCCATGAAAACCAAGGTCTTCAAAAGTTTTTGCCATTCTCGTTTCCCTGAAGAATTCCATATTTTTTACATGGCAGCTGCCGCAAATAAAAACAATGGAGGTTAATCCGGGCGGAGTTGCCCCGTGGTTTCCATGACAATCATTACAAGCAGGTGCACCGATATCTTTATTTTCAAGAAGCTGTTTTCCATGAACACTTGTTGCATAAAGTTCGTATTGATCAGTTGGGATTTTATAACTTTTCATGTATACAGCATTACTATGGCAATGCCGGCATGTTTGAGGTACATTTATTGGATATACAGAAGATCTGGGATCGCTAGCCGGCAAAATCTGATGAACTTTATGACAGCTTGTACATGTGGCTACTTTATTATCGCCCTCTTTAAATTTTTTGCCGTGAACACTTGTGTAATATTGTGAAACTTGGTCAGTTGCAAGACCGGGGTGATATTTTTTCATCAAATTAGGATTGGAATGACATTTACCACAGAACTCGGGAATTTCTTTCCTAGTGGGAACACCTATAAATCCCTTTTCTTTGCTCATTGCTATTTCTTCATCATCCGAATTGGAATCACCGCCATGGCAGCCTGCACATGATAATCCGTTCTTGAGATGAATATCATACTCCTGATATCCCTGAGGCAGGATTTCCATTTCCTTATGACAGTTGAGACATTTATCATTTTCAGAAATATTTTTGGGCTCATCTGCTTTAGTAATACTTACTGTTAAAAATATTAGTGCGCTTAGAATATGCAGAAGTAAAAATCTTTCTTTTAGTTTACTCTTCTTCATTTACGCCTCTCTTGTTGGGTGTTTTTTGATTTTAAATATGCATATAAATTTCTTATTTCATCCATTGTTAGCACAGGCCACTCATCATTTTGAATTAGCAGAAGGTCTTCCATTCTGGAAGCATGATTCCACATTCTCTGAAGAATTTGAACCCCTGAATTGAGATGTTTGCTGGAGCTTAAGTCCGGTCCAATGCCTTTACCACCGGATTCATGGCAGCTTGAACATCCTTTATCTTCATAAACCTTTTCACCTAAATGGGAGTTACCGGGTTTATCTTCAAATCCAAGAAAATATAAATATGAAATCACATCAGCCATTTCGTTCCCCTTGAACAAAGGGTATTTAATGGATTTCTCTTTCATGTACTCTATCATCGTGGGACTATGGTTCCACATCTGTCCGGCTATCTCTGTAACAGAGTAATTTAATTTAAGCTTTGAAAGATTCGGACCGGTCTTATTCCCTTTAGAATTACCCTGATGACAATTGTTGCAACCTTTTTGTTGGAAAATAATTTTTCCTTTTGAGGGATTACCGGGGGATAACCTGAACTCTGCTGAAGATAAAGTTGCTTGACGTATGTACGCTGTTATGTCGCTTATTTCATCGCCGGAAAATGATGGGTATTCAATTTTTAATTCATTCATTTTTTTCTGCATCGAAGGACCATGATTCCACATTGCCTCTGCCAGGTAAACCGGGGAAGAGTATTCGCTTAGCATAGTGAAATCAGGCGCAACAGAACCACCTTTGCCAGCAAATTTATGACAGTTAATGCATCCTTTTGTGGAAAGAAGTTTTTTACCGTTCGATACGCTGCCCGGTTCGCCAAGGTAGCGAAGATAGTATATGAAATCTATCAAATCGAGCATTTCGGCTTCGGAAAATTGAGGACGCTCCATTTTCAACTCTCTGAATTTTCGATTCATGTTCGGGATGTGATTCCAGATGATTGAACCTAATTGCAAGAAACTTCCGTAATATTTTTGTCTTGATAAATCCGGTCCTATATTTCCACCATAACCGCTTATTGAATGACAAACAATACAGCCTTTTTCCTCGAATACAATTCTACCACCAAGCGGATTAGAGGGTAATTTTAATTCCTGTGCATACAGTAAAAAACTAAATGAATATATTATTAGAAAAGTTCTGATTATTCCCTTCATTTTAATCCCCTGGCGTATTAATAAAATTATTTTTTCCTTTACTGTGAAAGCCGACAAAAACATACGTTAGAATGCCTGCCAGTGTTAAGAAAACAGGAATTGCAACTAAACTTATACCGATTGAAATCCCTGGCGCATCCTTTAAATCTACAGACAGATAGATGAGATTTATTATCCAAAGAGTAATTCCGATAACGAATACCCACATCAGTGAAATACTTAAGTACTGTGCGGTAAAGATTAGCTTATCTCTTAAATTTCTATTTATATATTTCATCATATCACCCAAATTAAATTTTCTGCTAATGAATTAGCTTTTATAATACAAGTTTTATTCTGTAACATTAGCTGGTCCGGGCAAATAACTTTTAACCCGTTTTTCTACCTCTTCAACGCTTTCTTTGCGTCCTTCTTCAATCTCCCAGATTGAAATGATAGGGAAGAATTTTGAGAACAATACATATCCGAGAACGAAAACCGCAATGGCACCGATAAATAATGACCATTCAGTAAGTGAAGGAATGTACATCCCAGTTTCTAATCCCATTCGGGGATTTGCAAGCGAAGGAATTACAATGTTCAATCTTTCGAGCCACATACCAATGACAACTGAAATTGAAGCAATCAAAATTCCTTTTATAGTTTTGAATTTTTTGAATGCCAGGATTACAACAGGAATAAGAAAATTACAGACTACCATACCCCAGAAGAATATTGCATAAGTTCCGGTGAACTTATAAAAAATTACATCCATCTCGTGCGGTTCCGATCCAAATATTCCTGTCAGATATTCTGAGAAGGTAAAATAAAACCAGAGAAGCGACATTATTAACAGCAGTGTACCAAGATATCTAAAGTGAATAAGCTTTAAATAATTCTCGAGATGGAAAAATCTTCTGAATGCAATCATCACTATCAATAGAGCTGCTATACCTGAAAAAATAGCACCAACGACAAAATATGGACCGAATATTGTGCTGTGCCATCCAGGTTGAAGAGTCATTGAAAAGATATACGATATAACGGTGTGAACTGAAATTGCAATAGGTATAACCATTACCATCAAAATATTTATTGCCCTGCTCAAAACTTTTTTCTGATGCTCTGTTCCATACCATCCCCAAGCAAGGAACTCATAAAACCAAACCATTTTTCCGCCCCGGTCTCTTAGTTTTGCAATATCCGGAATCATCGGAAGATAAAGGTAAACTGTACTTGCAGTAAAGTAGGCAGTAATACTTGTTACATCCCAAAGCAGCGGGCTTTGCAGCCTTCCTGCAGTAAATATTTCTAAAACTCTGTCGGGTCTTCCCAAATCAAGGATCGGATGAAGCCCTCCAATTGCCAGAACAATAGCGGTGATAACTTCTGCCATCCTGGTAATTGGTCTTCTCCATTCTGCTTTAGATAATCGGAGTATAGCAGAGATCAAAGTGCCAGCATGACTAATTCCAATAAAGAAGACAAAATTAACAATGTAAAACCCCCAGGTTATTGGTTGATTCATCCCCGTCACGCCAAGACCATAATATACTTGTCTGATATAAATAAACAGAGTAATGAAAATGATTAATAACAAAACACCAACGGTGAGATAAAATCCTTTACCGGTCTCGTAAATTGGCCGATACAGTGCCTCGTCAAGCTCGACTTTTTTATTTGTTTCTTCAATCATTACTATTCCCTCTCAGAAAGGTAAAATACTTTTGGTATAGTTCCGAGATTTTCAAGTTCTCTAAATGCTCGCGGACTATTTGAGAGTTGATAAACTTTGCTTTCTTTATTTTCCAGATCGCCAAAAAATATTGCATCTGCAGGACAACTATCTGCACAAGCAGGCATATATTCACCATCGGCAATTTGCCTGTCATCCACATCAGCGTTTTCTTTTACTTTTAGTAAACGATGTGCGCAGAAGGAACATTTTTCTACAACACCCTTCATACGCATTGAAACATCGGGGTTCATACATGTTTTAAATTCATCTGCCCATTCAGGTTCGTACCAGTTAAATACTTTTGCAGTATAAGGACATGCAGCCATACAATAACGGCATCCAATGCACCTGTTATAAATCTGACCAACGAGTCCTTCCTCGTTTATGTAAGTAGCATGCACCGGGCAAACTTTAATACATGGTGGATTATCACAGTGAAAACATGGTTTTGGGATTCGTTTTACCTTAATATTGGGATATTCGCCTTCGTATATGGTCATCATATCCATCCAGAGCATTACTCTGCCTTCATCAGCCTGTTCCGGATCCACAATTGCAATATTATTTTCCAGCTTACATGCCGCCATACAATCACCACAGCCTGTACATTTATCAAGGTCTATTGCCATCGCCCATTTTGGCATTCTAAAATCTCCTTAAATTAATTCGCAAATGAAATTTTTACTTTCGTTGCCTGTAAAGCAGGGACTCCATTCAATTTATCATATTTATTTTTCATAACAGAAACAGGATTGCTTCCGTATCCCTTAGCATATCTTCCTAATGATGTATGTCCAAGACCAAAGGGAACAGCAACAACACCAGGCATAATTCCCGGATTTATTCTAGCAGTTACTTTTATACTACCTAAGGGAGATTCAACCCACATAAATTTTTTATCTGTGATACCGTTTACTCTTGCAGTTTCCGGATTTATCTCAGCCCAGGTTTTCCAATGTTCATGCACTGTATAGCCAAAAAGTTCCTGCATCATAGGTTGGTTTGATGAATTTCCTTCTCTGTTTGTCAATAAATTATATGTAACTAGGTAAAGAGGTAAGTTTTCATCAACAGGTACAGCTTCGTGATGGGGCAGGAATATTACATCACCTTCAGCACTAATATTTAAAGCTTGAAGAACTTTTCTCCTATTTTCCGACGATTCTCCGCCGGCTTTTCTTATAGAATTATTTATAACTTGCTCAAGACTTTTTGAATAGAATTCAAATTTTCCGCTTGATGTTTTGAACAATTCTTCAATCTTCTTTGGTTTTCTTATTGGATTCCACCAGCCGCCGTTTTCAGTAATCAATTTCCAGAATTCATCAAACGAATTGTACCTTCCAATTTGCCACCCTCTTTGCTGCAAATATGCTAACCAATCTCCTTTAACACCTTCCGAAACAATTGCTCCTTCTCCGGAACTATAAAGTTTTTCAACACTAAATCTTATCTCTTTTTCGTACGCATCAAAAGGCAGCGCATTAGCAACAGACTGATCAATCATAGTGCTAAGCTCCAATAAAACATCCGCTGTATTTCTTGTATCGTAGAGCGGATTAATTATTGGCTGCTGAATTCCCACATGAGTAAAGCCAACCGAAGGAACATTTGAAAATGCATCCCACTTTTCAAGGAATGTATGATCAGGAAGAATCAAATCTGCATACTCTCCAGTTTCATTTATGAAGGAGTCAAAACATATCACAAGAGGAATTTTCTTTAAAGCTTCTGAAAATTCATGATGGTTAAGCGTTTGGAATAAAGGATTACTCTTATAAATGAATAGAACACTTACCGGATATGGCTTATCATTCAAAATATTTTTGGTGAAAGCATCAATTGAAAAATCAGAAAGAGGATAGCTATAATCTGTCGATTCTGCTACTTTGGTTTTCGTCAATCCAGAACGTGCAATCTCATCATACTGTATGGAAGGAAGCTCTGCTAAAGGTGGAAGGTCTACGAAATAAACTCCGCCATTTTTTCCAATATTTCCAAGCAGTGCATTCAAACAATATATCGCCATCTGCGAAAAAGTCCCGTTTGTATTTTCTTCTGCACCTTGACCTCCAAGCACAACAGATGGTTTGTTATTTCCCAGGTCTCTCGCAATTTGCAGAATAGTTTCTGCAGGAACATCTGTTATTTTGGAAACCTCTTCCGGATAATAATTACTTATTACGTTGTTCATAAATCCCAGGTGGCTTTTCCCATTCGAATCAGTCCAATCGTTAAAACCGAAAGTATAATTTTGCACGAAATTTTTATCATACAGTTCTTCCCGGATAAGAACGTAAGCTACACCAAGAGCCAAGGCACCGTAAGTTCCAGGTTTTATCGGTACCCATCTATCGGCATTTGCAGCAGTAAGACTCATCCTCGAATCTATTTGTACAAGCCGGGTTCTACGTTCTGCTGTTTGATCTCTTAACTGGCTATATATTTTGGTATAATAGATTGGTGAATAACCTTCCTCCAGAAAATTCGATCCAAAACTTAGAATGTATTTAGAATTTAGTAAATCATATGCTGGAATTTTTTCGACACCATGCAATAATTTGTAAGCGACGGTATGATTTTTTATGGAGGGAAAATTATAATAATTGGGAGAGCCGTATGCTCTCATAAATTGAGTGAAATGCTTATCCATTAAACCACTTTGATTACTACCGTTTAGAAATGCGACATGATGAGCTTTACCGGAATTTCTAAGCTCTTTCAATGTGTTGGAAACCATTTTTAAAGCGTCTTCCCAGCTTATATTTTCCCATTTCCCGCTACCTTCAATTCCCGTTCGCTTTTTAGGTCCTTTAACCCTATCCGGATTAAAAAGCACCTCAAGTGCACTGTGTCCCGAGGGGCACATTCCTCCGCGATTAACCGGATAGTTTTGATTTCCTTTTACATAAACAGGTATGCCGTCTATCAATCTTACTTTAATACCGCAACCGGCAGGGCACTGTCCGCAAATTGTATTCTTCCATGTTTCAATACCTGGACCCTTTTTAGCTAATTCTATCAGTCTGTCAGGGACATCAATAACATTTCCGCAACCATACGAACCAAGGGCGATTGCTCCGGATACTCCGCCTAACAATTTTAAAAAATCTCTGCGTTTAATTTCCAAAGATTACTCCTTCAGCAATATTTTATAATTTCAACGATGACAGGCAAGACAGTCATATGTTACCTTTTTTTCTTTGTGGCAGTTTATACAATTTTTCATGGATGGAAACCACACTGGATAAGACAAAGGTTCGGTCAACTCCTGTACATTTCCATGGCACTTTGAACAGTCAATTTCACCAATTGTTACGTGCCTTCGGTGAGAAAAATAAACATGCGAAGTCACCGTATAAATTTTCTTCCAGGGAATTTTTTCCCCTGCCTCTATGTATTTCAAAAGCTTTAATTCTTCAGGGGAATCGGATAGTGGTTCACCCGAATGGCAGTCTGAACAAACTTCGATATTCGGTATTGTAGCAGCAGCCATAGTCTCTACATACTGATGGCAATCAACACACTTCAGTTCTGCTTTTTCAATGTGAAGTTTGTGATTATAAGATACTGGTTGAATTATGGTTTGACGTGCCCCGAATATTACCCAAACCATTGCTAAAACAATTACACCGGTTAAAGCAATCAGAATCAGTTTCGAATTTTTCCTTATTATTTTCAGCATCTCAAGAGCCCTTCATATTAATAATCCTTTAGACCTCTCAGTGAGTGGTACAAACTGAAAGGAGTTAAGAACTTTGTAATAAGTTTTAATTAATATTTAACTTCTAGCGGCATTGGCTGAGCTGATATATCCGATCACTGTTAGAACAATTATATAAACCACCAGAACAATCCCAATCCATTTCATCATGTCAAATCGCGAATTAGGTTTATCTTCAATCTTAATAAAAGGGATCATCATCCAGAGTAATCCTGCGACCGCAAATGCCAGTATTCCTAATATTTCACCTTCAATCGAAAAAACATGAGCAGGAATAATTTTTAATGTCTGGAACATAAACATGAAATACCATTCGGGTTTAATACCTGCAGGTGCAGATGCAAATGGATCTGCTTTTAAGCCTAATTCCCATGGAAATATCAATGCAAGAAATAAAAGAATATTAAAAACAATCAACCAGATCAGAGCATCTTTAAGAGCAAAGTTGGGAAAGAACGGTGTGTATTTTTTCTTTTCTTCGGGTAGTTTCTTAAAGCTATCCGGTTCATGCATGCCTTGTTTTTGAATAAAGAAAAGATGAAATACTAACAGAAAAGTAAATAGCAAAGGTAGAATTGCAACGTGAATACCATAAAACCTTGATAAAGTAGCACCATTTACATCATCGCCGCCTCTTAAAACATCTTTGATAGTGTCGCCAATTAAAGGTAGGGCACCAGCAATATCAGTTCCAACTTTAGTTGCAAAAAATGCCAGTTCATTCCATGGTAGAAGATATCCGCTGAAGCCAAAACCTAATGATAAAGCCAAAAGCAGGAAACCCGTTACCCAAGTAAGCTCTCGTGGTTTTTGGTATGCTTTTGTAAAATAAACACTGAACATATGAGCGAATGTAAAGAAAATCATCAAGTTGGCAGACCAACTGTGCAGATTGCGAATCAACCATCCGAAATTAACATCAGTTAGAATAAAACGAACACTCTCGTAAGCACTGTCCTCACCCGGTTTATAATACATAAGCAAAAGGATACCGGTGATTACCTGAACTATGAAAAGGAATAAACTTATTCCCCCTAAGTAATAAAAAAACGAATATTTATGAACAGGAACTTTTTTGTGTTCTATTAAATTTCGTATCGGAGTGATGTTGTAGCGGGCATCTAACCAGTTTATTAATTTTGAAAATGACTTGTTAAACATTGTCGCCTATTTAAATTAAGCTTTCTTAGTTATAATTATTTCATCGTTCAATATATTAACCTCATAATTTTCCAAAGGTCTTGGTGGAGGACCTGAAACGTTCCTACCTTTAAGGTTATATGTTCCATTGTGGCAGGCGCACCAAATTTGTTTTGTATCTTTTTTGTACTGAACTATACAATCAAGATGGGTGCAAGTTGCAGATAAAGCGACAAATTTTCCTTCTTCAGTCTTTACCAAAATAACTGGCTGTCTTCCGAACTTTATAATTTGAGAGCTATTGTTGGGAAATTCAGTTGCTTTACCTGCTTTAACTGAGTTCACCGTAACTTTGGCAGATTTAGGTGGTTTCAAATAAGATAAGACAGGG
>Ga0209642_10003175_pt1 | contig 10658 bp, 7 predicted proteins | sample RifCSP19_2_FD_184025 | JGI IMG/M metagenome (GOLD analysis project Ga0209642, IMG submission 184025) | Soil microbial communities from Rifle, Colorado - Rifle CSP2_sed 19_2 (SPAdes) (version 2) | ecosystem: Environmental > Terrestrial > Deep subsurface > Rock core/Sediment | place: Rifle... | reverse complement strand
TGAAGGGATTAAAAAATTGACTGCTAACGTCGATTCATTAATTACTATTCCTAATAATAAATTGCTTCCAGTTTTGGGTAAAAATATTAGTTTATTGCATGCATTTAAAGCTGCCAATAATGTTTTATTAGGAGCAGTCCAAGGTATCGCTGAATTAATTACTAAACCAGGATTGATTAATGTTGATTTTGCTGATGTGCGCACTGTAATGTCAGAGATGGGCATGGCAATGATGGGAACTGCAAATGCGCGTGGTGAAGGGCGCGCTCGTAATGCTGCTGAAGCGGCAATTTCAAGTCCTCTTTTAGAGGATGTCGATTTAAGCGGCGCTAGAGGTGTATTGGTTAATATTACTGCTGGGCCTGATATGTCTATTGGTGAGTTTGAAGAAGTTGGCGAGGTTGTTAAGTCGTTTACATCTGAAGATGCTACCGTAGTTGTGGGAACGGTTATTGATCCGAATATGACGACTGATGAATTGCGAGTGACAGTTGTTGTGACAGGTTTGGGTGGTAAAATCAGGCAGGTTAGCAGCAGTGATAAAGTCATTGCTTATAATCCTACAAAAAATAACGTATCTGAAAATACTAAAGTTGATGGGACTATAGATTATCGTAAATTTGATAAACCTGCGGTGATGCGTAATGTAATTAATACTTCTTCTTTAGATGACTCTATAAATTTAGTTGCTTCTGTGGATAAAAATATCGAATACCTTGATATACCAGCTTTTTTGCGCAGAGAGGATAGAACTAAAGGGTAATTGATAATTTGATAAATTGCTTTCTCGCAATTTTAAAATACTGTGCTATAATCCCGAGCGTTTCTTATTTTAGTTTAATAATGGCGAGAAAATCAAATGGTTAAACAGCGTACGTTAAAAAATTTAATTCGTGCTACCGGGATTGGCGTTCATACAGGCAAGAAAGTATATATAACTTTAAGACCAGCTCCAGCTGATACAGGAATAATTTTTCGTAGAGTTGATTTAACTCCAGCAGTTGATATTTTGGCTTCAGCAGAAAATGTAGGCGATACAACTCTTTCATCTTGTTTAATTAAAAACGGAGTTCGTATTGCCACGATCGAGCATCTAATGTCTGCCTTTGCCGGTTTAGGTATTGATAATGTTTATGTTGATGTTAGCGCGCCAGAAGTTCCTATTATGGATGGTAGCGCTGGCCCATTTATATTTTTAATTAAATCTGCTGGTATAGAAGAGCAGAATGTCCCCAAGCGTTTCTTAAAGATAAAGCGAAAGATTAAAGTCAAAGACGGAGATAAATGGGCTTGTATAAGCCCGTATAACGGTTTTAAAGTTTCTTTTACTATTGATTTTAACCACCCTGTATTTCGTGATCTACCTCAGACAACAACAGTAGATTTTGCCCAAGCTTCTTTTGTAAAAGAAATAAGCCGAGCTAGAACTTTTGGTTTATTATCTGATTATGAGTTTTTGCGATCCAAAAATTTGGCTCTAGGAAGTAGCTTAGATAATGCTATTGTTGTGGATGATTATCGGGTTATTAATGAAGATGGGTTGCGTTATGAAGATGAGTTTGTAAAACATAAACTACTTGATGCGATTGGAGATTTATATCTTCTGGGATACGGTATTATAGGATCTTTTAGTGGCTATAAATCGGGACATGCCCTAAATAATACTCTACTTAAAACTCTCCTTACTACCGAAAATGCATGGGAGATAGTAACCTTTAAAGACGCAGATAAAGTTCCTTTTAATTTTGTGCCGATAAATGCCGTGGCAGAAGCTTCTAAGTAGAAAAGGGGTCAAGTCCCGACAATCGACAACGACTGTCAATCTAGGAATCTACTGTTGTCGATTGTCGGGACTTGACCCCTTTTTCTTTTATCTTCTTCTTTAAATCATCTAGGGTACTTTGCCATAAAGTTTTATTATCGCTAGATAGCTTAATTTGTTTATTTTTTGTTTTTGGAGCTTGTTTTTGAGGATTAATAATATAGCGTATGGTGGTAATAGTTTTGAATTCAGGCTGCACTCGTAGGTTTTTTATAATATCAGGAATGATATATCGCAATCTTGTAGCCCATGATGTATTTGAGACAGTAACGGTAACCACAGAATTTTTGTAGTTAGCAAAATGGCAGTGCTTGGCCAAATCAGCATCAAGTGATGTGCAAAATATAAGCCCAAGATCTTTAGCGGTTTTAGATTTGTTAATTAATTTTGTTAGAGGCGAATCAATTTTTTTTAGAATTTCAGTAATGGTTTTCATTTGAGTCATTTTACGGCATAATGTTTTTGATTGCTAATTGCAGATATGGTTAAAAAAATCTTACATAAAATATTTGGAACTCGAAATGACCGAGTTTTGAAACGGCTCGCAAAGAATGTTGCTGCGATCAATGTATTTGAACCGCAAATGCAGGCTTTGTCTAATGAAGAACTTAAAGCGAAAACTGCTCAGTTACGTCAGCGCTTGCAAAGCGGAATGACGCTTGAGATGCTGTTGCCCGAAGCTTTTGCTGTGGTCCGCGAAGCAAGTGTGCGAACTTTAGGACTTCGCCATTTTGATGTGCAATTAATTGGTGGGATGGTGCTGCATGAAGGGAAAATTGCAGAAATGCGCACTGGTGAAGGTAAAACCTTGGTGGCAACTTTAGCTGCATATTTGAATGCTCTAACTAGCAAAGCAGTGCATATTGTTACTGTTAACGACTATTTGGCCAAACGCGATGCTGCTTGGATGGAACCGATCTACAGTTTTTTAGATTTGACTGTTGGGGTAATTGTAGCTGGTCAAAATCATGAAGAGAAGAAAAGCGCTTACGCCAAAGATATAGTTTATGGAACCAATAATGAATTTGGTTTTGATTATTTACGCGACAATATGGCATTTAGTTTTGACGATAAAGTGCAGCGTGGATTGTATTTTGCCATTATTGATGAAGTTGATTCTATTTTAATCGATGAAGCCCGCACTCCTTTAATTATTTCTGGGCCATCTGAAGATAGTTCTGATTTATACACTAGAATTGATAAATTAATTCCTTATCTAAAAAAACAGGAAAAACTAGACAAGCTAGATCAGCCAGTTCCGTCAGAAGAAGTAGGTGATTACACTTTAGATGAAAAATCGCGTCAGGCGTATCTTACTGAAACTGGGCACCAACATGTGGAGGAATTGAGTGTTAAGATGGGGTTAGTTGGAGCTAGCGAAAGTTTGTATGATGCCAAGAATATCAAAATGATGCATCATCTTAATGCTGCTTTGCGCGCACATACTTTATTTCATCGTGATGTTGATTACATTGTTAGAGACGATGAAGTGATTATAGTTGATGAACATACCGGTCGCACTATGGAGGGGCGGCGTTGGTCAGATGGGTTGCATCAGGCAGTAGAAGCCAAAGAAGGCGCGCAGATCCGAAATGAAAATCAAACTCTTGCTTCAATAACATTCCAAAATTATTTTCGACTTTACGATAAAATTTCTGGTATGACTGGCACTGCCGATACTGAGGCTTATGAGTTTCAGCAAATTTATGGTTTAGAGGTGTTGGTAATACCAACTCATATGCTGATGATTCGCAAAGATCTTCCCGATCAAATTTATTTGACAGCTAAAGAAAAATTTAATGCTGTATTACAAGATATCAAAGAAAATAGTAAAAAAGGGCAGCCGATTTTAGTTGGCACCGCTTCTATTGAAACATCAGAAAAATTATCAGTATTACTTAATAAAGCTGGAATTGCTCATCAAGTTTTGAATGCTAAATATCATGAGCGTGAGGCTAAAATTATAGCTCAAGCTGGTCGTCCTGGAGCGGTTACAATTTCGACTAACATGGCTGGTCGTGGCACTGATATTGTTCTTGGTGGTGCTTTAGACACTGAACTAAAAGCTTTAGAAAACCCAACTGATGAAGGAATAACTAAAGTTAAAATCGATTGGCAAGAGCGGCACAACAAAGCTATAGCAGCTGGTGGTTTGCATGTAATTGGTTCGGAGCGTCATGAATCACGGCGTATTGATAATCAATTGCGCGGACGCTCAGGTCGTCAAGGTGATCCAGGTTCTTCCAGATTTTATTTATCCTTAGAAGATAATTTATTGCGTATTTTTGCTTCTGATCGTATCGCTACCATCATGAAAAAATTAGGCATGCAAGAGAACGAAGTAATAGAGCATAGCTTGGTAACAAGAGCAGTTGAAAACGCACAACGTAAAGTAGAAGGGCACAATTTTGATATCCGTAAACATCTTTTAGAATTTGATAATGTTGCTAATGAGCAACGTAAGGTGATTTATAGGCAGCGCGACGATTTGATGACTGCAGTCGATATTTCAGAAACAATAGGAGTTGTGCGTAGTGATGTAGTTAATGCAATTGTTGATATTTTTATTCCTCCACAAAGTTTGGAAGAACAATGGGATATTTCGGGTTTAGAGCGTCAATTGCAACAAGATTTTGGTATGAGTTTGCCAATTAAAGAGTGGCTAACAAAAGATAGCTCTTTGCATGAGGAAAGTTTGCGTTCTAAAATTCTTGAACAGGCTAATAAGGTTTATCATGAAAAAGAAGCTCAAGTTAATCCAGAAGTAATGCGTAATATTGAACGTTCTATCATGCTTCAAGTTTTAGATACAAATTGGAAGGATCATTTGGCCTCTATGGATCATCTGCGTGACGGTATTCATTTACGTGGTTATGCGCAACAAAATCCTAAACAGGAATACAAGAAAGAAGCATTCAATATGTTTACGCGGATGCTGGAAGATATAAAACGAGATGTAATTCGCATGCTTTACGCGATACAAATTAAAAGTAAGGAAGATGTAATGGAGATTGAAGAGGAGCGCAGGCGGCTTGCAGAACAAGAGCAAAATAAAATGAAGTTTGTTCATGCTGCTACTGATGCTGTGCCAGCAAATGATTCTATATCACAGGATATTGAAGGCAAAACAACTTATGTGCGCGAAACTCCAAAAGTTGGTCGTAACGATATGTGTCCTTGCGGTTCTGGCAAGAAATTTAAGCAGTGTCATGGGAAGTTGAAATGAAGCAAGGGTGTCAAGTCCTTACAACATACAACGTCCTTAATAGGTTTTGTTGTATGTTGTAAGGACTAGACACCTTTTTATGAGAAAAAATCCTCCAACAGTTTCCATTATCATATCTACTTATAATAGTCCGAAAGCTTTGGATTTAGTGCTAGCGTCATTGGCAGAGCAAGATGTTGATGGTTTTGAAGTAATAGTAGCTGATGATGGATCAAACGACGAAACTAAAAAAGTTATAGAGTCGTTGAGGTCAAAAATTAATTATGATATTAAACATGTATGGCAGCCTCATGATGGATTTCGCGCTGCTATGATTAGAAATAAAGGAGTTGCTTTTGCTAAAGGCGATTATTTGATTTTCTTGGATGGAGATACAATTCCTCTAGTATCATTTGTTAAGAAGCATCAAAAATTAGCAGAAAACAATTATTTTGTTGCTGGTAATAGAATTTTATTGTCGCCTGCTTTTACTCAGCAAGTGTTGCAACAAGAGGTTTCTTTGCAGAAATGGGGGATGTGGCATTGGCTCTATGCTTTTTGTCGAGGGTGGATTAATCGATTTTTGCCAATTTTGCCGCTTGGGAATTTATATTTTCGATATTTGTTTTGGGATAAATGGCAAGGGGTAAAGACATGTAATTTAGGTGTATGGAAGAAGGATTTTATTGCAGTAAATGGTTTTGATGAAAGCTATTGCGGTTGGGGTTATGAGGATTCTGATTTAGTTGTTAGGTTAATACGCAAAGGGATTTTACGCAAAGATGGGCGCTTTGCAGTGCCAGTTTTGCATTTGTGGCATCCTGACAATAATCGTGCTCGAGAACCAATAAATCATAAAAAATTGGAAGAGGTTATACATTCTACTCGTATTGAAGCTGTAGATGGGGTTAATCAGTATATTAAATTTATTCCACGCGGCTTGCCGCGTGACAAAGCAATGGGGGATTACCAAGGGGGAGAGGCGCCGCTCTCCCCCTTGGGCGAGCCCGGGGTTCATACCCCGGGCGAAGTCAAAAAATTGATTGCCAATGAATTATAAAAAGATCACTAATGCATTAGAACTTACAAGTAAAGCTTGCGCTGTTATGACCGCGCCTGCCATTGTGCTTTCAACCGCAGCTACTGTTGTGTTGTTTCCCCTAACGATTGCGCTTAATCTTGCAGCTGGAAACTTGCGTGAAAAATTTAATTTAATCATACGTAATCCAGTTGCTTTAGTTTTTTTGCTTTTTTGCGCTTTATTTTTGTTTGGGGCACTTTATTCTACGGCTCCATGGCAGCCTGATATATTATTAACACTACGTAAATACGATAAATTTTTATTTGCGGTTTTATTTTTCCCTTTATTTACTGAAGAACGATGGCGTAATTATGCTATTAATGCTTTTATGATAGCAATTTTAGCTCTGTTAATAGCTTCATATTTTAAAGTGAACTTGTATTATTGGTCTGCTGGATCAGCACAGGTTTTTAATCCTGGGATTATGTTTGATTTTTTAATATCTTTTGGAGCAAGCGGTGGGTCACATGACGGTTCTACAGGGATAATAGAGATTTTTAAACCTAGTATTGAATTTAATTTTTTAATGTCTTTTGCTGCTTATTTGTGTTTATTTAAAATTACATCCATAGGTCGCTATCGTTTAATGTGGATTATATTTTTAATTTCTATTGTATATACTGTTTTGTTTCGTAGTATTGGTAGGTCCGGTTATTTCGTTTTTGGTGGTTTAATGATTTTGTTTTTTGTGCAAAAGTTTAGGTGGCGAGGGTTGTTTTTAGCAATTATAGGTGTGGCTTTACTTTTTGGGTTGGCTTTTAATTTTTCTTCAACGTTTAAACAAAGGGTTAATGCGATATTTAGTGATGTTAAAGAATATCATAAAAATGATATGACTTCGGTTGGTTTGCGCATGACATTTGTGAAAAATAGTATCGGGCTTATAAAAAAGCATCCAATTTTTGGTGCTGGCACCGGTAGTTTTGCCAAAGAGTATGCTGCAATTGAACCTACCCCTTCAGTATTAGCTAATAATCCACATAATGAGTATGCATATATTACGGTGCAGTTTGGTATCTTGGGGCTAGTAATAATTCTATTGTTTTTTGGAGTGCCTATATGGTATAGCCAATATTTACCAGAAGAACAAAAATATCTTGCGCGAGGAGTAATTTTAGGGATTATGCTCGGCTCTTTGGCTAATTCGTGGTTGTTAGATGTGACTTCGGGCCATCTTTATGCCTATTTTATTGCTTTAGCTTTTGCTGCGTTGCCAGATAGAGATGGTGGTAGCCGCAGGCTTAAGCCTGCGTTGCCAAAAAACGCAAGCTAAAGTTTACCCCGTTATGTTTTTAAACGGGGCTTGCGTTATTCCAACAGCCTTTTTTGTGTTCAAGATTTGTAATTTTTCTCCATTAACTTCGCATATTTGTAAAATGTTCCTTCGAAGTTACTAAAGGCAATAATAAATCCAGGCCAGCCATCAAGAAAGCCCAATTTTATAAAATAAATTTTAACAAAAATCCAGCTGGCGTGTAGCAATGTTTTTGTAATTCCAGGGGCTACATGCATTGATTCTAATTTTGCTGCAGCTAGGGAAGAATAGTGGTTGGATTTATCTAATAATTCAGTAAGGTTTTTGAATGGATAGTGTAATAGATAGTTGGTTAATTTTCCAATCGAGCCATTAACGATGGGTTCTGGGTGCACATCATATTTAAAATACACGAGCCCCTTGCGTAATAGTTTAATCGGTAAATCGCTTTTGGGATTTAAACTGTACCATAATGTTTTTCCCATAAAAGAGTTCAGGCGAGGGAGTTTGTAAGCAGCATGTGTGGGGTTGTTATTTATGGTTATAAGTATTTCCTGTTTTAATTTTTCAGAAATTCTCTCATCCGCATCAATTAAAAGACACCAGTCTGAATTGATAATGTTCAAAGCGCGATTACTTTGTTCACCAAAGCCAGGCCAATCGGTATTGATAATAGTTAATGGGTATTTTTTGCAGATTTCTAAGGTATTGTCAGTGCTGCCACAGTCTAAGATAGTAATTTCATTTACCCACAACGCAGATTCGATGCAAGCGGCAATGTCTTCTGCTTCATTTTTTGTCATTATAACAACGCTAATGGAGGATTTGGTTGTCATTTATTATCGCTCGAGTTGGTATCTTGCTGTTCTGAAGCAGGTAAATATAGCGGACCTGTTTGACCACACCCAGCAATGCTCAATAAAATACAGAAAATTGGGAAAAATAACATTTTTTTTAGCATGTTTGCTCACTATTTAGTAATATGACTATAAATTAAAATGTATTATACAGTCTATTATAATAATTTAATATTAAAGGTAAGAAAATGCTACAAACTATAGAAATAAATCCCAAATTATCTCCGTCTGCTAGCGTGATATGGTTACATGGTTTGGGCGCTAGTGGACATGATTTTTTTGATATTGTGCCGCAATTAAATTTACCAAAAGAATTAAACGTGCGCTTTGTGTTTCCACATGCGCCAGTGCGAGCAGTTAAATACGCTGGCGGTGCAAAAATTAGGGCTTGGTTTGATGTAGTTGATATTAATCATCGTGTTGGAGAGGATGAAGCAGGCATTAGAGAGTCTGAAAAACTTATTGGACACTTGATTGAAAAAGAATTAGCTCAAAAAATTCCTAGTCAAAAAATAATACTTGCTGGGTTTTCTCAAGGAGGCGTGATGGCTCTGCAGTGTGGACTAAGATATCCAAAAAAATTAGCGGGTATTTTGGTGTTATCAGCTTGGCTACCTCTAACCCACTCGGTTGTTTCAGAAAGAAATGCTGCCAATCAGCAAACGCCTATTTTAATGTTGCATGGCACAGACGATGATTTAGTGCCACTTAGTTGGGCCGAGGAAAGTTGTGATTATCTTCAAAAGATTGGTTATCATGCCAAGTTATCTTCATACCCAATGCAACATACGGTTTGTCCGGAAGAAATTACCATGATTGGAAAATGGTTGCGTGATCTATTGCTCTAACGAATAAAAATCGCATTATGAATTACAGAATAAGTATTTTTACTATAATTTTTATTGTTACAGCCAATGTTTTTGCAGCTTCCGCGAATGTTGCTGGCCTGCCAGAAATTACCAATGCTTCATCTGTTGCAAAAATTTCTAGTAATCAAACACAAAACAGCTCTAATCAGTTAAGCGCCGCTGATGTGACGCGAGTTTTAGGTTGGACTAGGAGCTGTGACGATAGCAATCTTTGTGGCGGACGTTATGTTGAGACAAATAATGTTATTAATGTTCAAAACCCCAAGGCATTTGGCGATTCTCCTATGGATATTACAGCAACCAAGCCAGCATTTTTTACTCAACATGCTGCTTCAGTTGTTCAGGGTGACGTCCTGTTGAGTCAGCCTGGAAGAGAAATTACTGCTGACCAAGCGATTTTTTTTAGAGATAATAAAACTGGCAAGATCAATAATGCTATTTTAACCGGACATGTAAATTTTCGTGAGTATGGGAAGTTGCTTGTGGCAGATCGAAGTGACTTGGATTTTGCTAATAAGATATACACTTCAAATCAAGGGGTTTATCGTTTCTTGACAGAAACCTCCAATGTTGATTTTACTAAAACTAAGGGACTTGCAGATGTTTGGGGTAGGGCTAAATATGCGATTCGTGATGCTACTGGAGTTTTGAAGCTGAAGCGGGCAACTTATAGCACTTGTCCTCCTGATTCTACTACTTGGCATTTGTGGAGCAATAGGTTAACGCTAGATCGTAATACAGGACGTGGAGAAGCAACCAATGCTTTTATTTTTTTAAAAAAAGTGCCTATTTTTTATACGCCCTATATTAATTTTCCAATTGACGATAGGCGTAAAAGCGGATTTTTGATTCCATCGGCTGGATATTCTAAGAACTCTGGATATAGCATTGATTTACCCTATTATTTTAATTTGGCGCCTAATTATGATGCTACTCTTGCTGCCGATATTTTTACTAATCGTGGTGCATTACTTGATGGTTCGTTTCGATATTTAACTCCAACCAGTGGAGGTAAGATAAGTGTTGATTATATACCTTATGATAAAGCTTTTATTAAATTTCGTGATTCTACTATAGCCGCTAATGGAACCGGTAGTTCAGCACTGCAAGCATTACAAGAAAGTTCATCTAGCCGAAAATTTTTAAGTTCGCAAAATAAAGCTAATTTTAACGATCATTGGCAAGGATTATTAGATGTTAACTATGCGTCTGACGATTATTTTATGCAGGATTTTGGTTTTATTATTAGTAATACAGCATTTGACAGAGATCAATTGCTTAACCGCGCTGATATCAGTTATGCCGATGATAGTTGGAATTTCTTAGGGCGTTTGCAAGTTTTTCAAACTTTACATCCAGTAACTCAAAATAATGCCCAAGACCAATATAAAAAATTGCCACAGTTAAACTTGTCTGGGGATTTTCCTGCAGGTTTTGGAGGAGCAGACTATAGGTTGGAAAGTGAGATAGTAAATTTTATGCATCGGGATGATTTTTATGGCTCTACTTCTGCCCCGGTTGTTGGCGGAGCTCGTTTCAACATGATGCCTAGTATAAGTATGCCGCTTA
>Ga0209642_10003174_pt1 | contig 10659 bp, 14 predicted proteins | sample RifCSP19_2_FD_184025 | JGI IMG/M metagenome (GOLD analysis project Ga0209642, IMG submission 184025) | Soil microbial communities from Rifle, Colorado - Rifle CSP2_sed 19_2 (SPAdes) (version 2) | ecosystem: Environmental > Terrestrial > Deep subsurface > Rock core/Sediment | place: Rifle... | reverse complement strand
GCCGCTTAGCATTAATTTCATATATATTAACAAACCAAAATCGGCATGATCTTCTGCATGTATATACCGGGATACTTCTTCCAAGCAGAATGCTGGGAATTATTGATGCTTTTTGGCACAAACCAATCATATTAAGAATTAATAGTTATAATATGATCCGAAATTATTCTCAATGTCCTCCCCTGCCCAGAAGATTATTACTTAGTAAAATAAATAAATTTATCGCTCTTTCCCCGGAAATTGAGGAGGGTTTGCTGCAAATGGGTATCACAAGGGACCGCATAGCACTAATTCCAAACGGAATAGACATACAAATGTTCAGCCCACCGGAAAACTCTGCTCATAAAGAAAGCCTGCGGCAAAAATTATTCCCGAATATTCAAATGAGTAACAGGATCGCCTTTCTGTACACCGGCCGCATTGAAGAAAAAAATAAAAAATGCCTGACGATGTTAGATCTCTGGTCTGCCTCTGATCTGCCAAATCAAGGCCATATGATGGTAATGGCCGGACCAATAAACGAAGCTGATACAAACGCGAGAAATCGTTTAGAAGACTATAAAGAGAAAGGCATGAATATCGGTACATTTTGGACCGGTGCGCTTGAGACTAACCAACTGATAGAATATTATCGCGCGTCAGACTTCCATATCCTACCCAGTCTTCAGGAAGGCTTTTCCAATGCGTTAATTGAAGCTGCCGCCTGTGGCTTACCTCTGGTAGTCCGTAATTCAGTCAGCGGTAATTCCCAAATAGTCACATCTGCTACCGGTTTTCAGTTTGACAAAGATGAGAATATAATACCACTTTTAACATATCTAACCCACATAGATGCACGGTCCTACGGAATAAATGCTAGACTGAGAGCTGAAAAGTTTGATAACCGCAATATTGTAAATCAATATCATCAACTGTATCAGTCTCTTGAGAGAATACCACGACATAATTGACGACTTTTCTTCCCTAAATAATCCACTTTCCATATCCTGCTTCACGTCCTTCACATTTTCTACTTTTTATGGTAATATTTATTTTACCTGTATTTAGCAGGGAGGCGATAGCCGATGACCGCAGATCATATTCTTCTGTCAACTCATCCCCTATTTGCCTTTATACCAAAAATGCCAGCCAAAAAAGTCAAAACAATCATCAAGCTTAATTTACCGGCAGGCGAAGCGACACCGGCGCCTCCCGTCGGACCGGCTTTGGGCCAGCACGGACTCTCCATTATGGATTTTGTGCGGGTTTACAATGAAAAAACCGCCGACAAAAAGGGGCAAGTCATTCCGGCTGTCATCACCGTCTATACCGACAGAACCTTCTCATTCATCACTAAACTGCCACCGGTTGCCGAAATGATCAAAAAAGCCCTAAACCTTGAGAAAGGCAGCCAGAAAACCGGACGTGAATTTGCCGGCACTCTTTCCCACGCCCAGGCAGAAACCATCGCCAAAGAAAAAATGGGAGATTTAAACTGCGATACAATTGAAGCGGCTGTCAAAGTAATTGAAGGCACAGCCCGCAGTATGGGAGTAAAGATTGAATAATCCTTCGACAAGCTGAAGATAAATATGGGAAAAATCAGAGTCTCAACTTTAGGAAGCAAAGAAGAAAAAGAAAGCCGAGAAAAACGGAAAGTCCAGCGTGAGGAGAAGAAAAAGCGTGCCGGAGCCGCCGGAGAGAAAGTCCATATAGCCGGACTTAAAGGCGGGCAAAGGGTCAAATCTGTCGGTACATCGGAGGAGGAAATTGATAAAATGGTCGCTTTGGCCCGCGAAGTTGAAAAAGACCAGACAGAAGGCATAAAACCGGAAACGGAAGAAGGCAAATCCAAGAAGAAAAAAAAGGCTAAAGTCAGGTCCAAAAAATACCAGGCGGCAGTCATGAAACTGGACCACCAAAAAAAATATCCGCTCAATGATGCCCTTGAGGTTCTCCGCCAAGTTTCCTACGGCAAATTCAACGGCTCGGTAGAAATCCATATCAACGCTATCGAAAAAGGTTTAAGAGGTACTGTCAACCTGCCGCACGGCACCGGAAAAGAGATCAGAATTGTCATAGCTGAAGCATCCAATATCGATAAACTAGTCGAGGAAATTTCCCAGGGCAAAATCAATTTTGACGCTCTTATCGCCCACCCATCAGCTGTGCCTAAACTGGCCAAAGTGGCCAAATTTTTGGGCCCCAGGGGTTTGATGCCGAATCCGAAAGCCGGCACTATTTCCAGCGAACCAAAGAAACAGGCAGAAAAACTGAAAAAGGGAGAGGTCGCCTGGAAAAGCGAAGCGGATTTCCCCATCATCCACCAGGTAATCGGCAAACTATCCTTTAAGAACGGGCAGCTGGAAGAAAATTACCGGGCTTTCGTCAAATCAGTCGGCATAAATAAAATCAGCAGTATTACCCTCAAGTCTACCATGAGCCCCGGGATTAAAGTCCAAATTGAATAAACTCTGCATCGGAAAAACTTTTATCATTGACTTTTTGCTTCGGAAACTTCTTAATTAAAGTAATGCCCGTCTCCGCATCCAGCTTCGCCGAGGCAAAGTCCAAACGGTTTTGGCCGGTTATTGTCCTTGTCCTAATCCTTTTTGCCCCGACAGCTTTCGGGGTAAATGCTGTTGTGTCGGCCCAAACGGCCACACCGGTCAAATCCATCAAATTCGGCAGTTTCACTCCCCCGCCGACCAATACCAAGACTCCTCTACCCTCACCGACCGCCTATGTTTCCATCCCACCTCTGTCAACTACTCCTGAACCTGACCCCAAAAAAATCTATTTCTTTTCCCAAAGGGATCCAAGGTGGAGGACGTATAATCCATATACTGTCGGCCAACTTGGACCGTGCGGCTGCGGAGAAACGTCAACAGCCATGATTTTAACTAGTGTCTTGGATAATTCCAGCAATCCTGATCAGGGCTATTATAATCCGCCAAGAATGTGGGATTATTATGAAAATCTCTATCCCGGGCGCTGCGGTACCGGTATAGAATGGCATAAAAATACTTTGGAAAGCTTTGCGTTTCGAGCTTCAATAAATGCCTATGACCGGAATAACCCACAGGGAAGCAACAATGTGATAAAAAATTACCTGAACAACGGCTATTTAGTGATAATCTACTATAAGCGTCCGGCCACTTACGGCCACTATGTCGTTTTGTCTGATATTATCGGATCAACAATCAAAGTCTATGATCCTTACTATTTGCCAGGTGCCTCAATGCCTGTTACCATAGAATCGATAGCGATAATCCAAAGTTTTGTGGCAGCAAAAAAATAGATTTATGGAAAATATAAGAATATTCATCATAAATCATAAGAAGCTGATCATTATCCTTTTGATAACGATCATTTTGATTACTATCTTTTTGGTGTCACTGTTTCTTTTTAATACTTCGTCAGCGCCACCTCCGGAAGTCAAAACCACTCCTTTTCCTTTCCAACCGAATGGTGATTTTCGTCCTTTTGACAAACTAACTAATCTTACTCCTACCATGCCTTTTACCGGAGCAGATGATGCGGCAAACGAAAAGTATATGCAAAAGCATCCGGAACTGACCACTGAGGCGGAACTCAAAGCCAAGCTGCCAATTGAGACGGATGATTTTACTTTGGATTATTCATACCCAGAAGATAAATTTACCGTCACTTTTAAACAACCTGGAATAGTATCTCAAAAAATATTTGAAGATTGGATGGAATCGATGGATCTTGGTGATAAAAACCGCTTCATTTTTCTCAATTGACAAAAAATCCCAAAATCCGTCAAAATAGGTTAATGCCCAAAAAATTTTGGCCAGCAATGCTTCTGGTTCTTCTCTTTAATTAGGTTTTTGTCTCCCATATCAGCCTTGCCCAAACCAATGATAAAACTATTAAATTCGGCACATTCACTCCTCCAGCAACGCGTACTCCCACCAACAGACCGCCTGCTACTCCCACACTTTATGGCCAACCATCAATTACACCTCCCAATGGCAACGGTAACGGAGGAGGGTCAACTGCCAAAGTAAAGGATTTGGTTTCTGAAATCAGAAGGTATTGCCCAAACGGAATCGTGAAAGTGGAAAACGTCGATTGTGTAGACAGTATCAATATCAATCCCAACAGAAAACCGATGGTCGTGACTTTAATCAAACTTTCAACTCTTTATGCCTGTCCAGGATTCCTGCAATGTGTTGGATTTGTCCAGGCGGGAACGGCACTTGTCAACGGGTCGCCTCTCTCTATAGATCAACATGCTATTAATTACGCCACCAAGATTCCGGATGGCTATGCTTTCATCGAAAATTTCTCAGGTGTTAATATAAAAGTAGATGATTTACCTATCTGGGATTATGATACCTATGGGCATATTGCCTATGTTTTAAATGCCTATTCAAATCATGTCTTTCAGGTAGCTGAAGCCAATGCCCCAAAAGACGGCTATGTCGGCATAAGTTTCAAGACCACCGACAGCCCTAATTTTATCGGATTTTTGAGGAGGCAGTAATGAAAAAATATTAAAAATTCATCATAATTTTTACGGTAATTTTAGGCCTGGCCGCCCTGTTTTTATTCAAAAGAAATTCTGCCATACCGAATAGAGAGAACAGGGTGACTGATAAATCCCCTAACAACCAAAATAATCAGGATGCAATTTTTGAGGAAAATCTGCCTCCTGAAATCATATCAGTCTCGCCCGAGGATAATGAGTTGAACGTCTCACTCAATTCTGTCATCACCATCACCTTTAATAGGAATTTCCGGCCGAATGAAATTGCTTTTTCCATGGCCCCGCAGACAGAAAGCAAAGTGGAAGTAACTGATAATATCCTGACTGTCACTCCCCTTAACTTGCAGGCAGGAATGAAATATACCTATATTATTAAATACGCTGTCCGTGCCAACCCCAGCCGGACGTATTCATTTACGACAGAGGGTCCCCTGCAGGAATTTCCGGACACGCGCGATGAGGAAGCGGTTAAACGGGAAAATGAATTCCAACTTGCGAATCATCCTGATGTCTTTCTGGCCAATCAGACGCCGTATTCTTCCCCATCTTTCGAGGTAACGGCGGAATTTGACGATACGCTCTCGAATCCCCATTTTATCTTTACAGTTTTTCTCAAAACTAAGATGGGCCGGGCTGATTTCAACACTTGGGCATTCTCTTTGGGACTGACTGAAGAAAAACTAAATCAGCTGTCTATCGATTACCGCTAAAATCAGATCGTTTTTCCTTAGACTTTTTTCTTTTTTCCTAAATTGAGGGCGGCCAAGATAATCGAAGCAAACAACAAACCCCAACCTATAAGATAAAAAATTACCGGAAGAACATCTGAAATAAGCAGGTTTAACAATCTTTGCAGCCGGAAGTGAGGAGTAATTGTGATCAGAGAATTGAGGGTCTGTTCCCTGAAGGCGGCAATGAGATGTTTATCGTATTCGAATGAAAAAAGCAGTATGGCAAAAGCTAAAAAAATCATGGTGGCAAACCTGGAGGGGCGGTAGAGTGAAAGAATTATGCCTATAATCAATCCGGTCAGATAGGCAAAAGCGATATAGTTATGGATAAATAGAAGATAGAGTGCCACAATAATATTCTGCCTCAAATCCGCTGCCAGCATAAGACTACTATTTTAACAGTTTGGTGTGCCACTTGCCACATTTTGCTATATCTGGTAAGATTTATAAATCCTAAAGACAGCGGGTTCCCGACTTGGTCGAGGATTAAACCAAAAGCCTGCCGAGGGAGACAAAATACGTATTTGTATCGTCCCCTCCTTTAGAGGGGATTTTTATGAGAAAAGCTAAACCTAATCAAAAAAAAGAAGATACAGTCAAAGATTTAAACGGAAAATTCACCAGGGCAAAGGCTTTTTTCCTGACCGACTATAAAGGCCTGACACATAAAGAGCTCGAGGATCTCCGGCGCAGGCTGAAAAAAGTTGAGGCGGAATACGTGGTTGCCAAAAATACCCTCATTAAAATCGCGCTGGAGCAAACTGGCAAGCAAACCTCCGGACAGCTCAAGGACCACCTCAAGGAATCAACGGCTACCATGTTTGCCTATGGCGATGAGATGGCGGCTGTCAAAGCATTATCTGATTTTGCCAAAAATTTGACGCTTCCCAAAATTAAGGCTGGGCTTTTTTCCGGCAATATCGCTTCGGAAGCTGATTTTCAAAGGCTGGCAACGCTTCCCTCCCGTGATATCCTCTTAGCTACGCTTTTGAACGGGCTTAATGCCCCAATACAGAAATTTCACTATGCTCTTTCCTGGAATCTGGTAAAATTTGTGACTGTTTTAGATAACATTAAAAGCAAAAAACCAAGTAATTAAATTCAAAATCCAAATAACAAATAACAAATCAAATCCAAATAACAAATAACAAATTTTTTGAGTTTTGAATTTTGAGCTTGATTTGAATTTTGAATTTTGTCATTTGAATTTCTAACGAAGGGTGGTGATAATAGATGGCAAAACTAACTAAGGATGATATTTTAAAAGCAGTAGAAGATATGTCAGTCATGGAATTGGCTGATCTGGTCAAGGCTCTGGAAGAGAAATTCGGGGTGTCCGCTTTACCCGCAGTCGCCGCACCAGCTGCAGCCGGCGCTACGGCCGCAGGCGATGAAGCCGCTCCTGAACAGACTACTTTCAATGTAGTTCTGGCAAACGCCGGCGGCAATAAAATTGCTGTCATTAAGGCAGTCAGGGAATTGGTGCCGACACTCGGTCTGACAGAAGCTAAAGCATTGGTCGAATCAGCTCCCAAGGACGTTTTAACCGGCGTCAACAAGAAAACAGCTGAAGAAGCCAAAACCAAACTGACAACCGCAGGTGCTACAGTCGAACTAAAATAAGATAATTGTAATTTTCCCCGGATCGTCAAATATACGACGATCCGGGATCGTCAGAAAATCCCCCGATAATGTTAATGTCTGGGGATATTTGTGGTAAATTTACCCTTTCGCTCAATTTTCGTCACCTACTTATTTTTACCTTCAATCTATAAAATAATATATCAAACTAAATGCTCTCTTTTGATCTTTATTGACAACAATAAAGTCTATGTGTTACATTTAGTATCTAATTGACCCTGTCAACTGCCCTCCGAGTTGGAGGGTCTGCCTCTTTATAAAGATTATTAGGAGAATCAACTTATGGCATTCGGCGATGATTGGCCGGAACTTCTAACTGTACGCGAGGTCGCGAAAATATTAAGAGTTTCCCCCCTGACCATCAAAAGATGGGGCAAACGCGGCAAACTGCCGGCCATCCGCATCAATTCCCGGGGAGACCGCCGCTACAAAAAGGAAGCTGTCCTCTGGCTCCTGGGTATGCAGCAAAAAGGCCAGGTTTAATCATATTGCATCAATGGCAATAAAGCCGACCTGCCCCGTTAAAGGTTCTTCACCGGCGACTCTATTTTGTAAAAATCTTAACCCGATAATCTTGGATTTTTCTTCCTGAGAGAGGACTCTTTTCTGATAATCTATACCCATACCACTTAATAATTTCCCTATCAATGAAATTTTATATGATTGATGCTCCAAAAAACCTACGACCGGAGAAGTTTCGAGATCATAAACATCTTCCATGGATTTAAAGAGAGCTATAATTGGCAGGATCAAATACTTATGGCTTTCAGCTCTTCGGCGGCAATAGTCGGGTCAATCACATTGACGGAAAGGCCTGTACCCAGCTCAAAACCGGCTCTGTGAACAAGTCTGGGGATAATCCTCAAAAACCAGTTTTTAGCATGATGGATATAAAAATTATAGGAAAAGGGCATCTGTGTGTGGCTTTTGGAGATTGTCTGGTCGTGATATTTGACCTTCAACTTTTTTAAGGCATTCTGCAGAATGACGGACAGGTCTTTCAGTTCCTCATCAGCTGTATCCCCATAAACTGTACCTTCTTTTTTGGGAGCAATCCAAACCTCATAAGGCCACTGGGAAAAATCAGGACAATAGGTGACAAAAAAATTATTATCCTCAACCACATTCATGATCGGCTCGCGAACCAGGGCATCCAGATTGATCTGCCGAGGAATTAGGACCAGCTGGGAATGGGGATGGGCCAGGGACGCTCCGGCCAGAGAGCCGTGATTGGCAAAAAGCATGACCTGGCCGCTGCCGGCGTGGATCTGAAACCGCTGGCGGTAAACCGTCAAAAGCTGATTGACCTGATTGAGGTCAAACTCGGCAATATCCTTGTTATGGTCAGGGCTGTGGATAATGACTTCGTGAGTATCGGTAATGGGAAATTTATTGGGGATAACCCTGATTTTCCAGCCCGGCTTGTCTTTCTCCCCCTCCCCGATTCTCATGATCTCCGGAGGCGTCATTGCCTCGTTCCCGCTGCAAAAAACGCAAACTGAAGGCTTCTCCTCCTCTTTCTTTAACCCATGCTCGTCAGGACGGGATGTCCTGGTTTGGGAAATGACAATCCAGCGCTGGGTTTTAACATCAGGGACAAATTTGGCCATAAATTAACTGATTAAAGTATTACGCATTGGGGATTAAGTATCAAGTATTGAAAGCAAAAAATCAGGCCAATACTACCCAATTTCATCATTCAGCGATTTATGTTATTAGTTATTTTTTTTAGAGAGAGGTATTTTATCCACAGTTTGTCGAATCTGGTCATGACTTCCATCAAAGTTATATAAATCAGACCAGGTTTCGATCCTGATAATTCCTGAAAGCGACTTACGACTTACATCTACTTGGAAAGACAGTTCAAAATTATTCCCAAAAGAAATATTGTAGTTGTCTATCACAAATGTATTTGTTTCATCATAATAAATTTGGCCCCAACCAGCTTGATTGGAACTGAAGGATGATGTTTTCTGCATTCCCGATGGTAAAATGATTTTCATAAAAGGATCAATGGCGACATTCATTTCTGAATTTGGAATTACTTTAATGGTGATAATAAAAGTTTTACTTCCATTTACTCCTCCCGGATCGAGATCGACAGACACCGAAGATTGCGGTGTGATCATGAGGGGATTCGTGTCAAGTATATCCGTTTTAGCTTTGGCTTTCGCTTCGGCTTTATTAAGCAGATCAAGATCATCGGGAGAGTCTGTGAGTGAAAGATCATCAGTCAGGGATAAATTAAAGGGAAGCAGATTTAATTTATCGATGATATCTTTAAGATAATATGGAGGGGTCCAATTTTTCTCTTTAGGTTTTTCTTCACCCAACATATCCCAGTCGATATTGCCGGACGGATCTGTAAATCTTAGCGGATTATTCCGTACATATGCATATCTATTTGTTCCGTCACTGGCAGTATCTGCCTGGGTGAATTTGCCGATTGTAGGATTGTAGTAGCGGGCATTGTAGTAGTAGAGGCCGGTTTCATCAGTATCGGAGACCTGGCCGGTATATTGTCTCTTTGTAGTCAAGTTGCTGTCGGCTGACCTGGTTTCACCAAAGGGATAATAGACCTGTTTTGAGGCTTTCTTGCCTGTACTGTCAGTCGTCAGCACGGTTGAACCCAGATGGTCCTGGTGGACAAAATAGAGGATTTCTGCGGCAAATATGGAGCCTGGCAAAAGCAGACAGAGCAAAAGAAGAAATAATATCAGGTAGATTCTCAATTTCATATCTTCTACCTCAGTCTATAACAAATCAAATCAGGAAAGCAAAAGATCATATTAGTGTTAGAAGATTTCACTCGTAATGGGAATTATATGGTCCATCAATTAATTGTTATAAAAGATATCCGAGGATGAAAAAGCTCCATTTCCTCAACCATACTCTAACTTAGAATTTCACTCTCTCACCCTCAAGCAAGTATATACCTAATCTCTATTCGCTCGGCAGCTAATAAAAGCATTGGAGAGGGCTGGTTTTCAGATAGTTTCACAAATAAGAGGGAGTTCGAAGAATATGTTTAGTCCAACATAAAATCCCCGAGGTGTCGAATCTATTCCACCTGGGAGGAGAAAAATAAGGTGGAAATTTTATTTATTTTTAATTCGGATGGAAAGGAGTCCGTTTCTTCTTTGTAAAATCATAAGCTTCAAAAGATGATGCATTTGGATATTTTTCTTCTAAATATAAATCAAGAAAATCGACTCTTAAACCTGGATCTTTTACATAAATAGTCGAATCTGATGTTAAAATAGATACTTTATGACGTATTTCATCTCCTGTTGGCTTAAATTTTCCTGTTTTAAAAGACAAGTCTGTTGCATCAAGTCCTTGATATCTTGCGGCATCAGTAAGTAGCGCAGCTCGATGCCTACATATCCCGCCACAACCAGTATTCCATAAATTTGTAAAACCATTTTCTGCATCCATCATCTCATCAGCAAGACTTGCTGACTGAGAATTATAAGGAACACTTTTATTTATGATATCACCCAGCTCATCAAACTTTGAAACTGGGGTATCCATTTCCGTAGTTTGCATAGCCAAGTATTGGAATAACTCTTCATCGCTACTAAACTGGGGTGTAGCTGTAGCTAACACATCATCAATTTGTGTTGATGCAGCAGTTCCAGGTAAAGGATTGATACACTCAGGACCTCCACCGCTAGCTAAACAAAGACCGGTGTCTGCTATTTCTAATAGTGGTCCCAGAGGAGGAAATATCGGAATCAACATTGCCAGGTAAATACTCGTGATCGCTGCTACATCCGACAAAGATGCATC
>Ga0209642_10003169_pt1 | contig 10674 bp, 19 predicted proteins | sample RifCSP19_2_FD_184025 | JGI IMG/M metagenome (GOLD analysis project Ga0209642, IMG submission 184025) | Soil microbial communities from Rifle, Colorado - Rifle CSP2_sed 19_2 (SPAdes) (version 2) | ecosystem: Environmental > Terrestrial > Deep subsurface > Rock core/Sediment | place: Rifle... | reverse complement strand
CCTCCCATAATGCAATTTTAAGCCGCAGCAGTTTTCGATGATTTTAAGGTTCTGAATATTTAATATCCAGATATCCTCAAGAACAGTAATTGCCATATCCCAGTCAAAATATGTCTTTTCTATCTCCTTGTCATTTTTTCTTTCTTATCAACTCTCTTTTTATCTGCTTCTCTATTTATAAATTCCATTCAGATCTAATACAAATTAGATTAATAATTTATTGTTGTCAAATCTTCGCCTGCCATTCTATATCCCGACAAGAAGTTCATCCTCCACTGACCTGTAAAAGAAATTATAAAAACTACCACAAAACCTCTTATCTTCTTACCTTCTTAACCTCTTTTTTTCTTCGTGTGCTTCGTGGTTTATACAAATACCCACTCATTTTGAGAAAGAGACTATTTTGTACTATATAACAATGCTTGAGAACCTTATATTAAGAAAATAGACCTGACCACAATTTTTCCAATTTTTCAAAGTTATAATGTCCCTTTTGGAGGTAGGAATTTTTCTATGAGGCGCTTTAAGAAGGCAAGCTCATCTCTCTGTGTCTCGAGGATTGTTTCCACCTGAGTTTGTTTTTTATGCATCTGCCATTGCATACGAAGGACAAAACCGAGGATTACAATAGAAATGGTAATAAATATGCTAAACATCCAACGAAGGTCATCAAAACGGCTATTCATATCATCAAATCTTTTGTCTACCGCATCAAATCTTTTATCTACTGCCTTTATCTCCGCCCTCACTGCATTTATCTCCGCCCTTAATTCCTTAATATCTCCTTTAACCTCAACTTCCAGTTTCTTGATATCTCCTTTAACCTCAACTTCCAGTTTTTTGATATCCCCTCTAATATCTGCCAATCCCTCGATAATCTCCCTATCGGATATACGAGGGGCGACTTCTACTGCAAAGGCAGCAGAATAAGATAAAAGGGCAATAGAAAAGAATAAAAGGATAAAGAACTTCTTCATGGTTAAAGTCTAATTTAAATCGGATGGCAGTGTCAACTGGAAAATGGCAGTCTTTTTTTCTTCGTGCCCTTCGTGTCTTTCCGTGGTAAACTATTACTCATTTTGTATGTCTCAAGAAAAGTCCATTGTTTTGGACCATTTCATCATTCTTAACAAAAATTTTATTCCCTTTACTTCTTTAACATCACTTTTATCTTCACCGAGAATTGCTGGATTAGGAAGGAGTTTAAGAAGTCCCTTTTCGAATTCTTCTCATAATAGATTAATGATTCTGTATCGCCACCAATTACCATTGTTTAAAAGACTCTCATGGAAATATTGAGTTTAATGGATTTGTTATTTGAATCTATAGATATTCTTCCAACACTATCACCTCTATTTCCTTAATTTTCTTCAAGTCCCTATCATTGGTTACAAAAAGGGTCCCATCATTTTCTATTCCTGCAAGTTGTATAGGCGTTTTTATCCCATATTGTGCTCTTAATCTCATTTCTGCTGACTTTTCTGCAATTATCGGGTCTATAGAATAAGTGATAAAATTACTTGAATTCAGAAGAAATTGTCGATACTTTTCAACTACCTCCATTTTTGATTTCCTCAGAGGCTGCGTAAGAACTTCTATGAGTGTAATTACCGATGAAAAGGGACGATACTCGGAATCATCTTTTATCACCTTAAATATCTCATCTGCAATCTTCCCAAACTCCTTATGCTCCTCGATGAAATACACGATTGGAGCAGTATCAAACATTATCCTTCTATGCCCCTCGATTGCTTGCCTTATCCCCATGATGCCCTTTCCTTATTAACATATTCCTGGGCATCAATCCCATCCCAGACTTCTTTTCCTACTCCTTTTATATCATAAATATTAAGCCTTTGATCCCTCTCAATATATGTGGAAATTTCCAACATCAATTTAGAGAGAAGAATCATCTTTTCATTATTCGTAAGTTGTGAAATCTCTTTATAAATCACCTCAGACTTTGAGTTGGTCATATTAATTCCCTCCGCTTATTTATCCTCATGCGATAATTGCCATAGATTCGTTCACGCAAGTTTGGATCATTATACTCAGGAACTACCCGGCCTATCTTGGGAAATGATGCTATATCTTCGACCATTGATAGCACTTTCTCTACAAATATGCGTGCGTAAGTTTCGGAGTCCCGTGAAATATATTCGCAGATTTGCTCAAGATGGGACGCTGCTCTTGGTGCCCACCTTATTGGGAAATCCATTTAGACATGCGCTCCTTGACCTTTTGATGTGGAATACCTTTGCCCTCATCCAGTTCCCTAAGACCCGAGTCCACCTGGAGCTTGAAGTAGAGTTCAGAAAAAATATCATCGACGGTTACGTCGTCCGGCAGCTGTTGGATCATTTGCATCACCTTTTCTTTCGTGGCTATCATATTATCACCTCCTGTTTGGATTATAGGCTATAGCACCCTCGGACGCTAGTAACTTCTTTGTCCCTAACACGGTCTTCTACATGCCAGGTCACTGACAAAATGGTCATTATAATAGACAGGAATTTGCTTTTCACGGAGTAAATTATCCCGACAAGAAACTCTTTCTCCACTGACCTGTAAAAGAAATTATAAAAACTACCACAGATTTATCACAGATGGATACGGACTTAATAAACCCTTTTATTCTATCTGTGTTTATTCGTGTTCTTCGTGGTGAACTATTACTAATCATTGCTGTTGAGATTACCATGAAAAATTGAATTGACATATCCGATTTTCATGGTATACTTTAAACATGATTCAAAGAACGGAAATCAAAGAATATATTCAGGCGGCACTTAAAAGGAGTCGGGCAGTAGCTTTGCTTGGCCCTCGTCAGTGCGGTAAAACTACCTTAGCCCGGGAACTGGTTGATAGTGCTTCTCTTAATTATTTCGATTTGGAAGATCCGGAAAGTATGATCCGCCTGGGCGACCCTAAGACCGCATTCGCTTCGTTAAAAGGGCTTGTGGTCATTGACGAGGTTCAAAGGCGTCCGGACCTTTTTCCCGTTTTGCGTGTTCTTTTGGACCGCAAACCTCTACCTGCCAAATTTCTTATTTTAGGAAGTGCATCGCCTGATTTGTTACAACAGTCTTCAGAATCCCTTGCCGGACGTCTCGAGATGATCGTGATGGGTGGTTTTGGGCTTACTGAAATCGGGTTGAAGAATTATTCCCGTCTTTGGCTGCGGGGCGGATTCCCATTATCATTCCTTGCTAAGAGTGACGTTGATAGTTTTATTTGGAGAAAGAGCTTTATTCAGATGTTCCTTGAACGTGATTTGCGTCAGCAGGGCATCAATATCCCCACAGTGTCTTTGCATCGGTTTTGGACCATGCTCGCTCACAGCCATGGTCAAATATGGAATGCCGTGCCTCCCGCAAGTTCGTTAGGCGTTAGCGAGCATACTGTTCGACGTTATTTGGATATTTTGACTGGTGTATTCATGGTTCGACAACTTCAGCCGTGGCATGCAAACATTAAAAAGCGCCAGGTCAAAGCTCCAAAAGTTTATATTCGTGATACAGGTGTACTCCATGCTTTATTAGGTTTAAAGAACGAGTCGGAAACCTTAAAGCATCCTCGATGCGGTGCCTCATGGGAAGGGTTTGTGATCGAGGAGGTTATCCGATCTGTTGATCCGGATGACATATATTTTTGGGCGACGCATAACGGCGCAGAGATTGACATGGTCTTCACAAAGGGTGGACGAATGTATGGCGTAGAATGCAAGCGCGCCGATGCGCCTGCCATGACACCATCCATACGAATCGCACTGGAGGATCTCAAACTGGAGCGTATTACTGTCATTTATCCAGGGGAGAAGAGATATTCACTTCACAAAAAGGTTGAGGTCGTGCCATTTGAAACGATCACAGGCGGAATGAAAAAAATATTCATTCAATAAGAACAAAAAAGAAAAACTTTTAACCACAGACTCCCCGACGCAGAGCGTCGGAGAATAAAACCCTAAAAGAGATTTTCGGAATTCCTTTTTTGCTTCTTTTCATTATTCCCCAAGTTTTGGAAGAAAGTGTGCAGGTTATAATTGGCTTGTTTTACAAGTTCTTCACCTGCCTTACGGACATCTTGAACAATTGGATCCCGCCACATAGTTTACACCTCCATTAGCTCTAACATCCTTCCATTTACTAAATGGTATAATTATTTTTTCAACTGCCTTGCGGTATTTGGCTATTGCCATCGCGTTCAACCCCCTTTCAGTTAATTTAAACAAATTATAGCAGATTAAAGTCTATAAAAGGTGAAGATTTGAGTGTTAAACCTCAAGCACTTTATTATCTGCCGTTGCAAGCAGTTTTCTAAAAGTCATATTTTAAGACCTGTTGTCTCCACAAATCACATAATGCAATTTTAAAATGATAAATTAATATTGCACTCTATACATTTCACTTTTTCCTGTCCTTATCTGCAATCTTACGAACTGCAATCTGTTCACGTGCTATGCGTATGGACTTATGTAGTTTCGCCTCCAAGAGTTCACACGGGGGGAGTTTAAATGGTCGCTGTCCCATTTTAATTTTATCTCATTGTTTTTAATAAATGGATAGCCAATTTAATGTGAGAATTTCAGTCAAAATAATGTGAGAGGGGACACTTCTGCTACAACACACCCCTTGGAGGGAGAAGTTTTTCTATGAGGGTCTGTAGTTTCTCTATGAGGATTTTTAAGAATGAGATTTCCTCTTTCTGTGCCTCAAGGGAGGTTTCTATCTGTGTCAACTTCTTCTGATGAATCCAGAGTATACGCCCTATAATTGCCATCAGCGAAAGGGCAACTGTAATGAAAAGTCCAAGCATCCATTGGAGAGTATCTAATCGTTTGTTGATATCATCAAATCTTATGTTATTTGATTCTTTGAGGTCATCAATTCTTCTGTTTGTATCGGCAATCTGCTGTTGTAATGCTTCCTGTCCAGCCTTTAATTCTTTAATATCGCCACGAACATTAGCTATTTCTCTATCAATCTTTGCATCAAGTGCAGATAGTTTTTCAATAATCTCCCTGTCGCTGATTCTTGGGGCAACATCAACGGCAAATGCGGATGATGTAAACAGGAGCATCAATAACAAAATGGACATTAACCTTTTCATAGGGTTATTATAATGTGAGAAGATTATCAGTGTCAAGAAATTTTATGTAATAAAAATGGCAGTCCCCCCTTAATCCTGTCCATGAATGCTCCCCTGATTACTACTTTCCCAGCATTAATGCGGGGGCAAATTTTTCAGGGAAGATGAAAATTCAAAACCTCTGAACTTCTCACCTTCTTAACCTCTTTTTTTCTTCGTGTTCTTCGTGTTCTTCCGTGGTAAACTATTACCCATTTTGCATGTCTCAAGAAAATATACCTCAGTATATTCCAGATAGATGTGTATCCTGGATTAGTGTCCTGAACTTGTTTCATGAGTTGCTTTATTAAAAATTGACCTGTCCTTCTACCATACAAAGGTGTCTTATGAGGTAGTTGAGAAATGAGCAAAATACCACATTGTTTCTATTAGTGCAGCATTGATTTTACCCATTTATATAATTTCAAGTTTCTCAGAAGCTATGTAAAAGGACTCTTCTATAAACTCATCAATAGTAACAGCCTGTTGAGCGATTTTTGACTCATCATGCGCATCAGGATTTTCAAAGGGGTGACGATGCCATTTGCCGAAAACAAAGTCTTTTCCGAAAATTCTTTTCTCATTAAATATTAGGATATAGCTTTTCTTTGGTTTTTTGATGTTTTTCATATATCTGTATGTCTTTTCCGAAAATCCTTTTCTCATTAAATATTAAAACCGACTTTGTCGCCTCAATAATACGAACATTTATGACAAAATCCAGCCGTAAGATTCTTTCTAATTTATAGAGGATATTTTCAATAGACTCTTTCATTCAATTCCTTTAAGCTCTTTCTCTATATCCTCAAGAACAGTAATTGCCATATCCCAGTCAAAATAGGTCTTTTCTATCTCCTTGTCATTTTTTCTTTCTTTGTAGAGTCCTTCAAGGTCTTCAAATTTCATATTATACCTTCCCTCAAAGTCTCTGATCATGTAGAGATATTTGTTTTTCTTTCTAATCAACTCTCTTTTTAATAGCTCTTTTATGGCTTCTGCGGGACTTTCTTTCTTTGTGATATTGATAAGCTCTTTCTGAAGTTTTTCCGTTAAAACTACACTGCTGGTCATACTTATAACACCTCCTCCTTTTTAAGTTCTGAGTCTCTTGCAAGGACCGAAAAGCCTTGCTATTAGCCATTTTACACGATATTTTTTTATTGTAATCCTCCTTAAAAACTGGTAAATTTTTATCATTAACCATTTATACATGATAACTTCTCATGCCTCCTCGCACCCGCAGTCCCGAGAAATTTTATATAATCCATAATATACACTTGTCTATATTAAAGTCGTATTTCGTTAAATTTGGGCATCTACCTGCCTTCCAAAAGCTCATTTGTAAGAGTCTCTTTGTCTATTTTTAAGTAATCTGCAATATCTTTAAGAATGCGGCTTAAAGTTCCTATTTTGACGGGCCTTGAGTAAAGAAGCCAATTCTTTCCCTGAAAAATCTCTCGGAAGTTTAGGCATACGCAAAGACTTCCTCTTTTACCTGATGCAGCCTTATTATTTTTGGAATATCTTCCTCTCTTTCAAAATGACATTTGATAGCATTTTTAATATTTTCTTTTACTTCTGCAATAGACTCTCCTTGTGTAAAAATGGAAACTCCAAGGGCATAAGCATTAAAACCACCTTCAATGTCTTCTTCAATGATAAATATTATTTCTTTCATCTAATCCACCTCCCACTTTATTTTATCACTAAAATTCTTTTTCTATGCTTAATTATCTTATTGCTGTTGAGATTACCATGAAAATCTGATAATGCAATTTTAAGTCGCAGCAGTTTTAGATGATTTTAAGGTTCTGAATATTTAATATCCAGTTTTTTGAAATCAGTTTTATCGAAAGTCAATACAGAGCAATCATTAGCTTTTGAAAGAACAGCCAGAAATATATCCTGTATATCTATTGAATATAAAGGATACAACTTAAGGCTTTCCGTAAAGATAGCTTTGCTTAAAATTGTCCGCATTCCTTTATAATTTATAATTTTAGAAAACTTTTCTGCTATTTCCTTACGGGGTATATTATAAACCTTGTTTAATACCCATACTACCTCAGCAAAAACAATTTCCGTGAGTAAAACATCTTCCTCTCCAAATTCTACTTTATGTAAAAAAGCCTTTGTTCTTAAGAATTTTTCTTCATCATCTGCAAGAAAAAACCTTAATATAACATTGGCATCAATTACCTTTTCTGGCAACTTCATTAGCAATTGCTCCTATGGCTTTATCTATATCTTTTTCTATAGATATCTTCTTTTTGGAGGTATACTCTTTAAAGCAGCCGGCAATCTTTTCTGTAATATTCTTAGGACTTTTGAATATACCTTCATGGTCACTTATTTCAACCTCTACAAAACCCTTAATCATAAGCCTCTCTCTTAATTTTTTAGGTAATGTTACCTGTCCTTTAGGTGAAACCTTTAAAATGTATTCCATATTTATACCTCTTTAATATTCCTTACATATAATATAGTATAACTTTTTTAATTTGTCAAACCTTGAACTACATTCATCGCCAAATAGATTTACACAGAAAAATACAGAAAACAAAACAATAAAAAGAGTGGTTTTATCCGTGTTTATCTGTGTCCATCTGTGGTTATATTAGTTTATTGTTTCTTTGGGTTGTAACTCTGCCACGCTGTGTTTATCCGTGTCTTTCCGTGGTAAACTATTACTCATTTTGTATGTCTCAAGAAAAGTCCATTGTTTTGGACCATTTCAAAAAAATATTTATCAGATAAAGACTACGGTCTTATTTCATTGAAACGATATACTATTCAGTTTCAAAAATTTGAATTAAAAAAAGAGAATCAAAGAGGAAAAGATGATATAATAAAAAAAACGGGAGGTTAAATATGCCATTAACAGAAAATATTATAAAGAAGATTGCCGATGATACTGGTATTAAGATTGACGATCTCACCACTTTAGCACTGCTCTCTCTTTTAAGAGAAAAAAGACGAAGAATGATAATGGAAAAAATGGAAATTCTCAGACGGTACAATGGCATGGATTTAAGTAAGTTTGAGAATAAGATAAAAACAGGAGAGATAGCGGAACATCCTGCATGGGAAGATTTAATTACTCTTGAGAATCTGGAGGATGCCATTGCACGACTCGACGAAGATATTAAAGCTATACAATAAGCTTCTTAAAATAGCGATTGATGAATTCAGTGCAATTATTGAATCAGGTGAAATTTTCTATTCCCACATAACCGAAGAGGCATTGAAATTACGCCTTTACTTATATGATGAGAGTTTCATAGACATTTACTATTCAGTAAAAGGCAAATACTCCTATCACTGGAACAGAATTTTAACTCACAATGAAATATACCGGCATGATAATGCACCGCATATAAAGTGGAAAGCCATATCTACTTTTCCAAAACACTTTCACAACGGTTCCGAAGATAAGGTTGTATCCAGTTTTATTCCTGATGATCCTGAATTGGCTTTAAGAGACTTTCTGAGATTTATTTTAAAGAAATTTATAATAGATACGACGAGTTAGCCCGACTGCCAGAGTATCTTCTACCTCTCCTTACCGTTTATAGGCTTGTTAAGGTATTTACTCAGTTATATATTTTGAGGGGATTATATCTGGTAAATACTCTGGCTCTCCCAAGTTCATTCCTAAAGCATCAGGACTTTGCATTGGAATGCCACACCTCTGACAAAATAAATAAGGAAAAAAAGATAAGATATTTCTGGTCGTACGAACTATAAAAAACAAAAGGTTTTACACTCAATTTCATGTTCTCAATCGTTTATATAAGACTTTATGCAAAAAATAGGGACAAGGGATAGCTACCATTTAATAAAAAGAGTGCCTAACAAATCATTCCAGAAATTTTCACCACAGTAATAATAAAAGCTCAAAGCTTAAGGCTCGAAGTAGCAACAGGTCTCCTGTCTGCCCTGCCAACGGCACAGGCAGGTAATAATGGGGAGTGAGGGATTTATCAATGACTTACTTTGCTACCATTTCCAATTCTTTAATCCGTGAATGAATCTGTCCAAGCTTCTTGATGGTAATAAAGATAATTGGTTGTCCATCTTCTGCTTGCTTTCTCCCTACTTGATTACTCCATTCATTGAATTCTTCATCTCCATCTATGAGGAGAATGACATGGGCATTATCTGGAATCCGCTCCCTAAATTCAGGATGCTCCATAACATAGCGGTCAAACTCTATACCCAAGAGGCTGTTCTTTCTTTCAAAGACATTCATGGATAGCAGATTTAACATCTGTTAAAGCCTCCTCATAGGTCTCACCTTGACCAACCACGACCCCTTTGATTCCTAATGGATAAGCAATATATCCGTCAGAATGCTTCTCAACAATAATCTTATATTGTTTCATATAAAAAACCCTCCTTAGCTTCTGATCTTCTCACCTTCTTAACCTCTTTTTTTCTTCGTGTTCTTTGTGAGCTTCGTGGTTACATTGTTTTTGGTTGTAACTCTGCCACGCTGTGTTTATCCGTGTCTTTCCGTGGTAAACTATTACTCATTTTGTATGTCTCAAGAAAAGTCCATTCTTTTGGGACCATTTCATCATTATTAGGTAACTCCCTTCCGTTTCAAAAAGTTCAACACCAATCCATTTTGCATAGGTTGAACGCAAAGGCAACAACCTATCAGCGATTAGAATATTTTAACTCCCATGCCCAAGCCGTTTTAATAATGTAATTTAAATCATCAAATCGAGGTTCCCAATCTAATTCCCTCTTCAATAGCGAGCTATTAGCTACCAGGCTTGGTGGATCACCTGCTCGTCTTCCCATGTTTTTTGTTTTAAAATCAATTTGAGTTACTTCCTTTACCGCCTTGACAACCTCTTTAACAGAATATCCGTGACCATAGCCACAGTTAAAAATCCTTATCGCACCGCTATCTTTAAGGTATTCAAGTGCTAAAACATGCGCTGTCGCCAGATCATCAACATGAATGTAATCCCTGATACATGTACCGTCTGCAGTTGGATAATCAGTCCCAAATATGGACAGTTCTTCAAATTCACCTTTTGCGGTTTTCACTGCCCTTGTTATTAAGTGCGTAGATTCTTTGTATGCCTGCCCTAAGCTGCCTTGAGGGTCGGCTCCCGCAACATTGAAATATCGCAGCGATATATACTTGAAATTATCCGCAGTCGAAAGATATTTCAGTATCTGTTCAACAGCGGACTTTGACGCTCCATACGGATTGATAGGACGAATTGGCGCAAGTTCATCAACAGGAATATGTTCTGGTATTCCATAAACAGCAGCTGTGGATGAAAAGATAAAATGTTTAATATTGTTTTCCTTAAGCGTTTCTATAAGATTCAGGGTATTAACCGTATTGTTGCGATAATAGAGAAGCGGTTGTTTAACGGACTCCTCTACCTGAATAAGCGCTGCAAAATGCATTACTGCATCAGGAGCAAATGCCTTAATCACTTCGCCCAAAAGCGCTTTATCCGATAAATCCCCTATTACCAACTTGCCAAAAAGCACTGCCCACTCATGTCCGGTGGAAAGGTT
>Ga0209642_10003167_pt1 | contig 10675 bp, 11 predicted proteins | sample RifCSP19_2_FD_184025 | JGI IMG/M metagenome (GOLD analysis project Ga0209642, IMG submission 184025) | Soil microbial communities from Rifle, Colorado - Rifle CSP2_sed 19_2 (SPAdes) (version 2) | ecosystem: Environmental > Terrestrial > Deep subsurface > Rock core/Sediment | place: Rifle... | reverse complement strand
CTGCTTGTCCTCGTGGTAGCCGGGCCCCTCCCCGATGAACATCAGGTCGGCATCCGGGTCGCCGACGCCGTAGACGACCTGCGTCCTGCCCTGTGCGAGCCGGCACCTCGTGCAGGTCGCCGCCTCTGCGGCCGCCTCCTCCAAGGACCTCATGGCGTTCCCTCGATCGCGGGCACCCCGCCGAGCGGCTCGGCGAGCCGGACGCCACGCCGGATCGCCTCAGCTACGGCCCTGACGGCCATCCGCTCAAGCGAAGGTTGCGGCGCCTCGACCGCACCGGTGGCGAGCGCGAAGACCGCGTCGCCGTCCCACATCGTATGCGAGGGTCGAACCGCGAGCGACAGCCCCTCGCTCCCGGCCTGCGCGAGGAGCTGCGCACGTTCCTTCGTGAGGGTCGCGTTCGTCGCGACGACGACGAGCGTCGTGTTGCCGCCGGGCCAGGTCGTCGCCTCGGCCTCCGGGTTCCGGTTCTCCGCGATCGGAGCGCCGTCGTCCTCGGTCACCGAGCCGAGGGAGTTCACGACGGCCAGGGCGGCAACCGTCACACCCCCCTCCTCCACCGCGACGCTTCCGACCCCGCCCTTCCAGCACGCCGCCGGGTCGGGGTGCTTCGCCACGGTCGCGCCCGAGCCCGCGCCTACGCTCCCCTCCTCGAGGCCGTCGCCGGAAGCGGCCTCGCAGGCGGCGTAGCCGGCCTCGGGGCCCGGCCTGGCCGTCGCCTCGCCGAGGGCGAGGTCGAACAGGACCGCCGCGGGAACGATCGGCACGCGCGCGACGCCCGTGTCGAACCCGATGCCGTGCTCCTCGAGCCATCGCGCCACCCCGTCGGCGGCGGCGAGGCCGAACGCGCTCCCGCCGGTGAGGAGGACGGCGTGAACGTGCGGGGCGACGGTCCCGGGGCGGAGCGCGTCGGTCTCCCTCGTGCCTGGCGCCCCGCCCTTCACGTCGCACGATCCGACGGTACCCGGCGGGCACAGGACGACGGTGCAGCCCGTGATCCCCTCCCGGTCGGTCCAGTGACCGACGCGGATCCCCGCCACCTGCGTGATCATCTGCTCCCCTTCCTCGGGCGGCGGCGCCGCCGGCTGAGCACCTCGTCCGCGAACAGCGCGAGGTGCCGGTTGAACTCCTCGTGCGCCTCCATCATCGAGATGTGCCCCGCGCCCTCGATCACCTGGAGCCTCCCGTCGGGGAGCTCCGCCGCGAGGGTGACCGCGGACGAGGGCGGCGTCACGCGGTCGTGCTCGCCGACGAGGACGAGCGCGGGGACCCGAACGAGGCGAACGGCGTGACGCAGATCGAGGTCCATCAGGCCTGCGAGTCCGTCGGTCCACACCTCCGAGGGGGCATCGGCAGCGAGCCCGACGACGTAGTCGACGACGTGCGGGGACGCGTGCGGACCGAACTGGGTCATCCGTGCGACCAGGTGACCGACGTCGACCGGGCTCGACAGCACGTACCGGCGCAGCCGGTTGACCCGCTCCGCCGCCTGGCGGATCGAACCGATCCGCGGGCGCAGGAGCTCCGTGACCGATCCCATCGCCCCGCGGAGCAGGTCGCTCGCCGTCGCACCGGCGAACACGACACCGGCGAGCCGCCCTCCGATCAGGTCCGGGCGGGCATCGGCCATCGCCAGGATCGACATCGCCCCCATGCTGTGCCCCACGAGCAGCGCTGAGCCGTCGGGGGCGACGGCGTCGAGCACGGCCGCGAGGTCGTGCCCGAACGCGGAAGGGGAGAGGTCGCCGTGGGCCGCTCGTTGGCTGCGGCCGTGCGAGCGGAAGTCGAACGACACGCACCGGAAGCGCTCGGAGAGCCCCGTCCACTGGTAGTGCCAGCTCGTCATGTCGAGGCTGAACCCGTGCGCGAACAGTATGACGGGACCCGAGGCGGGGCCCGAGGCCCGAACGTCGAGCTCGGTCCCGTCGAACGAGCGGACGGGTCCCAGGTCCTCGGGCGGGAGCGCCGAGAGCCGTTCGCGCGCCTCGGGGTCGAGCGCCCGTCGCCGCGCGTTCAGCACCGCGCGCCCGATCACGCCGCCGGCGACCGCGCCGGCGGCCACGCTCGCCGTGACGATCGCGGTTCGGCGACCGGTCACGCGCGCCACCTCGAGGCCGTCCTCACCCGACGTACTCCCGCGGGACGCGCTCGCTGATCGCGGTCACGATCTCGTACCCGATCGTCCCGAGGTGCGCTCCGAGCTCCTCGGCGGTGATGCGCTCACCCCCCTGCGCCCCGATCAGGACGACCTCGTCGCCCACCAGGACCTGGTCGTCGCCGCAGTCCACGAGGATCTGGTCCATGGTCACCGTCCCCGCGACGCGGTGGCGTCTCCCACGGATCAACACCTCGGCCCGGTTCCCGAGCGCACGCTGGTAGCCGTCCTCGTAGCCGACCGGGACCGTCGCGACGGTCGACTCGCGCTCGAGCGCGTAGCGCCAGCCGTACGAGAGCCGCTCGCCCGCGGGCAGGCGCTTCACCATGGTCACGGCCGAGCGCCACGTGAGCGCCGGGCGCAGCCCGAACCGTGGGCCGATCCCGCCGCCAGGATCGACGCCGTAGATCGCGGCCCCCGGGCGGACCATGTCGAGATGGCTCTCCGGGTACAGGATCGTCGCCGCGCTGTTCGCCGCGTGGACGCAGGAGGGCTCGATACCGCCCCCGCTGACCGCGTCCCGGGCGCGGAGGAGCCTGCGGAGCTGATCCCTCGTGCCCACCTCGTCCTCCTCGGACGCGGCGAAATGGGTCCACAGTCCCTCGAGCACCAGACCGGCGTCCACGATCCGCCGGGCGAACGTGGGCGCCGCCTCTGGCGGCCACAGGCCCACGCGGTGCATCCCCGTGTCGACCTTGAGGTGGACGCCGACCGGCCGTCCCATCGCTCCCGCGGCCTCCGCGACGCCGCGCAGGCCGTCCTCGGTGTAGACGGACGGCGTGAGCCCCGCGGCAAGCGCCTCCTTCTCGGAGCCGGGCGGGAACTCCGAGAGCACGAGGACCGGAGCCTCGATGCCCCGTTCGCGCAGGCCGAGGCCCTCCTCGACGAGCGCCACGCCGATCCGGCTCGCGCCCGCCTCCAGGGCCGCCCGGGCCACTGCCGCGTCCCCGTGTCCGTAGCCGTCCGCCTTCACCACGGCGAGCAGCTCGGCGGCCGTCGGCTCGATCAGCCGGACGTTGTGGCGGACCGCCTCGAGGTCCACCTCGACGACCGTGGGCCGGTACCGGGTCACGCGCCGGCGACCTCCAGGAGCGCGTCGGCGACGCGGTCCAGCACGTCGCCTGCCGTCGCGCCCTCCCCGTGCTCCGCGGCCGCGAGCGCGCCGGCCGCGCCATGCACGTACGCGGCCGCGGACGCCGCATCGGCCGGCGCCAACCCCCGAGCCAGGAACCCGGCGATCATGCCGGTCAGCACGTCGCCCGTCCCGCCGCTCGCCAGGAACGGGCCGCCGGTCGGGTTGATCCGCACATGTCCGTCCGGGGTTCCGACGAGCGTGCGCGTCCCCTTCAGCAGCACGACCGCACGCGTCTGGGCGGCCAGCTTGCGGACGTGGCCGATCCGGTCGGCCTCGACGTCTCGAGCCGAGACGCCCGCGAGGCGTGCGAACTCGCCGGCGTGCGGTGTGAGGACGAGGTCGGCTCGGCGCTCGGCGATCTCGTCCGCCCTGCCTCCGAACGCGTTCAGCCCGTCGGCGTCGAGAACGACCGGGATCTCGCTCGAGCGGACGATCTCCCGGATCCAAGCGGCGGTCTCCTCGTCCGTCGTCATCCCCGGGCCGATCGCGACGGCGTCGGCCTCACCGAGGACCTGCGCGAGTCGCTCGGACCCTCCCGCGGCCGTGCCACGCTCGGTCTCCGGCAGGGGCGCGAACACGGCCTCGCGCACCGCCCCCTGAACGACCGGCAGGATCCCCTCGGGGACGGCCGCGGCGACCAGGCCGGCGCCCGCCCGGTACGCGGCCTGCGCCATCAGCGACACGGCACCGGTCATGAGGCGAGATCCCCCCACCACCACCGCATAGCCGGCGGCGCGTTTGTGCGTCTCGGCCGGCCGAGCGGGCACCCACACCGCGACGTCGGCCGACCCGACGACGGAGAGATCCCCGTGGATCAGATCGGGAGGGAACCCGATGTCGGCGACCTCGACGACGCCGGCGAGCTCCGCTCCCGGGAGCAGCACGACGCCCGGCTTCGGCGCCCCGAAGGTGACCGTGATGCCCGCCCGCACCGCATCGCCGTCCACGGCGCCGGTCTCCCCGTTCACGCCCGACGGGATGTCGACGGCCACGACGGGTGCACCGGCCTCGTTCACGGTCTCGATGGCCTCCGCGAACCCGTCCTCCGGCACGCCCCGGAACCCGGTCCCGAAGACGGCGTCGACGACGACGTCCGCGCGAGCGAGCTCGCGCGCCAGCAGCCCACCGGAGAAGGGGCGAACGCGGACCGTGGTGTGCTCCAGGCGGGTGAGGTTCATCGCGGCCGGCTCCCGCAGGTCCTCGCCGGGTTCGAGCAGCACCGCGGCGACCCGCAGACCCCAGCCGTCGAGGTACCGGGCCGCGACGAGCCCGTCGCCTCCGTTGTTGCCCTTCCCGCAGACGACGACCGCTCGCCGCCCGTACGTCCCTCCGGCCAGGCGGACGGCGGCATCGGCGACCGCGCGGCCGGCGTTCTCCATCAGGGTCTCGGTCGTGATCCCGCGCGCCGCGGACCCGCGGTCGAGCGCGCCGGCTTCCGCGGGGGTAAGGACCGGCCTCACTCGCCCACCGCCACGGCGAAGGCGACCGCGCTCGTCTTCTCGTGCGCGAAGGTGATCAGGATCCTGCCGATGCCGAGCACGTCCGCACGGACCTTCGCGTTGCCCTCCAGGCGGATCGCCGGGGCGCCGGACGGCGCGCGCGAGACGCTGATGTCCTGCCAGCGCTTCCCGCGGTACCCGCCGAGGGCCTTGATCACGGCCTCCCTCGCGGCGAAGCGCCCTGCGTAGGACTCGGCCGGGCGCGACTTCGAATCGCAGTAGGCCCGCTCCTCCTCGGTGAAGACGCGCTCGCGCATCGTCGGGTGACGCTCGAGGGCTCGCTCCATCCGCGAGATCTCGCAGATGTCCACCCCGAGGCCCAGGATCTCCATCAGGCCTCCAGCGTAGTCCGCCCTACTCGACGGTGACGCTCTTCGCGAGGTTGCGAGGCTGATCGACGTCGCAGCCCCGCAGCTTGGCGACGTGGTAGGCCAGGAGCTGGAGCGGGGGGGTCACGACGACGGGCGCGAGCAGCTCGGGCACCCGAGGGACGAACAGCACGCGCTCGGCGAGCTCCACGATATCGGTGTCGCCCTCGGTGGCGACCGCGATGACGAGGGCCCCGCGCGCGCGGACCTCCTGGATGTTCGAGAGCACCTTCGGGTAGACGTGGCACTCCGTCGCCACGGCGACCACGGGGACGCCGGCTTCGACGAGCGCGATCGGCCCGTGCTTGAGCTCCCCCGCGGGGTAGCCCTCGGCGTGCACGTAGCTGATCTCCTTCATCTTGAGCGCACCCTCGAGCGCCGCCGGGTACCCGGTGTGGCGCCCGATGAACAGGACGTCGGACGCCCCTTGGATCTCCTCGGCGATCCCGCGGATCTGCTCGTCCAGCCCGAGGGTCCGCGAGACGTGATCGGGGAGCTCGTGCATCCGTTCCACGAACTCCGCGATCTCGGTCGGGTACATCGACCCGCGGACCTGGGCCAGGTACAGCGCCACCAGGTCGAGGGCGGCCATCTGCGTGGCGAACGTCTTCGTGGCCGCGACGCCGATCTCGGGCCCCGCATGGGTGTACATCACGGCAGCGGCCTCCCGCGCGAGCGACGAGCCGACCGTGTTCGTCACCGCGAGCACGTGGGAGCCCTGGTGCGACGCGTGCCGCGCGGCCTCGAGCGTGTCGATCGTCTCCCCCGACTGGCTCACGGCGATCGTCAGCGTGTCGGGGCCGAGCACCGGGTCCCGGTAGCGGAACTCCGACGCGATGTCGATCTCGACGGGGATCCTGGTCCAGTGCTCGATCGCGTACTTCGCGACGAGCCCCGCGTGGAACGCGGTCCCGCACGCGACCACGAACACCTTGTCGACCTCTCGCAGGACGTCGGTGTGGATGTGGAGCTCGTCCAGGGCCAGCAGCCCGGCCTCGTTCACCCGGCCGACGAGCGTGTCGCGGATGGCCCCCGGCTGCTCGTGGATCTCCTTCAGCATGAAGTCGTCGTAGCCACCCTTGCGCGCGCGCTCGACATCCCACTCGACCTCGAACGGCTCGCCCTCGACCTCGTTGCCATCGAGGTCGGTGATCCGAACGCCGTCGGCGCGAACCTCGACGACCTGGCGCTCGGCGATCGGGATCACGGTGCGTGTCTTCTGGAGGACCGCGGGGATGTCGGAGGCGAGGACGTTCTCGCCCTCGCCGAGGCCGACGACGAGCGGCGAGGAGACCTTCACGCCGACGACGACGTCGGGCTCGTCGATCGACAGGACGACGAGCGCGAAGGCTCCCTCGAGCTCGCGCACGGCGGCGCGCACCCGGTCGGCGAGGGACCCCTCCTGCTCCTCGATCAGGTGGGCCACCGCCTCCGTGTCGGTCTCGGACACGAGGGTATGGCCGCGCTTCTCGAGCGAAGCCCGCAGCTCGACGAAGTTCTCGACGATCCCGTTGTGGATCACCGCGACGCGACCCCGGCAGTCGGTATGAGGATGGGCGTTGCGGTCGTTCGGCGCGCCGTGCGTGGCCCATCGCGTGTGGCCGATCCCAACCGTCCCGGTGGGCGGACGACGCTCCGCCAGCGCCGCGTCGAGCTCGGACAGCTTGCCCGCCCGCTTCACGACCGTGAGCTCGTCGTCAAGGAGCGCGACGCCGGCGGAGTCGTACCCCCGGTACTCGAGGCGTCGGAGACCCTCGAGGACGACGGGAAGCGCCTGGCCAGGGCCGACGTAGCCCACGATGCCACACATGGGGTTCGAGCCTAGCAGGCGCTCGGAGCGGGGTGCCTCCGCCGAACGCCCTAACCGAGCACGCGGTGCACGATCGCGGCCAGCGCCTTCGCGTACCGGCGGGCCAGCTCGTCGGACTCGGCCTCGACCATCACCCGGACGAGCGGCTCGGTCCCTGAGGCCCGTACGAGGACGCGGCCCGAGCCGTCGAGCTCGCCCTCGACGGCCGCGACCGCCTTCCAGATCTCCCCGGCACCGTCGAGCCGCTCTCCGCGCGCCACCGGCACGTTCACGAGCACCTGCGGGAACCGACGCATGCCGGCCGCGACCTCGCCGACCGGCACGCCGCGCGCGGCGGCCATCGAGAGGAACCGGACGGCCGTCAGCAGGCCGTCGCCGGTGGTGGCCTGATCCCGGAAGATGAGGTGCCCCGACTGCTCACCACCCAGCGCAGCCCCGTGCTCCAGCATCTGCTCGAGCACGTACCGGTCCCCGACCGGTGCCTCGACCACCCTGATGCCCCGCTCCTCCATCGCTCGCCGGAATCCGAGGTTCGCCATGACGGTCGAGACGACCAGATCCCCCGGGAGCCGGCCCTCGGCCTTCATCGCGACCGCGCACGCAGCGAGCACCTGATCGCCGTCGATCACGTTGCCCTCGGCGTCGGCGAACAGCGCTCGGTCCGCATCTCCGTCGTGGGCGACGCCGGCGTCCGCGCCGACGGCCCGCACCTCCTCGGCGACGACCTTCGGGTGCAGCGCCCCGCACCCAACGTTGATGTTCGAGCCGTCCGGCGCATCGTGGATCGGCCGCACCTGGGCCCCGAGACGCCGCAGCGCTTCCGGCGAGAACGACGATGCGGCGCCGTTCGCGCAATCCACCACGATCCTCATGCCGTCCAGACGTGCCTCGGCAGCCGAGACGACGTGCTCGAGGTAGTCGGGCGCATCGGCCGGCATGTCCAGGACCCGCCCGGCTCCCGTCCGGCCATCCTCGCGGGAGAGCTCGGCCTCGATCTCGTCCTCGATCTCGTCCGAGAGCTTGTAGCCGTACGGCCCGAAGAACTTGATGCCGTTGTCCTTCGGCGGGTTGTGCGAGGCCGAGATCACGACGCCGGCGCCCGCCTTCAGCCCCGTCGTGAGGAACGCCACGGCCGGCGTCGGCATCACGCCGGCCAGGGTCACGTCTCCGCCGGCGGCCACGATGCCCTCGACGAGCGCCGACTCCAGCGGTTCGCCCGAGGACCTCGTGTCCCGGCCGATCACGAAGCGCGGCCGTTCGTGCTCGTGGCGCCGGAGGACGGGGACCGCCGCTCGCCCGAGCGCTCGTGCGAGGTCCGTCGTCAGATCGCGCCCGAACTCACCGCGGACGCCGTCGGTGCCGAAGAGCCGCCCCATCCGGGGCGCAAGGCTACCTGAACGGCCGGGCGAGCCTCCCGCAGGTTCTACCCGTTGGTCCCCGCATGCTCGGGACCAACGTCGGCGGCCAGGGCCCCGGGCCCGCCGCAGACTGGCGGCGTGAACCGATCAACGATCCTTGAACGTTCCACGGACACCGCCCTCAGGTTCGGGGCCCTGGCGGACCCGGCGAGGCTCGCGATCCTCGACCGGCTCCGGGGGGGCACCCGCTGCGTATGCGAGCTGCGGGAGGACCTCGGCCTGGCCTCGAACCTGCTCTCCTACCACCTGCGGATCCTCCGTCGGGCCGGCCTCGTCTCGGGGACGCGCCGGGGGCGCAGGGTCGAGTACCGGGCACTCCCAGACGCGTTCGATCTGGCACGCCAGGAGCTGGAGGCCCTCGCGCCGGGGGCGAGGCCGTGAGCGCGAGGGCGGGAACCATCCGGGTGAGCGGTCGCGACGTCCGGCTGACGCCTGGCTCTCCGCGGCAGCGCTGCTGTATGGGCGTGCTCGCGACGCCGGCCCTCGCGGTCGACGGCAAGCTGCTGATGGCGGGACACGTGGCCTCCGTCTCGATGCTGCGGGAGCTGCTCTCGGGAGCCACGGATGATCCATCCCTCGGCGAGACGCCCGCGGGAAACGCAAGATGAGCGACCAACCGGCCGTGAGGGGCGCAGGGCTCCTTGAGAAGCTCGAGGATTTCCACCTGCTGCCGTTCTTCGTCCTGTTCAGCATGGCGGTGGGGATCGGCATCGGGAAGACGCTGCACATCTCGGACTTCGAGCTGACGCCGCCGATCGACGCGATCAAAGCGATGGGCCGTGGCAGCTTCGAGCTGAGCGTCCCGAACCTCATCTCGCTCGGTGTGCCGATCGGGCTCTTCGCCATGATGTACCCGGCGATGACGAACGTGCGCCTCGACGAGGTGGGCACGGCCTTCCGCTCCCCCCGCCAGCTCGGTGTCGTCGTGCTCTTCAACTACTTCGTCGCGCCGTTCATGATGCTGGGGCTCGCGAACCTCTTCGTGAGCGATCCCGAGTTGCACACGGGCCTCGTCCTGTACGGGCTGGCGCCCTGCATCGCGATGGTGATCATCTTCACGTACCTCGCACGGGGCAACACCCCGATGGCGCTCGTGCTCGTGGCCGTGAACTCGGTCATCCAGATGATCCTCATCCCGGTGTACGCACGCCTGTTGATCGGCAACGTCAGCTTCGACGTGTTGGTCGTGGCCGAAAGCGTCGTCCTCTACCTGGGCCTGCCACTCGTCGCCGGCGTGCTCACCCGCCATCTCGTAACCCGAAGACGTGGCGAGGAGGGGATGGAGCGCCTGAAGTCTCTGCTGGGTGCGGTGTCGATCATCGGGCTGCTCTTCACGCTCACCGTGATGTTCTCGCTGAAGGGTGACCTGATCCTCGAGCGGCCGCTCATCGTCCTTCAGATGGCCGTCCCCATGAGCCTGTTCTTCGGACTCATGTTCTTCGTCGTGCTCCTCGTCGGGTCCCGGCTTCGCTTCTCCTACCGCGACGCCGTGGCCGTCGCCTTCAACTCCACCGGACGCGACTTCGAGATCGCGATCGCCATCGCGATCACCGCGTTCTCGCCGACGGTGGCGCTCGCGACCGTCGTAGGGCCCCTGATCGAGGTTCCCGTCATGCTCACGCTCGTCTGGGCAGCGATGCGCCTGGAGCCGAAGCTGTTCGCGGCACGGCAGAAGCGACAGCCGGGCCCCGAGTACGATCGCCCGGGCCAGCCCGTAGCGGGTCCGGCCGACCGGTAACCGAAGGTCAGCCGGCCGGAACGAGCTCCTCGAGCAGGGCGCGGATCCGTCGGTCGATCTCGTCGCGGATCGGACGGACCTCCTCGAGGCTCTTGCCCGCCGGATCGGGCAGCTCCCAGTCGAGGTAGCGCTTCCCGGGATAGATGGGGCACGCGTCGCCGCACCCCATCGTGACGACCACGTCGGCCGCCTCGACCGCCTCGGTCTCGAGCTTCTTCGGCACCTCGGCCGAGACGTCGATCCCAAGCTCGGCCATCGCGGCCACGACCGAAGGGTTGAGCTCCGCGGCGGGCGCGCTTCCGGCCGAGCGCACCAGGACCCGCCCCCGAGCATGGTGCTCAAGCAGGGCCGCCGCCATCTGGCTCCGCCCAGCGTTGTGTACGCAGACGAACAGGACCTCGGGGACCGCGCTCATCGCCACGGAGTATCCGGCATCAACCCCGCACCCGACCGCTTGCGCGCCCGGACGATGGCGCTGAACATCTCGTCGGCCACCCCGTGCGTCGGAACGACCGCGATCGCCTCGAACCCCGCCAGCTCAAGCCCGCGCTC